>Ga0164293_10000405_pt1 | contig 33616 bp, 29 predicted proteins | sample GEODES118metaG_FD_111487 | JGI IMG/M metagenome (GOLD analysis project Ga0164293, IMG submission 111487) | Eutrophic lake water microbial communities from Lake Mendota, Wisconsin, USA - GEODES118 metaG | ecosystem: Environmental > Aquatic > Freshwater > Lake | place: USA: Lake Mendota...
CCCGAGGTGGAGCAGAGCCATACGATCTCCCTCGACCAACAGATGGACGGGATGCTCGGTGGCCGGAACGGGCCGGGGGACGATCTGCGGCTGGCCGCTTTGTTGTCGCTGCAGGTCAACAGACTCGACGGGATCTGTCGCTTGAGTGAAGCGCAACGCGCCAAGTGTTCCGCGGCCGCGGAGCTCGAGGCGCGTGAGGCGGTGTTGGGGTCGATGGCGCTGCGACGCAAGTATGCGGGAATCGTGATCGACTTCCAGGACCGGGCGGGTCAGGAACTGTGGCAGCAGTTCCACCAAGACTTCAACGCCATCCGCGGGCTCACGCCCCGCCCAGGACGGCCGAAGAGCCTCGTCGGCCGCGTCATGGAGGGGGTCCTCGACGAGGATCAGCGACGGGCGTGGCGCGAGGAATCGGAGCGACGAAAGCTGCGCGATTGGCGGATCTGCATCGATCGAGGTCTCGATCACCTCGAGACGGTCGTCGGGGTCACGAGCGAGCAGCATGAGGATCTCCTCGCGCTCCTTCTCGAGCAGCCTCCCACGATCGACATCGGCAAGCTCCGCGAGACGTTCGGCGACGGCAATCCGCAGGTTGGCTGGTACGCGCTGTCGCGGGTGCCCGAGGAGAGGCTCGTGGCGCTCTTCGATGAGCGTCAGCGGGAGTTGATCAAGCCGTTCGTGCTTCAGGGGGAGGGTTGGGCGCAGATGCTCAAGTCGCAGAAGATCTTGGAGGAATGACATGATCGGAGTGCACCTGCGACGGCACGAGCAAGTGGGGGGCGGTTGGCGCTGGCTGATGCTTGCGTCGCTCGGGGTGGTTCCGTGGCTGATTGCCGAAGAGGGGTGGGGGCAGACGGCGATCCGTAGCGGCGATCCGGTGCCGCGGGACGTGCGCGAGATCTACGACGCCGGGTGTCGGTATCTCGCCCGTGAGCAGGACCCGTCGGGGAGTTGGAAAGACACCCAGGAGGGGCCTGGCGTCACGGGGATGGCGATGATGGTATTGCTCGCCTCGGGGGAAGATCCGAACCACGGTGCCTACGCCCGCAATGTCCGCCGCGCCCTCCGCAGCATCATCCGCACGCAGGATCGCGACACCGGCTTCTACGGCGGATCGGGGCATTCAGGGATGTACCAGCACGGCTTTGCGATGCTCGCCATGGCCGAGGCCTATGGCGCCGTCGACGATCGCACGCTGTGGGCGGAGGAGGGGGGAGACGGCGGGGAGAGTGGAGGTGGCAAGGGGCTTTCGACAGGGGAATCGCTCGAGTTGGCGGTGAAGCTCGCCGTCACGTCGGCCCGGAAGAATCCGGTGGGCGCTTGGCGCTACTCGCCGGATGCCACCGATCACGACACCTCGGTCAGCGGCGCGATCCTCATGGGACTGCTCGGCGCGCGGAACGCGGGGATCGAGGTTCCCGACGAGACGATCGACAAGGCCATCCAGTACTTCGTGTCGATGACCACCCCCGACGGGGCCGTCGGCTATGCGGGCCCCGGCGGGGGGAGCGATGCGACGACCTCGATCGGATGCCTGGTGATGGCGATCGCCCGCCGCAAGGACCTGCCCGAGTTCCGTCGTGTGGCCGACGCCCTCGCCGAGCGCAGCCGCGCCCCTGAACGCGACGGGTACCCCAACTACACCCGCTACTACCGGGCGCAGGCCCTGTTCCAGTCCGACGTCGAGGTGTGGAGGCAGTGGAACGACCAACTCATCCGCGAGCTCAAGTCCCAGCGAACCTCCGCGGGCATGCTGGCGACGGGTGGGGGGGGCGACGGCGGGCAGATCGCCGGCACGTCGCTGTCGCTTCTGGCGCTGGCCGTCAATTTCCGGTTTCTGCCGATCTATGAACGCTGAATCGCCGATCGCATGCCGACAGGAATGAATACGTGCACGCGTCAGTCTGCCTCTCCATGATCCGTCGGTGGTGTCGGCTCCGGTCGCTGCTTGCCGTCCCGGTCGCGGGCGCGATCGCGCTGGTCGTCGCGGCTGTTGCCCGTGGCGAACCGGCCGCGATCCTCACCGTGCAGGACGGGACGATACCGGGGCGGTTGCTCGGCTTGACGGCCGGTGGAGAAGGCACACCGCCGACGATCCGCTGGCAGTCGGCCGCTTTCGAGCGTCCGTTCGAGTTTCCTGTCGATCGCATCGACGGGATCGCCTTTCCGGAGCCGGAGCAGGGTGAGGGTGTCGGGGACGTCGGAGCATGGCGGGTCGAACTGGACGGTGGCGATGCCGTCGTCGGACGGCTCGAGTCGATCGACGATAGCCGGATCGTGTTGTCGATCGGGCCAGTCGGGGCGCCGATCCGACTGCCGGTGCGTCGGAGTGCGGTTCGTCGGATGGCCGTCCGGGACGGCGGCACGTCGTTCGTCTGGAATGGCTCGCTCGACCGCTTGCATGCGGTCAATCGCACCGACTGGCAGCGGTCGGGGAGCGGACTGGCAAACACCATGCCCGGCGCCACGCTCGGATGTGACGCCGGATGGGCACGACGGGCCCGATACGATCTGACGCTCTCGTGGAGCGAGCCGCCTTCGGTGAGGATTCGATGGGGAGACGCCGCTCCATCGGCGGGGCGCGACGGGGCGTTCTCCCCGGGATATCTGCTCGAACTCGGCGGGCATGGACTGGTGATCGTCCGTGATGCGTCGACTCCCAACGGCACCGGAGTGGCCAATCTGGAGCGCGTCGAGAGTCTTCCCGGAACCGGGCTCAGCGTGTCGGTGTTCATCGACCGGACGGCGGGGAGGATCGTCGTGGTTCGACGCGGCGACAGCGAGCCGATCGCCGATCTGACCCTGCCTCCCGTCGAGACCCCGCCGTCGGCCGAGGGGGAACCACGCCAGAACGGGGCCGCCAAGAGCGAGCACGAATTGCAGATCGACGTCGCGTCGGGGACCGTCTCGCTCGACGCCCTTTCCATCACTCCCTGGCGTGGTGACGACCCTCCGAACGGTACCGCCGCGACCGGCACAGTCGACCTTGTCGACGGTACGTCGTTCGAGGGTGTCGTGGAAGGGATGGCGGCCGGGGCGACGGAGATCGTCGTGCGGACGCCGTCCGGCGATGCGAAGCCGATTGCCATTGCCTCGGTCGCGGAAATCCGCTGTCCGCGTGAGCCGATCGACCGGGATGACGACGCGGCGCCGCTCCCGACCGCGATGCGAGTCTGCGATCGCTTCGGAACAGTGCTCACCTCAGAGCTTCTGGGCGCGGTTGATGAGAGCCTCTCGTTTTCCCACCCGGCCGTGGACGGACCTGTCGTGGTGCCGCTCGGAATGCTTCGCTCGATCGAGGCGGTGGCGGCACCGACCAGCCCGCCGGCTCTTCCCGGTCGCCCTGGCAGGCTCGCCATGGACCAGAGCACCCACCTCGGAGCCCTGGTGCCGGTGGACGACGCGGCCGGCCCTTCGCGGATCGGTTGGCTGCCGACCGGGAGCCTGAATGCCGCGCCGTTCGAGATGCGGGCCGACGGATCGGCGCCGAAGGCGACGATCACGTTCACCGAGCATGCCGGCGGGTCGTCCAACGCCCGCCATGGCTGGATCGGCGCTTATGTCGGCACAGGACCGAAAGCGGAGCCGATGATCGTCGGCGTGGTCGAGGGGGGGCCCCTCTCCCGACTCGGCGTGCCGTTGCCGATGCGGCTGCGCGGCGTCGCCCCCAAGGGGGATGACCGGTTCGTCCCCGTCGATGGACTCTCGACCGAAGACGTCATGCTCCTCCTCCAAGGTCAGGAAGGCACCGAGGTGCGGATTCGTTTCGGCGGAGGGTTGCTTGTCAACGCCGAGGAGATCCGCGTCACCCGGGAAACGCATCCGCAGTACGGGGCCAGTCCGAGTCGGCTGGCCGAGGTGTTGCAGGCCCATGAGCGACTCCTCGCGGTCGTTGCCGGGCAGGTCGATCGGAGTTTCGGTGTGACTTCCGAGTCGGTCGTGATCCTCGTGACCGGCGAGTCGCTCGCATGTCAGATCGAGTCGATCGGCGAGAACGGCGTCAGGGTGAGACGCGGGGGCGCCGAGCCGGTGACGATCCCCTCGTCGATGGTGAAGGCTCTCGAATTGAGGAGGACACCTGGGGAGATGATCTCGCCGGAGAAGTTCCGGAGCCTCACGACGCTTCCCCGGTCGCGGCGGCTCGCCCCACCGCTGCACCTCGTGCGGTCTGCGGAGGGGGATTACCTGCGCGGGCGGGTGGTGGGGATGGATGAGAAATTGCTCCGCATCGTTCTCGATTCCGACCCGCAGGGAAATCCGATGGCGATCCCGCGGGCGGAAGTGATGCGGGTGATCTGGCTCCATCCCGAGTCCTTGGCCCCCGATTGGCAACCTCCGTCGATCGAGACGCCGGCGGGGCTTTCGGTCGGTGCCTTGGCGGGGGGCACCTTGCGGCTGAGGATGTCGGCGGTCGGCATCGAGGGAAACGTGCTCGTCGGCAGGCATCCGGTCCTCGGCGAGGAGCGGATCGATCTCGAGAAAGTCGATCAGTTGCTCGTCGGTGATCTGCTCAGCGCTGGGCCGCTCAAGCTTCCCTACGCGCAGTGGCAGTTGCGACCAGCGACGGAGCCGAGGAATCTCCCGGCCAAAAAACCGGCGAACCCCTGACGCCGCGGGGCTGAAGCCACTCCGGCCCGGTTGACTACGGCCGGCGTCGGTCCATCGGCCGGGCCGCGTCGGCCTCGAAGTCGGTGATCAGGAAGCGACGCCCCACCTTCCTCAAGTCCACGGCGAGATCGATGAGCGTCGAGACCGGGGCGCCGGCCCCACCGCTTCGGGCCTCACCCCGGGCATGGATGATCATGTCGGCCCGCGCCCGGCGGTCGCTTTCCGGACCGGTCACCGTGACATCGATGCTGGTGATTCGAACCTCGTCGGGGTGAAACTCCCGCAGCACCCTCTCGGCCTCGGCGCGGAGGGGATCGAGCGAGGGATCGAGTGAATCGAGGATCGTCGCCGTATCCCCCGCCTCCGCTGCCTGTGCGAGCGTTGGGAAGAGTCGCTCGATCTGCTCCCGATCGGTGACCACCAACCAATCGGCAGCGAGCGCGGCGGAGCCGAGCACGAGCGCCGCTGCCATGGCGAGGAGAAACGCCCGCTGCCCGGCCTGCGACCAGAGGAGGAGACAGATCCCCGCCGCGATGAAACACCCGATCGCCCCCGGCCAGGCATCGTGGAAAGGAATCATGGATCGGTTCCCCGCTGCGCGTCCTGCGTCCCCAGGAGCATTCTAGAAGGTGATGGAGCGGGGAATCCAAGGGGATCGGCCGCCGGTCTGAAATCGGCTGCCACGGTGGAACGCTCCCATTCCGGGCATCTGCGGGGGAGGGGCTTGGCCGGCGGGAGATGCTCGTCGATATTCAAGCGTCGTGGTGTCGCACGCGGTGCTTCGCAGACTCGAATCCGCCGGTCGAAGGACACGCCGACTCCCGCCGCGGCGTCGGCGTGTCCTTCGAGGGTGAATGGTGCGGTTGCCGGAGCGCCCGAGGCCGAAAGCATCCCGTTTGTGAAGGGCACGACGATCCGCGAGGCCAGGCAAAAGAGCGAACGGGGGATCGGAAGCCGACGGCAGTTCGACGACTACCGGCAGCGGCGCCGCGATCCGGTCGAGCAGGCCAGCCGTGCCAAGAGCCAGCGGCAGCGGTCGCTGCCGCGGCTGTTGCTCGAGTTGACGCGGATCCTCGGGGGCGATTGGCGGGTGGTCCTCGTCGGAGTGACGCTCGGCACCGCATCGACGCTCCTCAAACTCGCGCCTGCGGCCTCCACGAAACTCGCCATCGACCACGTCCTCCTCGGGCAGACGCTTCCTGCCTGGCTCCCGGCCTGGGTGCCGGTGCCGGATGAGCCGGGGAGGAGGCTGCTGCTCCTCGTGGCTGCGGTGATGGCGACGATCCTGGCAGGCAGCCTGCTCTCCCTCGCCGGCCGGTGGCTCGTGACGAGGACCTCCAAACGCGTCCAGGAGCGGATGCGCCGGCGCGTCTTCGCGCATGCTTCCCGTCTGCCCCTCCACCGCATCTACCAACTCCGCGCCGGAGGAGCGGGCACGCTCCTCCGCGACGATGCCGGTGGGATCGGCGAACTCGTGTTCACCATGCTCTTCAACCCGTGGCGGGCGCTCGTGCAGTTCGTCGGCGGGCTCGTGATCCTCGCCTGGATCGACTGGCGGATGCTCCTCTGCAGTCTGCTCCTCGTGCCTGCCGTGGCCGCGTCGAGCATGCTCTGGAGCCGGATCCTCCGTCCGCTCCACCGTGACATCCGCGCACAGCGCGCCGATGTCGATGCCCGCACCGGCGAGGTGTTCGGCGGGATGCGCGTCGTGCGGGCCTTCGGTCGGCAGCGGCGTGAGGCGGTCCGCTACAGCCGCGCCAACCACCTCACCCTGCGTCTCGAGTTCCTCTCGTGGTGGTGGGGGCGGATCCTCGAGGTGTTCTGGGATCTGCTTCTTCCCGGGGCGTCGTCGGCCCTCCTGCTCTATGGCGGGATGGAGGTGCTTGCCGGGAGGCTGACGCCTGGCGACCTCGTGATGTTTCTCGTCTTCATGGCGATGCTGCTCGAGCCGGTGGCGGTGATCGCAGGAACGCTCGGGCAACTCCAGGGCAACCTGGCCGGCTTCGACCGGGTACTCGATCTCCTCGCCGAGCCGCTCGACATGGCCGCGGCGCTCCCCGGCGCCCGGCTCGCGCGCGGCGACGTGGCGGGAAGGATCGGGTTCGACAGGGTGTCGTTCCGCTATCCCGGATCTTCCGTCGACGTTCTCCACGAAATCACGCTCGACGTCACGGCGGGCGAGACGATCGCGCTGGTGGGGCGGAGCGGTTCCGGGAAGACGACACTCTGCAATCTCGTCGCCCGGTTCTACGATCCCACCGCCGGTGTCGTCAGCCTCGACGGCCGCGACGTGCGGAGCATCGACGTCGAGTCGTACCGGGGGCTCCTCGGGGTGGTCGAGCAGGATGTCTTCCTGTTCGACGGCACCATCGCCGAGAACATCGCCTACGCCCGGCGCGACGCCGGCCCCGACGAGATCGCGGCGGCGGCCCGTGCCGCCCATGCGTCCGGGTTCATCGACGCGATGCCCGAGGGGTACGGGACGCTCATCGGGGAGAGGGGTGTGCGGATCAGCGGCGGTCAACGGCAGCGGCTGGCGATCGCCCGGGCGATCCTCGCCGACGCGCGGATCCTGATCCTCGACGAGGCCACGAGCAACCTCGACAGTGAGAGCGAGATCGCCATCCAGGCCGGGCTCGCCGGACTGCTGCGCGGACGGACGAGCTTCATCATCGCCCACCGTCTGAGCACGATCCGCCATGCCGATCGGATCGTCGTCCTCGAGGAGGGGCGGATCGTCGAGATCGGCAGCCACGACACGCTCCTGGCCCGCGGTGGGCGCTACGCGGAGATGGTCGCGTTACAGGCGCCGGCCGGCTGAGACGCTGCGGGGGGCCAGGGTGAAGCGAGGAGGTTCATCGGGGCGGCACCTCGGCTGGCGACGGGGCGATCGGGACGGCATGGAAGGAGAGGGCGGCGATCCCGTTGGATCCCCGGAGGACGCGGTCGGGGTGCCATTGGCGGTCGACGAGATAGGTGATCGTGGCCGCAGTGCTTCCGGGAGCGACGGAGAGACGTAGCGTGTTGCCCGCCACGCGGCCGCCGCGGACCTTTCCCGCCTCGCCGTCGAGACGGAACTCCGACACCGTCGCCTCGTCCCACGCGACCGGTTGGTCGAACTCGAGGATGATCTCACCCCGATCAGCGTCGGCGTACCGCGCCGTTTGCAGATCGGGAGCCGTGACCGGCGCGGCCGCTTCGACGTCGTAGCAGGCCCGGTCGACGAGCGGGGCCATCAGCCGCGCCATCTCGGCATAGCCGGCGGCGGGGTAGTGGCAGCCTCCCTCTGGCCGGATGCCGAGCGTCGACATCACCGACATCCGGGCGTAGTCGCGGGGAAGCGTACGCTGGATGTCGCGGAGCCGGTCACTGGCGGGCGTGCCCCCCTGGCTGCAGGCATTGGGCCAGATCTGGAAGAGGAACATGTGGTCGATGTTCGGCATGTCGCGCTTCCAGTGGGCGGAAAGCTCGTGGAATCTCTCGCGGTAGGTTTCGCTGCCGTAGCCGCCATCGGGGCCGTCGGCGCCCTGGTCGGCCTCTCCCTGATGCCAGAGGACGGCCCGGATTCCGTGGGTCATCCGGGCGGCCTGCACGCGCGTGAGGAGGCGGCCGTAGATCGTGCCGGGATCGGTGCGGTCGGCAGGGTTCGGGAGATGCTGGTCGATCCGCGTGCCGCCGACGGCGCCGTTGAGGATGCAGACCGGGATCTTGTGGGTGTCGACGATGTGGCGGGCGAGATCCATCCCCCAGTACCCGATTTGGTGGGTGCCGCCGTCGCGGCGGACCGCGTTCCCCCAGCCGGCCTCGAGACTTCCCTCCATCGCCCCGAAGCTGCGGACCCACGGGTGCGGCTCGTCGTCGACCTTGTCGCCCCCCCAGTCGGAAGCCACCGCATTCGACTGGCCGTCGATGAGGAAGGCATCGCCGCAGAGGAGATCGTCGGCGGTGTGGAGAACCGTTCGGACACCGGCGGTGATCGAGCCGGACACGATCCGGTAGCGGACGAGGCCGGGCTCGAGGGGGATGGCGAAGGCGTAGCGGCCACCGGCCTCGGGGACCGACGAGATCGTGTCGACGAGCTGGCCGTCGGCGAAGAGTTCGAGAAACACCTCGTCGGCCGGGGAATCGATCCGTCCACGCAGGTGGAGCGTGCCGACGTTGTGATCGCTCCGCGCGTAGAACTGCCGGTCGACGGGAATCTCGTCGCTGTCGGCGTCGAGGGGGCGCTCGATCCAGGCGTCGTCAGTCGGCTCGGTAACGGCGATCTCGGTCGACACGACGACCGGCGTACCGCCGTTGTCGATCCGTGCGGTTACCTCGAGCCGGCCACTGGCTTGCGACCGCTCGAGGACGAGGGCCGTCGGCGTCGCCTCCCGGATCACCGCCATCCCGTCGGTCTGCCAGCGGACGTTCAATCTCCCTGCATCCTTGGCCTCGAGCGCGGCGATGTTCGAGATCCGCGGCACGACCTCGATCCGCTCCCGGCCGTTCCAGTCCGCCGGGGCCGTGAGGGTGAACTGTGGATCGGGAATCGACTCGCGGATCGCGATCGGCACGTCGATCGTCTTCGTGCCGTCAGGATAGACCGCGCGGCAGCGGAGCGTCGCCGCTGCGTCCCCCGCCGTCCGGCCAGCCGCGAACGCGACGGAAAGCGTGTCGGTGGCGAGGCGCGTCGTCTCGCTGCCCCGGACGATCTCCCACGACACCTTGATCGCGCTGCCGGCCCGGGCGGTGAATCGGGCCGAGTCCCCTTCGTCGATGTCGAGAGACGACGGGCTGACGGTGAACTCGTCGCCCGGGCGGACGAGATGACCGACGAGCGTCTGGAGCGGTTTTTGGTTCTCGTACTCGAGCTTCGCCCAGGCGGGAGAGCGGGCGACGTTCGACACCCGCACCTCGTCGACGTCACCGGCGAAGTCGTAATCGTCGTACCAGCCGCCGATCCACATCCGTGCCGGGCTCGCGATCTTCAAGGGGGCGGAGTCGGTCCGTGTCGCGCCGTCGAGAATGCCGTTGACGTAGAGGAGAGACTCCCCTTTCGTGTAGGTGTGGACGACATGCACCCACTCCGATTTTGCGAGCCTCGTCTCCCCGGCGACGTCCGCCCCTGAGAAATAACACTCCATCCGTGCATGCGGGGGGCTGCGGAAGTTCATGATCACCTTCCCTTGCGCCGCCTCGTTGCCCCAGCCGAAGACGCGACCGTTGGAGACTTCCGAGCGGAACCAGGCCGAGGTTGTGTGATCGGCCGATCCGGCAGGGAGCGTGGTGATGGCATCCCCGCAGAACACCCCCTTGCCGCCGGGAAAACGCCTCGCCGGCCCGATGACGCCGTCGATGGCGCTCGTGCCGGAGTCGCGCGAGTCGAGCGTTGCCGTCGCGTCTCGGACCGGATCGTCCATGTGAAACACGGCCACATGGCCGTTGGAGTCGTCGAACACGGCCGCGCCATCGGAATCCGCAGGAGCGGCGGGATTGCCCCAGTGGAGCGTGAGCCGCTGGCGGGCGTGTCCGCGGATCTCCGGCACACGCACCCACACGACTCCTTTGCCGTGTGGACGGTCCCAGGATTCGATCTGGTGCGCGAGAAGCTCGCCGGATTCAGACGTGATGCGGAGGTCTTCGCCGTGCGGCTGTGCCTCGGAAAACGGGAAGCACTCGTCATCGAGCCGGATGGCGACCGGAAAGTCGACGATCGTCGAATCGGCCGGCAGGTCGGCCCCTTCCGGATCGGTAAGGAGCCAGACGTGGCCGGAATGCCTCCATCCGGCGAGCGACGTCGTCGCGGCGTCTCCGGCGGGCTCGTCGGCCGATCCTCGCCCCGCGATCAGGAGCATCGCCACCGCGAACAGCACCGCGCGGCGCGGACGACCGGAAGCGTTCATGAGTCTGTCTCCCCGGAGATGATCCCACGGATCGGCCGTGGCACCGGGTGGACAGTGTAGTCGGCGGGGGTGTCGAGACGCGTGGCCCGCCCCGCGATCAGCCGTCGTCAGGCCGGCTTGCCGCCGAAGACCTGGGAGAGGGTCTCGCGGAGGACACTCGCCGAACGCTGGAGCGCCTGGAGTTCCTTCGGCCAGATCTCGATCTCGAGAACCTTCTCGGCACCGGCCCGCCCGACCTGCGTGGGCACCGAGATCGCCACGTCGCGGAGTCCGTAGGCCGAGGCCGGGCCGCTCCCGGAAAACACGGTCGACACCGGCAGCACTTTTTTACTGTCGAGTGCGATCGCGTGGATCACCTCGGCGATCGACACGCCGACGGCGAAACCCGCCCCGGTCTTCTTCTTGATCATCTCGGCACCGCTCGTTTTGGCCCGCTGGAAGACATCCGCCCCGAGCTTCGGCGTGTAGCCGGGCCACTTCTCGAGGGGGAGGCCTGCGATCGACGCGCTGCTCCACACCGGCACCATGCTGTCGCCGTGCTCGCCGAGAATCATCGCCTGGACCTGCGTCGCCGGAGCGCCGAGGTTCATGGCGAGCAGGCTGCGGAAGCGGAGGGTGTCGAGGAGCGTGCCGAGGCCGATCACCCGGCCTTTGGGAAGCTTGAGTTCCTTCTCGGCGAGGTAGGTGAGGATGTCGACCGGATTGGAGACGACCAGCACGATGCAGTCAGGCTTGTGGCCGGACTGCTTGATCGTGGCGAGGATCGAGCGGAACAACTCGACGTTCCGGTTGATGAGCGCGAGCCGGCTCTCGTCCGGCTTGCGCCGCAGGCCTGCGGTGATGCAGATCAGGTCGGCGTCGGCCAGATCGGCGTAGCCGCCGGCGCGGATGACCTGATCGGCGATCGCCGCCGTGCCGTGGAGCATGTCGAGGGCCTGACCGTCGGCCAGGTCGGCGTTCATGTCGACGAGGACGATTTCGTGGACGATCCCGCCGAGTTGGAGCGCGAAGCCCGCCGACGAACCGACGATGCCACCGCCGCCGATGATCCCGACCTTCATGGACGTGTTCCTGTCGATAATCCCGCTGCGGCGGGGCCTTCGTGTGCTTCCGGGTCGTCCGGCCATGTCGCCGGACGACGCTCTCCCTCGATTCGCCGTCCGGTCAGGCCGCTCCGATGCCCAGTTCCCGGCAGACCTGCTCGGTGACCGCCTTGACGAGAACGTCGTAGTCGATCGCCGGGGGCAGGGCCGCCGTGGGAGCCGGAGCAACCGGGGCCGGATCGGCGCCCATCGGCGGGGGAGCGTCGAAGGCCTTACGGGTCACGCCGGTGTTGCCCCAGCTCGAACGGAAGACGTCGTTGGCGCAGATGTCGCAGTTCTCCATCCCCTTGTCGAGACGCGGGTCGCTGTAGCCCCACTTCTGCTTGAGGTCGAGGAGTTCCTTCGTCTCCTGCTTGGTCAGGTAGGTGACCCGGCCCAAGTCGCGGGAGAGCATCAGGATCCGGCAGTAGGCGTCGAGGATCTCGGTCCACCAGTAGGCCTTCTCCACCGTCTCGCCGAAGCTCACCGTGCCGTGGTTGGCGAGGATCAGGACGTTCGCCGTCTTCACGTATGGCTTGACGGTGTCGGCGAACTTCTGCCCGCCCGGGGTCTCGTACTTCGTGATCGGGATATCACCGAGGAACACCTCGACCTCGGGGAGGACACACTGCGGGATCGGCTCGCGGGCCACGGCGAAGGCGGTGGCGTGGGGCGGATGGCAGTGGACGACGCTGTTCACGTCGGGCCGTTCCTTCATGATCGTGAGATGGAGGAGGATCTCGCTCGAACGCTTCCGCTCGCCGGCGATCTGGTTCCCTTCCATGTCGACAATGCACAGGTCGGAAGGCTTCATGAAGCCCTTCGAGATCATCGTCGGCGTGCAAAGGACCTCGTTGGGGCCGAGGCGGAAGGAGATGTTGCCGTCGTTGCCGGCGGCGAAGCCCTTGTTGTAGATCCGGCGGCCGATGTCGCAGATCTCTTCCTTGAGCTTGGAAAGCGGCTTGTTCGTGGTCTTCACGGCCGGGGTGGCTGCCATGTCAGGGTGCTCCGTGGGGGGGTGACGTTAGGAGTATTCATCACGCTTCCGGTCGAGGAAACTCTGCCGGTTGCGAAAAAACGTTTCTTGGCGGGGGGCGTGCGGGTCGTAGTGGTCGTGCCGTCCGTGGGGCGGGGCCCTGCGGTCATCGTCGGTTACGGGGGGGAATATCGAGGCGATCGATGATCGCCGCCACGTAGGCGTCGATCGGTTTGTCGTCGGGGCGGAAGGGCTGGGCCGCTTCGCCTCCCTCGCTGAAGGCGATGAGTTGGTCGTCGCCGGCACCGAGATCGTCCCAGGCGACGAGCGGTTCTGTGGCTGGCCGGCCGTTGTCGCCGGCGGCGAGATCGGCGGCCGACAGGGGTACGACGACCCGGAACACTCCGCCGCGCACCGTGGGGTGCGGCTCGACGAGGGTCACCGTGCCGATCGTTTGACCGAATCGCATCTTCGCATCTCCTTCCGTGGCGTCAGTGGTGGTGGGTGGAGCAGGTGCAGGGGTGGGCGGCCGGTGCGGTGGGGCCGCCGCTGCACGGGCAGGCCGCGGCTGCGGGAGTCGCAGGAGCGAAGTCGGCCGGGAGCGCGACCGGCGCGCGGGTGGCGAATGTGACGGCGATTCGCTCGAGGCTCGCTCCCGACATGTCGCGGGGGCTGACGACGAGGAGGTTCGCCGCACATTCCTCGGCGGCCGCGAGGAGCGCCTGGGTGTCGCGCGCCGTCACGGCCCGCACTCCGGCCGACCGGTTGGCGAGCGCCGTGGCGACATGGGGCCGACCGGCCAGGAGGATCGCGCGGCCACCGTCCCGTGTCAGATGGAGACCGAGGCTCGCCACGACATCGGAGAGCCCGGTGGCGGGGAGACGCTGGGCGTTGGGGAGCGCGCGGACGAGGCTCGCGGTCCGTGCGGCGATGTCACCAGGGCAGTCGGCCGTGGCCACGAACAGGGGGCGCGGCTGTGCGGCGGGGCCGGTCACGTTTCCGGCCCCCTTCGCGCTCCGCACGAGCGCGATGCCGGCGGCCCGGGCCGCATCGCGGGCGGAGGGGGTGATGAGGGCGTCGTGTCGCAGGGAGACGACCCGCGTGCCCGCCGGCACGGTGGCCAGCGACGCCCCGGTGACGAGCTTCTCGGCGATCGTGACGCTGCCGGCAGGCTGCGATCCGGCAGACGCGGCGGCCGGCTGTGCCGGGGAGACGGGCGCCAAAAGACGCTCGCTCGGCAGGTCAGCGCGGATGAGCCTGCGCATCACTTCGCGGACGACTGCCGCGATCTGCTCGGGAGTGAAGGCTTGGCTGTTCATCGGCTCTGGCCCTGCTTCCGTGCGGAGAAGTCCGTGACGTCGTCGACGAGCGCGACGACGCTGTAACGGGCCGGGGTGGCGTCGCTTTTGAGGATGTCGCGGAGGAGTCGGCCGTCGCTGGTGATCATCACGAGATCGCCGACTCCCGCAGACACGGTGTCGATGGCAAGTTGCGGATCGCCATCGGCCTTCGTGCGGTCAGCCATGAGAGGCTGGACGACGAGCAGCTTCGCGCCGGCGAGCGACGCGTGCTTGACCGTCGCGGTGGCCGTGCCGAGGACGTGGGCGAGTTGCATGGAGGGAGCTTGGAGGTGTCGGTCGGGCGTGTCGATCAGAGGTGTGGTTGGTTCGGTTCGGGGCCTCGGATCACTCGGGCGCGCCGAGGATCCGCAGATCGTCGACGAGCGTGCAGCGGCGCTGGCGGGTGAAGGTCAGCGGGGTCGTCACCCCCTCGCCGGTCGGCGTCGCGATCGAGAAGGAGATGTACCCTTCGCCGCCGAGGCCGAGGCCGGCTGTGCTCGGGCCGTTCTTGACGAACAGCGTGGTGTCGAGGAGTCGGCCCATCTTCGTCATGTTGCGGACGTCGTGGGAGTGGATGATCGCCGTGTGGCGGAAGCCATGCTCACTCGCGTGGGCCCGGTGGATCGCCTCGTCGGCGTCCTTACAGCGAATGAAGGGGACGAACGGCATCATTTGCTCGACCGGCACGAACGGATTGTCCACCGACGTCTCGCCATAGAGCAGCTCGACCTCGCTGGCGACCCCGGTCCCGGCCGCGCGAGCGAGAACGGCGGCGTCTTGACCGATGAAGTCCTTGCAGGCGACCTGATGACGGTGGGCGCCTTCTCCCGTCCAGACGATCGCCTTAGCGGTGAGGGCGTCGACCTGCGTGGGATTGAGGCGGGCGGCCCCGGCGCGCCCCATCGCCTCCATCATCCGGTCGAACACCGACGACACGACGAACACCTGCTTCTCGGCGATGCAGAGGAGGTTGTTGTCGTAGGCGGCCCCGGCGATGATCGATCGGGCGGCCCGGTCGAGGTCGGCGGTCTCGTCGACGACGACCGGCGGATTCCCCGGTCCGGCGACGATCGCCCGCTTGCTCGACTCGAGCGCGGCCTTGGCCACGGCGGGGCCGCCGGTGACGCAGATCAGCTTCACGCCCCGGTGCTTGAACAGTTCCGCGGCGCTCTCGAGCGTCGGTTCGGCGATCAGGGCGATGAGGTTGTCGATGCCCAGGTCGCGGTGAATCGCCTGGTTGAACCGGCGGACGCCCTCGGCGGCCACCTTCTTGCCGCTCGGGTGCGGATTGACGACGACGGTGTTGCCGCCCGCGATCATGCTCACGGCGTTGCCGGTGATCGTCGGGAGGGAGTGGGTCACCGGCGTGATCGCACCGATGACGCCGAACGGGGCATGCTCGATCACGGCCAAGCCGTGGTCGCCGCTGAAGACCTCGCTCCGCATGAACTCCACTCCCGGCGACCGCTCGCCGAGGATCTTGAGCTTCTCGATCTTGTGGGGAAGACGGCCGATCTTCGTCTCGTTGAACTCCATCGTGCCGAGTTCGACCGCATCCTCGATCGAGATTCGGCGGATGTGGGCGATCGCCTTGCGACGTCCCTCGACGCCGAGCCGTTCGAGCTGGAGGAATGCCTCGTGGGCGGCCCGCACCGCCTCGTCGACATTTCCGAAGATGCCGTGGCGGCCGACGAAAGACTCGGGCGCCACCGGGGCCGCGGGGGCCGGAGGTGTCCACGGGACGGTCGCCGGTGCGAGTGGGGCGGGGCCGGTGGCAGGGACGCCGTTGGCCGCCGGGGCGGCGGCACGCAGTTCGGCGATCACCTGGCGGACGATGCTCTGGATCTCGGTGGAGCAGGGGGCGGTGGCCTGGGCCATGGTGGGTCTCAGCTTTCCTGGGCGTTGCGGGAAAAGACGTTCTTGCCGCCGATACGGACGCTGTCGACCAAGCCGATGACGACGGCATCGATCGGGAGCGTCTTCGTTTCGGGGGTGAGGCGGGCACTGGAGCCCTGGGTGACGAGGACGAATTGGCCTTCGCCGGCGCCGAGCGTGTCGACGGCGATGAAGGTTCGGCCGGTGGAGACGAGCCGGTCGCGGGCCTTGTCATCGAGCCGGTACGGCTCGACGACGAGGAGTTTGTGGCCGGTCATCGACTCGGTCTTCTGCGTGGCCACGACCGAGCCTGTCACGAGCGCGACGAACATCAGCCACCTTCCTTCCGGACGAGCAGGTCACGGGTCTGGCGGGCCACGACGAGTTCTTCATTGGTGGGGATCACCCGGATCGTGACGCGCGAGCCGGGGAGCGAGATCGTCCGCTCGCCGCCGCCCGGCTGGCTCTTGTCGCCGGGGAGGGCATTGGCGGCCGGATCGAGCGCGACTCCGAGGTCCTCGAGGCCGGCGCAGACTTCCGCGCGGACCAGCGGCGAGTTCTCGCCGATGCCGCCGGCGAAGGCGATGCAATCCAAGCCGCCGAGTTCCACGATTCCCGCGCCGAGCCAGTGGCGGATCGATCCGACGTAGACATCGATCGCCGTCCTGGCCCGGGTGTTGCCGGCGGCTGCGGCCTCTTCGAGATCGCGCATGTCGCCGGAGGTGCCCGACATCCCGGCAAGCCCTGCCTTGCCGGAGAGTTCGACGAGGAGATCCTCGAAGCTCCGGCCGGTCGCCTTGGCGACATGGAGGAGGGCGAAGGGATCGAGATCGCCGGCACGGTTGTTCTGCGGAAGCCCCGACTGGGGGCTCATCCCCATCGACGTGCCGACGCTTTTTCCGTCGCGGATCCAGCAGATGCTGCTCGATCCGCCGAGATGGCAGGAGACGGCCCGCAGCGGCCGCTTCGTCTCCAGTTCCGAGAGCCTGCCGGCGACGTACCGGTGGCTCGCGCCGTGGAACCCGAACCGACGGACACGGTGCTTCTCCACCCACTCCGTCGGAACGGCATACAGCCCGTTGCGGGGGGGAATCGTGGCATGGAATCCGGTCTCGAAGGCGGCCACGAGCGGCACCTTCGGCAGCTTCTCGGCGAGCAGCCGCATCGCCTTCACGTAGGGAGGGTTGTGGGCCGGGGCGACCTCACGCATCTCCTCCATCGCCGCGAGCACGTCGGGGGTGACGCGGACGACGCCGCTCACCCGCCCGCCATGCACCGCCTTGAACCCGACCGCCGCCACCTCGTCGATGCTCCCGAGCGGTCCGCCGTTGCCGGTGAGCTGCTCGAGCGCCGCGCGGAGGGCGACGGCATGATCGGGGACCGGCATCACCATCTCCAGATCGCTGCCACCCGCCCGGGCATAGACCCGGCTCTCGGGGGCACCGATCCGCTCCACGCCTCCGCGCGCAAGCTCCTTTTCCCCGCCGGTCGTGGAGCGATCGGGGAGGTCGTAGAGCCGGTACTTGAAGCTCGTGGAGCCGAGGTTGGCGACGAGGATGATCATGTCGTTCCTTCGCAATCCGTTGGTGGGGCCGATCGTGGGCGGGCCTTCCGTGGCCAGCGTTCCTTCTTCGGGCGTCCGGGCGACGATCCCCACGAAGGGCTCGTCACCCCGTCGAGGCGGGGGCCGACGGCCCCCGCCCGCGACAGCGACTGGATTCTTCTGCGGCTGGCAGGCCGGTCGGCCGGCGGCTGCGAGCCTCACGACGTCCGCTTGCCTGCTTCAGGAGAAGAAGGCGGCGGTCAGGCTCTCTGCCGGGCGCGGGATGACGTGGCTGGCGACGAGTTCGCCGACCGACTGGGCGGCGGCGGCACCGGCCTCGACGGCGGCCCGGACACTCCCGACGTCACCTTGCACGACGGTCGCCACGTAGGCGCCGCCGATGCTCACCCGCTTGAGGATCTTCACGTTGGCCGCCTTGGCCATCGCATCCGTGGCTTCAACAAGGCCGATGAGGCCCTTGGTCTCGATCAAACCGATCGCAGTATTCATCGCGAAAGTTCCTGTGGAAAAGTGGAGAAGGAAAGAGGGAACGGGAAATCACTCGACGCCGCCGCGGGCGCTGGCCGCCGAGGCCGGAAGAACGATGTCGATGTCTTCGTGGGGGCGGGCGATGACCTGCACGCTCACCACGTCACCGACTCTGCCGCCTGCCGCGGCACCGGCGTCGATCGCCGCCTTCACCGCCGCCACGTCGCCGGAGACGAAGGCCGTCACCAGGGCGCTGCCGATCTTGTCCCAACCCAGGAAGGTGACATCTGCCGCCTTCATCATCGCGTCCACCGCCTCGACGAGCGTGACGAACCCCTTCGTCTCGATCATGCCGAGGGCTTCGATTTTCTTCGCCATCGTGAGCACTGCTCCTGTCGTGATCCGGGCTGCCTGCCCGGAGTCGCGTCCCATCATCCCGGGGCTGTCCCCGTCGATCGCGCCGGCACGCGCCGGCTGGACGATCGGTTGAGTTGCTGCGGCAGGCGTGATCGGGAGACGCTGTTGCGTCACCTTCCTCGCTGCCTTCTTGGTCGGTTTCTTGGCCACTGGAGGGCTCCGTGTCAGGTCTGCTTGATGAGCCGCACGCCGGTGGCGTGATCGAGATCGGCGGCGTTGCCTTCGTCGGTGTCGATGTGGACCTCGAGTTTGCTTGTCGCGTCGGCCCGCACGAGGAGATCGCGAAGGATCAGGCCGCAGCCGCCGTCGATCGCCAGGCTCATCCGGTCGCCATCCTTGACGCCGAAGAACTCGGCGTCGCCGTAGTTCATGTGGACATGCCGCTCGGCGCGGATCACCCCCTCGGCGAGTTCGACGGCACCGGCCGGTCCGACGAGGACGCATCCCGGCGTCCCTGTGATCTTGCCGCTGGCCCGGACGGGCAGATCGATCCCCAGCGAGATCCCGTCGGTGAAGGCGAGTTCCACCTGCGAGGCTTTGCGGGTCGGCCCGAGCACGCGCACGGTGGGGAGCATTTTGCGTTTCGGGCCGACGATCATCACCGTCTCCTCCGCAGCGTAAAAGCCCTCCTGGTAGAGGTTCTTGTGCGGGGTGAGAGTCCGCCCCTTGCCGAACAGCCGCTCGACGTGGTCGTCGGTCAGATGGCAGTGCCGGGCGGAGATGCTGACCACGAGCTTGGGCTCGCTGCGTGTGGTGGCCTGGCCGGTGGCAATCGCGCGGGCCGCTTCGGCGGCGATCTGCGAGGGGGGGGCGCCACGGCCGCGGAGGACGATCTCGCGGACGATCCGTTCGACGGTGGAGCGGTCGAGGCCGGCGGGGATCCCCGGAAAAGCGGAGCTGATCATGCCTGGTGGTCCCTTGGGGTCTTCGAGCGGTCGTCGCGGTGGGGGGCGTCGTCACCGGAATGGGCTTCGGCCGAGGCCGGATCGACGACGACGAGATCGACACCTGCCGCCGCGATCTGGGAACGCCACTCGGCCGAAAGTCCGGTGTCGGAGACGAGGAGATCGATCGAATCGAGCCCGGAGACGAACGTCAGGCTCTTGCGGCCGAACTTGGAGCTGTCGGCGACGACAAACACCCTCCCGGCGGCCCGGAGCATCGCCTGCTCGGTCTCGGCCAGGAGCAGATGGGCGTTGTAAAGCCCCTCGGCGGTGATCCCCGCCGCCGACAGGACCGTCGTGGTCACGTGGAGCCGGCCGAGGAGTTCGTTGGCGTAGGGGCCGAGGCAGACACCGGTCCGCGGTGAGACATACCCGCCGAGGAGGACGAGATCGGTCCGCGACTCGGAGGCGAAGAGATTGGCGACCGGGAGGCTGTTGGTGACCACCTGGATCGATCGACCGACGAGGAGCCGGGCGACTTCGTAGGTGGTGGTGCCGCCATCGAGGAGGACAGTCTCGCCGTCGTCGATGCGCTCGGCAGCAGCGGCGGCGATTGCCCGCTTGGCTGCCCAATGCGACGGCTGGCGTTCGTCGAACTCCGCAAGACGCGGATGGCCGCCGGCATAAAGAACGCCGCCGTGGGTCCGCTTGGCCGTTCCCTGCTCCTCGAGGGCATCGAGGTCGCGGCGAATCGTCGACTCCGACACCCCCAGTTCGCGCACGAGATCGTCGAGCGAGGCAAAGCCACGCACTCGGACGAAATCGATCAAACGGCTGCGTCGCTGACGGGTCTGCACGCCCGGAATCTCCCAATGGGAGCGACCATTATGGTTGAGGGCGACCATGAGTCAACTCTAAAACGTGCAGAAATGCGAACGAAAGCAATTCTTTATGATGGGACTCAGGCACGATTCCGTCAAGAACCGGGTCTTTTTCGGCTTGAATGGGCCGCTTGGGGGCTCTGTTCCGGGTGCGCAAAAGAATAGGCCACGGTTTCGTGGCAGGCTTGCGGGGCCAGATTCGCTGCATGTGGTGGAAATCGCTTACGATTCGGTCATGGGTGTGGTGCGGATGGTGATCGATGTGCGGGGCTCGCTGCCGGGGCTGGCGGAGCGGCACGGTCGCGCCCTGCCGGGCGTCGTCGTTTCCCCCTTGGAAGCGGCGGGGGCATCGATGACTGCCGTCGCGGAAATAGCGACCGCTTGCGGGATTCGCCCGGCGGGAATCCTTGCGGAGAGCGTCAGCCGACCAGGGCGGACGGTGCATGGCTGGCTCGCGACCGTTCGCCGAACGGGGCTTTCGCAAGCCGATCCACCAGGAGCCGATTCAACGCCTGCATTGGAACCGTGGCCCGCGGGCGTGATCCTCTTGGCGGAGTCGGTAGGAAGCGATCAATCGTCGCGGGTGACGATCCCCTGGTTGCTTGTCAGGCCGGAGTGCCGCCGGTCAGGGGTGGGGCGGGCGCTCGTGGCGGCGGCGATCGATCATGCCCGGGGGCTCGGAAGCTGCCAGATTTCGATCGATACTCTCGACCGCTGGCCCGAGGCGCTGGCCTTTTGGCGGCAGGTGGGGTTTGGTCGAGCGTGATCGAACGCGAACCGAGAGGGAGCCGACCTGGAGACCGGTGCGCGTGAGGGGGGCGGCCTGTCGACGGGAGAGAAACCGGCCGCGGTTTCAGGGGCTGTCGCGGTTTGAAGAGAGCGCGCTCGGCCCTCTTGCGCGCTCCGGGCCGGCCGTGCTCCGTCGCCCCACCTGCGGTAGGATGGTGCGCGATCCGACGCCTCCACGGTATGGCGTCGGGCTTCTTCGGTCGGGAAGGGGGATTCGATGACGTCGATTCGTGAGGGGATGTTCAAGGGGCGGAGCGCTTCGCCTTCGAGATCCGGCTCCCGGATGCTCGCGGGCCTTCTGGTGGTCTTGGTGCTCCCATCGGGGATCGTCGAGAGCCTCCAAGGGCTTTGTCCGGCCGCTTCGGCCGACGAATCCGCCGCCCCGCCGCGCCGAGAAGCAAAATCCGGCCGTCCGCGGATGGAAGCGTTGCCTCCCGCAGCAGAGCGCCCGCCACGGAGGCCGTTCGATGACGTCGACGACGGTGGCGGCGACCAAGTTGCCGCCGATCCCCGGGCACGCAGGCAGGCCCGTGGCCCCCGCCGCCTCGGAGCGACCTTCGCGCCGGTCCCGGATGCCGTCCGCGAGCAGATCGATCTCACCGAGGGCGTCGGCCTGCTTGTCGATTCGGTCGAACCGGGGAGCCCTGCCGCCGGCGCCGGCCTGAAACGCTTCGACATTCTCACCCGTTTCGACGACCAGATCGTCTGCAACGCCGATCAACTCGCCGCGCTCGTCAAGCTCCGCAAGCCCGGGCCTGTGCCCGTGGCGATCCTCCGCGGCGGCCGCGAGCGGAAGATCCAAGTGATCCTTCCCCTGGCCGACCCGGCCGATGACCAGGCACCACTCGCCGAAGCCCCCGCCCCGGCTCCCGGATTCGCGCCGGGCGTTGGCAACCTCCCCGGCGATCTCCAGAAGCAGATGGAGGATCTGGCCCGGCAACTGCAAAAACAGCCGTTTGGGGCAGGGGGGGGAGGAGGCCGGTCGCGGACGACGCGGATGTCGGTTTCACCGCAGGGAAATGAGCGGATCGACACCGAGTCGGACGGCACGACGACGATCGAGATCCGCCAGTCGGCAGGAAAGCTGACCGTCGAGGTTCGTGGGGCCGATGGCGCGAAGGTCCACGCCGGAAAGCTCGACACCGAGGCCGACCGACGCCGTGTGCCCGAGGCCTACCGCGACCGTGTCGAGCGCCTCCTCGAGGAGATCGGCGGAGCCCGCCGTTAATCAAGGGATTCCCTCAAGCACTTCCGGAGAACCGTCATGACCTTGCCCGTCTCCCGCCGCCGGTTCCTCGGCACGTCGGCCGCACTGGCTTCCGGAGCGGTCGCTGGCCCGGTTCGTGCCGCCGACACCTCGCGTGCCGCCGCCGATCCGGCCTACCGCATCCGTAATCACGGCATCCGCCATACCGTGATGGGGTGGTGCTTCAACCCGATGGACACCCTCGAGCTCGCCCGGCATGCCAAGGCGATCGGCCTCGAGGGGATCGAGGGAATCGATCGGAAATACTACGGCGAGGTGAAGAAGCTCGGCCTCGACATCTCGCTCGTCTCGAGCCATGGCTTCGCCGAGGGGCCCTGCGATCCCCGGTTCTTCGACCAGTCGGTCGCCAAGCTCGCCGAGGGAATCGAGGTCGCCAAGGAGGTCGGCTCGAAGAAGGTGATCACGTTCACCGGGATGCGCTTCGATCGGATGGACGAGGAGAAGGCCGCGGCCGACTGCATCGCCGCCTGGAAGAAGGTTTTGCCGCAGGCGGAGGCCGCCGGCATCACCCTCTGCCTCGAGCATCTCAATTCCCGGGATTCATCCCATCCGATGAAGGGGCATCCCGGCTACTTCGGCGACGACGTCGACTTCTGCGTCGATCTCGTCAAGAAGGTCGGCTCCCCCAACTTGAAGCTTCTCTTCGACGTCTACCACGTCTCGATCATGAACGGCGACATCATCCGCCGGCTCCGTCAGCACGCCGACTCGATCGGCCACGTCCACACCGCCGGCAACCCCGGCCGGGGCGAGCTCGATGACACGCAGGAGATCGATTATCCGGCGGTGATGCGGGCCCTCACGACCATTGGCTACCACGACTTCGTCGCCCATGAGTTCCTCCCCACCTGGGATGACCCGATCCTGGCGCTCCGGCACGCGGCGATGGTCTGCGACGTCTGACGGAACGCTGTGATCGGGAGCGGTCCCGAGCGGGGCGGTCACCGCGGTCGCTGCCTCGTGAAGCCGCCGATCCGTGAGCGCCTCTCGGCGACCTGCCCGTTGGCCGTCAGGCGGGCTTCATCCCCTCCATCCGCCGCCACGCGCTCAATTGGCCCAGGTGCATCATCATGTGTCCGCCGGCATAGAAGCCGTGGATCGACCCGAGCGTGGGGAAAAGCTCGAGCATCCGCCCCTCGGCGGGATTGGCGTTTTGCATCGTGTCGTCGGTGGCGGATCGCAGCGCCGCGATCGCCTCCTCGCAGCCGGTGCGGAACGCCTTCACGACCTCGTCCATCGGCGGATAGATCACCCCTGCGGCATCGTCGACACAGGCGGCCTCCTTCGAGAACGCCTTCTCGAACGACGACGGCGGGAGCGTGGGACGGGCTCCGAGTTGGCTCGCGATCCGCGGGCCGTAGAGCGCCAGGTGGCCGAGGATGAAAGCCGGATGGTTCGATTCGACCGTCGTCCCGCCGACGCTGGCAAACCGGGCGAACCGATCGGCCGGGAGCCCCTTCAGGAGCCGGTCGGCGTAGTTGAGCGAGAGTTGGAGGCTGTCTGCGATCGAGTTGCCGATGGAGCGGGCCATGAAAGACTCCTTACGTGGCGGAGGGAGGGGTGAATCGGGCGATTGCGTCGGGGAGGGCGTCGCACTCGGCAGCGAACACGCGGGCGGCGAGTGACGCCACGGTGTCGTCGGGGAGCACCGGCACCGTGCGCTGCAGGAGGATCCTGCCGTGGTCGTACTGGTCGTCGACGAGATGCACGGTGCAACCGCTCACCGTGCACCCACGCTCGAGGACGGCCCTGTGGACATGCTCCCCGTGGAAGCCCTTCCCGCCGAATGCCGGAAGGAGCGAGGGATGGATGTTGATCACCCGGCCGGCGAAGTCGGTGGGAATGGCGAGGAGATGGAGGAATCCGGCCATGACGACGAGGTCGGGGGATGCCGCACGGCAGGCGGCGAAGATCGTCTCGCTCCAGGCCGCCGTCGACTGCCCCTCCCGCGGCAGGATCTCGACCGGGACACCGGCCCTGCGGGCGATGTCGATGCCGCGGACGTCAGGGCGGCTCGAGACGACGAGGGGGATCGTCGCCGCAAGCCGGCCGGAGTCGATCTTGTCGAGAAGGTTTTCGAGCGTCCGCCCCGATCCCGAAAGCAGGATGGCGAGACGACGGGGGGCGGTCATGCGCTCCCCCCCGGGCGCCGCAACGGCAGGAGATGGATCGTGAGCGGATGTCCATCGACGTCGATCGACTCGGCGGTCGATCCCGCCGGGCCGGCCCCGAAGCGGAGCCCATCGGCGAGGGTCTCGCCGGCGATCGATTCACGGTGCTGCTCGAGGGCCGATCTGAGGTCGGAAGAATCGGTCTCGAAGGCGAGTTCGATGTGGTCGGTGAACTCGAGGTCGAGCGATTTCCGTGCCGTCTGCACGGCGTGGACGACCTCGCGGGCGAGCCCCTCGGCGACCAACTCCGGCGTCAGCTCGCTGGCGATGACGACGACCGCCCGCGGCCCTTCGGCCGCGGCCCAGCCCTCGCGGGCCGTCGTCTTGATGAGGACATCGTCGCGTTCCACCGTCGCCGTGCCGCCGGGGAGCGACAACTCGACACGGCCGTCGCGGGCGAAGGCCGCCAGGAGCGCCGCCGCATCGGCCTTGAGCAGCGCGTCGCGGGCCTGGGGGAGGAGTTTGCCGAGACGGGGCCCGAGTTTCTTGAGATCGGGAAGGATGCTGCGGGTGATATAGCGATCGGGCTCACGGCAGATCTCGAACTGCTTCACATTGAGCTCGTCACAGACCAGATCGGCATGCGAGGCGAGCCAGTCGGCATCGTCCGGCGCGGCATCGGCGAGGATCACCTCGACCTTCGAGAGCGGCTGCCTCACTTTCAGCTTCGCGCTGGAGCGTGCGGCACGGCCGAGCGACGCCACGTCGCGGACGAGCGTCATCCGGCGGACGAGCGCGGCGTCGAGGAGGGCGGGATCGCCGACGGGATACTCGCCGAGGTGGACACTCTCTGCCACGGCGTTGCCGAAGGGCCCGACGGCGAGGTTCCGCCAGATCGTCTCGGCCATGAACGGCACGAACGGCGCCGCGAGCCGGGCGACGCCGAGGAGCGTCTCGTAGAGGGTCCAGTAGGCGTCGAGTTTGTCGGGAAGCGCGGCGGGGCCGTCCGCCCGCCCCTCCCCCCAGAAGCGGTCGCGGCTGCGACGCACGAACCAATTGCTCACGCCATCGACGAGTGCCGAGATCAGCCCGGCCGCGGCGAAGTGGTCGAAGGCATCCATCTTCTCGACGACACCGGCCGCCGTGGCCGAAAGCTCCGCGAGCATCCAGCGGTCGAGTTCGCAGCGTTCCGACACCGGCCGCCAGCCACGGGCTCCCGCCAGGTCGGCGTGATCGAGGGCTCCCGGTGCGTCGAGCCTGCTCGACGGGTCGAAGCCGTCGATGTTCGCGTAAATCACGAAGAACGAATAGACGTTCCACAGCCGGATGAGGAACTCGGGGACGCTCTCGCGGATCGCCCGCTCGCTGTAGCGGATCGTCGTCCACGGCGGTTGGCCGGCGAGGAAGTACCAGCGCAGGGCGTCGGCGCCGTAGGCGTCGAAGATCACCCCCGGCTCCTTGTAGTTGCGCTTGCTCTTGCTCATCTTCTGCCCGTCCTCGCCGAGCATCAGGCCGAGGACGATGCAGGTGCGGAACGGGTGGGGATAGTCGGCGGGTGGGGCGCTCGCCCCCTCCGGCAGGCTGCCCGGTCCCTCGCCGCCGAAGAGGAGCGTGCTGATGGCGAGCTGGCTGTAGAACCAGCCCCGCGTCTGGTCGATCGCCTCCGAGATGAAGTGGGCGGGGAACTGCTCGGCGAAATCCTCTTTGCCGGCGTGCGGCCAGCCCCACTGGGCAAACGGCATGGCGCCCGAGTCGAACCAGCAATCGATCACCTCGGGCACCCGGCGCATCCTCGCCCCCGCCGCGAACGGGGAGTCGTAGGTGACCGCGTCGATGTAGGGCTTGTGAACCCTGAGATCGTCGGCGAGGGAGGGATTGTCGGCCCGGGCACGGTCGAAGACCTCGGTGCCGGAAACACCCGGTTTGCCGAGCAGGGTGTCGTAGGAGGGGACGGCCTCGGCCCGGCCGGTCGTCTCGCAGATCCAGATCGGCAGCGGCGTCCCCCAGTAACGCTCCCGGGAGAGGGCCCAGTCGACGTTCGTCTCCAGGAAGTTGCCGAAGCGTCCCTCCTTGATGTGCTCCGGGTGCCAGTCGATGCGGGCGTTGTTGGCGAGCATCGCGTCGCGGAACTGGCTTGTGCGGATGAACCAACTGGCACGGGGGTATTGGATGAGGGGGTCGTTGTCGGCCCGCCAGCAGAAGGGATAGTCGTGGACGTACTGCTCCTGGTGGAGGAGCAGACCGCGGGACTTGAGGTCGCGGGTGATGTCGCGGTCGCACTCTTTCACGAACCGGCCGCTTCCCATGGGGAACTCGTCGGTGAACGAGCCGTCGGGGGCGACGCAATTGAGGAGCGCGGGCCCTCCCGACTGAAATCGCGGTTGCTCCGCCATGAGCACGCCGTAGTCGACCTCGCCGAACGCCGGGGCGACATGGACGATGCCGGTACCCGAGTCGGTGGTCACGAAGTCGGCCGCCACGACGCGCCATGCAGCCGGCTGCTGCCCGCCGCCGACGAGCGTGGCCTGGCGGGGCCTGCCTGCCGGCCGGTAGGTGTCGAACGGCGGGAGGTAGCTTCGTCCGACGAGGTCGCGGCCGCGGAGGTCGCCGACCGTCTCGAAGGTCTTCTTCATCTTGTCCCCGAGTTGTGCCGCGAGCGCTGCGGCGACGACGTATTCCCGGGCGTCGGGCGACGAGCCGTCGGCGGCGGCCTCGCGGAGGACGACGTACTCGAGATCCTCCTTGACCGCGGCGAACTGGTTCGAGGGGAGCGTCCACGGGGTCGTCGTCCAGGCGACGAGGCTGCGGGGTGTCGGAGCGCCGGAGTCATCGAGGAGTGGAAAGACGACGTACACACTCGGGTCGGCCACCTCCTTGTAGCCCTGCCCGACCTCCCCACTCGACAGCGCCGTTCCTCCCTGCGCCCACCACCACACGATCTTGTGGCCGCGGTACAAAAGCCCGCGGTCGAACAGATCGGCAAGCGCCCACCACACGCTCTCGACATACGCCTTGTGGTAGGTGACGTAGGCCTCGGAGAGGTCGATCCAGAAGCCGATCCGCTCGGTGATCGATTCCCACTCCTTCATGTACCGCCACACCGATTCCTGGCAGCGGTGGATGAACGGCTCGACGCCGTACTCCTCGATCTGGGCCTTCGAGTGGATACCGAGGGCCTTGCAGACCTCCACCTCGACCGGGAGTCCGTGGGTGTCCCAGCCCCCCTTGCGCTCGCACAGCCTCCCACGCATCGTCTGGTAGCGGGGGTAGAGATCCTTGATGGTGCGCGTCAAGCAATGGCCCGGATGGGGCATTCCGTTGGCCGTCGGCGGCCCCTCGAAGAACACGAACCGCTCCGCTCCGGCCCGCTGCTCGAGCGACTTCCGGTAGATGCCGGCCTCGCGCCAGAAGGCGAGGACCGCCAGTTCGTTGGCGGGGAAGTCGGGTTTGCCGCGGACGGGGTCGAACATGGGATGAGGAGGCTCGAGGGCAAAGGAGTAGGGCACGAGAGCGGGCGACGGGGGACGCTTCCGGCAGCGGTCAGAGATCGACCGTCCGCCCGGTCTTGAAGGCCTCGTCGGCCGCCAGGACGATCCGCAGGCTGCTGACCGCATCCTCCATGTGGGCCGAGAGGTCGCGGTCGTGGAGGATGGCGTCCAGGAACACCTCCTGCTCGCGGCGGCAGAGGCCGTCGTGATCGGGTTCGTCGTGGCAGTCGATGAGTTCGTCGCGGCGGGCGAACGTGCCGTCGGCCTTCGTCTCGGCATGGTGGAGCTTGAGCAGGGCCGCCTTGGAGTGGGCGTTGACGTCGTCGCTGGCGGCGTCCCCTTCCTTCGTGCCGACGATGCTCACGCACCCCTTCGGACCGACGACGTCCTTCACGAAGTAGGCCACCTCGCTCATCATCGGCCCCCAGCCGGCCTCGTACCAGCCGACGGAGCCGTCGGCGAAGGTCACCTGGAGTTGGCCGTAGTTGTACATCCCCGGTACGAGTTCGTCGGTGAGCCGGGCGCCGATCGCCGACACCCGGACCGGCTTCGAGCCGGTCATCAGGCACATGACGTCGACGTAGTGCACGCCGCAATCGACGATCGGCGACATCGAGTTCATCAGTTGCTTGTGCGTCTTCCACTGGTCGGCGGACGACTGCTGGTTGAGATTCATCCGCATGACGAGCGGTTTGCCGAGGGTCTTGGCGGTCTCGATGAACTTCGTCCAGGTGGGGTGGACGCGGAGGACGTAGCCGATGACGAGTTTCTTCCCCGTTTTCCTCGCCAGATCGACCACCTCGCGGGCCTCGGCGACCGTGTTGGCCAGTGGCTTCTCGAGAAACACGTGACAGCCGGCGGCGAACGCCTTGCGGGCGTAGTCGGCATGCGTGTCGGGGTAGGTGTTGATCGAGACGGCGTCAGGCTGCGTGGCTGCGAGCGCCTCCTCGTAGCTCGAGAACTGCGGGTAATCGGTGCCGAGGGCGGCAAGGAGGGACTGCCGCGACGCCTCGCCGCGCGAGACGACACCGACGATCTCGAAGCCTTCCATCGCGTGGTAGGCCTTGGCATGGGAGGTGCCCATGTGGCCGCAGCCGACGACGAGGATCCTGATGGGACGTGGCATGGCGTGAATCCTCTGGGAAATCCTGGGTAAGGGAACGGGGGAATGCTTCAGGGACGGAACCGCCGGCGAGGTGGGCCGGACCTTCCTCGTGAGGGAATCAGCCGCGGGCCTCGCCTGCGCGGCGCACGGCGGAGGTGACGAGGGCCCGGAGCTTCGGCTCGGCGGCCCGTGCCACGCCGAGGATCTTCTCCACCGTCGCCACCTCGAGGTGGTCGGGGAGGCACATGTCGGTGATCACCGAGATGCCGAGGACCCGTAGGCCGGCGTGCACGGCGACGATCACCTCGGGCACCGTCGACATCCCGACGACGTCGGCGCCGATCCCGCGGAGGAAACGGTACTCGGCGCGGGTCTCGAGGTTCGGCCCGGTGACGGCGACATACACCCCGCGATGGGCGACGAAGTCCTCCCGCCGGGCGACCGACAACGCCTCGTCGATCAGCTCCGCCGTGTACGGGGCCGACATGTCGGGGAACCGGGGCCCGAGCCGATCGTCGTTGATGCCGACGAGCGGGTTGTCGTTCATGAGGTTGATGTGGTCGTCGATGATCATGATGTCGCCGGTGCGGAAGTGCGGGTTGAGTCCGCCGCAGGCGTTGGTCACGATCAGCAACCGGGCACCGAGACGCTCGAGGACACGCACGGGGAAGGTGATCTGGGCGAGGGGGTAGCCCTCGTAGGCGTGCATCCGCCCTTCCATCACGATTACCGGCACGCCGTCGAGGAGACCGCAGACGAGTTGGCCGGCGTGGCCGGTGGCCGTCGAGCGTGCGAAGTGGGGAATGTCGGCATAGGGGATGACGACCTGCCCGGTGATCGCGGCGGTGACCCCGCCGAGCCCACTGCCGAGGATGATCCCCACCGCCGGTTGGTGGGCGAAGCGCGCCTGGATCGCAGCGACGGCCTCGGTGATCTTGTCGTACTGGTCGAGCATGCTCTCCCCGTCTTGGTAACGCCTGGACCCGGCCCGGGGTCAGGCGCGACCGACGAGGGCGCGGAACTCCGGGCGCTCGCGGATCGACGCCAGGTCGGGATCGACCTCCATGTGGGCGACGTCGTCGTAGCCGAGCCGGAACGCCTCGGTGAGGGCGACGATCGCCTCCTCGGGATGTCCGGCCATGGCCAGCGAGCAGGCCAGATTGTAGCGGGCGAGGAAATCGTCTGGCAGACGGGCGACGAGTCGGCGGTCGAGTTCCAGGGCACGCTCGTTGAGCCCACGGCGGGAGGCCAGTTCCCCGAGGACCCGCAGCACGTCGATCGAGTCAGGATTGCGGGCGAGGATCCGCTCGAAGAAGTCGATGTCGAAGTCGAGTTGATTGAGGCGGCCGAACCAGGCGACTTCCCCGGACGCGGCACGACGGCCGCGGGGACGGCGCGGAGGGACCGGCGCGGCGTCTTCTGCCGGATCATCCGCACCGGGGGGATCGACGGGAGCGGTCAACGGGAAGCCCCGCGCTCTGGAAAAGGATCGAGCCACCCTGGAATGACCGGGGTACTGGAAACCCGAATCACTTCCGCTTCGAAGGACCCTTGGCCGGAGGGGGCGGAGGCTCGTTCTCCTCCGGGTGATCCCAATCGGGATCGTTGTCCTCTTCCTCGAAGTCGTCGTCGAACTCGTCGTCGAAGTCGTCGAAGCTCGACTCCTCCTCGGGAAGCGGTTGTGCCGTCAGGTCTTCCTCGTCGCCGAGTTCCTCATCGGAGTCGTCGGGGTCGTCGGCCTTCATCACCGCACCGGTCGCCCGCCGAGCCTCCACCAGTGGAAGCAGCATGGGCGGCGGAACCATCATCCCGGGGAGCGAAGGGACGACCGGCACCGGGACTGGGGGGAAAGCGATCATGGGGCGACTGGATTCTCGGGGAGCGGGGAACGTCGGGAGGCTGGATGGCGGGATCCCGGGGAGCGGCCGTGGGCAGTGCCGATCCGGTGGAACGAACCTTGAGAGAACCCTCTCGGCGCGTTCGCGTCAAGGCTTCCGCGGGCCGGGAACGGGCAATCGGGCCGGTTTCGTACCGTCGAGGGGAGCCCTCGGGGGCGAAATCGGCCTGTCAGGTGTGGTAATCGGCGTTCAGGTGGACATACTCCGCCGTCAGGTCGCTGGAGTAGAAACGGATCGACTCCTTCCCGAACCCCATGTCGAGTTCGATGAGGGTCTCGCGGGCAGCTTTGATCGACTCCGACACCGCCCCACCGTCGAACTCGACCGGAGCCCCGTCACGGAACAGGAGCGTGCCGTTGAGCCTGAGCACCATCTTCTCGGGATCGAAGACGACGCCCGAATAGCCCGCCGCCGAGACGATCCGCCCCCAGTTGGGATCGGCGCCGCAGATCGCCGTCTTCACAAGCGGGCTGTCGGCGATCGTCCGGGCGATCTGCCGAGCCTGGTCGCGCGTCGGGCACCCGCGGACCTCGATGCGGAGGACGTGCGTCGCCCCTTCGCCGTCGTCGGCGATCTCCCGGGCGAGCGTGTCGCAGGCCGCGAACAACGCGCGGCCGAAGGCCTCGAGCCCCGCTCCCGTGAGCCGCTTTCCCCCGACCGCGCCGTTGGCGAGGAGGAGGACGGTGTCGTTGGTGCTCGTGTGACCGTCGACGCTGACGCAATTGAACGACTGCTCCGCAGCCTCGCCGAGGAGACGCTGGGCGTCGCGCGGGTCGAGATCGGCGTCGGTGAGGATCACGCCGAGCATCGTCGCCAGCTTCGGCCCGACCATCGCCGCCCCCTTCGCCATTCCGAACAGCGTGTGGGTGATGCCGGCGGAGGTGAACGTCGAGCCGGCGAGTTTGGGACGGGTGTCGGTCGTCATCATCCCGCGCGCGGCGGTGACGACCGCGTCGGCGTCATGGGCGAGTTTCGCCGCCACTGTCCCGAGTCCCTTCTCGATTTTCGCCAGGGGAAGAAACTCACCGATCACGCCGGTGGAAAGGACGAGCACCTTGTCGGCCGAGGCGCCGACGAGGTGCCCGGCGGTGGCCGCCATCCGTTCGGCGTCGGCCAGACCGCGGGCCCCGGTGCAGGCGTTGGCGTTGCCCGAATTGATGGCCACCGCCCGGAAGCCCTCACCCGGTGTCCGGGCCCGGTCATAGACCACCGGCGCCGCGCAGACGAGGTTCGTCGTGTAGACCCCGGCGGCCGTGGCGGGGTGGTCGGAGACGACGAGCGCCACGTCCTCACGTGTCGGATTCCGCTTCAGCCCGGCGTGGACGCCGGCGACGCGGTAGCCCTGTGGCAGGGGCGGGATCGGGAGACGCAGCGGGGTTTCGGCGATGGGCATGGCTCGGCGTGTTTTTGCGGGGGGCGTGTGGGAAGGGAGCGTGCGGGGGAGAGTGGCGTGCCGACCGGATCAGAGCATCCCGGTCGTCTCGGGGAATCCATGGAGGCAGTTGAAGTTCTGGACGGCGGCGCCGGACGCCCCTTTGACGAGGTTGTCGAGGCAACTGATGAGGAGCACGCGGCCGCGGACGATCCGGGCGGTGATGTCGCAGAAGTTCGTGTCGACGGTGTCCTTCGTGCCGGGGAGATGGTCGACGACGCGCACGAACCGCTCTTTCGCATACGTCTCGCGAAGGCAGGCCAAGACCGCAGCCTCCGTCACCGTGCCCCTCGGCTTGGCGTAGATCGTGGAGAGGATACCGCGGTCCATCGGGGCGAGTTGCGGGGTGAAAATCACCGCCGGCGCGGTGCCGGCGAAGCGGCCGATCACCTGCTCGATCTCGGGCGTGTGGCGATGGCGACCGACGTTGTACGCCGACATGCTCTCGTTGCACTCGGGGAAATGGGTCATCAGCTTCGGCTGTCGACCGGCCCCGCTGACGCCGCTCTTGGAATCGATGATGATGTCGTCGATCTCGATGAGGCCGGCACGCACGAGCGGGGCGAGCGGCAGGATCGCCGACGTCGAGTAGCAGCCGGGATTGGCGACGAGGTCCGCGGTGCGGATCCGTTCCCGGAACAGCTCCGGTAGGCCGTAGACGGTGCCCCCGAGACGAGCCGGATCGGGGTGCTGGTGGCCGTACCACTCGAGGTAGGTCGCCGCGTCGTCGAGCCGGTAGTCGGCCGAGAAGTCGACCACCTTGGCGCCGGCGGCGAGGACGCGGGGGAGGATCTCGGCACTGGCACAGTGGGGCAGGCAGCCGAACACGCACTCGGCCCGGCGGCCGACTTCCTCCGGGGAAAGATCCTCGAGCGGCAGATCGAGCCGCCCGACGAGACTCGGGTGGACGCTCGACACCGGTGGACTTCCGTCCTGTCGGCTGGTGACCGCGACGATCTCCACCTCCGGATGGCGGAGCAGGATCTTGAGCAGTTCGAGGGCTGTGTAGCCGGTGGCACCGAGGACGGCGACTTTGACCATCGTGGGTTCTCGAGGAAGGTGGACCAGCGGAGTTATAGCGATCCACGCCGGGAACACTCTACGGCGGCTGGGACGGCAGAGGTCGGATCAGGTCTCCAGGCCGCCCCGCCGCAGGCCGCGAGGACGGCGGCTGACCGGCGTGGAGCAATGGACGGCGATCAGCCGGACGAGCCAGGCGGCGACGGCCCCCTTGCTCCCCCGACGCTCCCCGACCTTCGTGTGGCCGGCGTCGTAGACCGCGACGGCCGTGGTCCCGGCATTCACGGCTGTCAGGTCGTTGACGACGATCAGGTCGCAGGCCTTGGCGTCGATCTTCGCAAACGCCCGCTTCGGGTCGGCGCCCGGCTCGAGCGCGAAGGCCACCATCCATTGCTCCGGGCGTGCCCGGCGCGAGAGGGTGGCGATGATGTCGGGGGTCGGCTCGAGGACGAGCGTCAGCCCCGTGCCCTTGCGCGGGATCTTCCCAGGGACGCGGGCGGCCGGCTCGAAGTCACACGGCGCCGCC
>Ga0164293_10000407_pt1 | contig 33547 bp, 40 predicted proteins | sample GEODES118metaG_FD_111487 | JGI IMG/M metagenome (GOLD analysis project Ga0164293, IMG submission 111487) | Eutrophic lake water microbial communities from Lake Mendota, Wisconsin, USA - GEODES118 metaG | ecosystem: Environmental > Aquatic > Freshwater > Lake | place: USA: Lake Mendota...
ATTGTGAGATATTGCAAGAGGTTGATATTTTTACGAATACTGGTGGTATTATAAGAATTAATATTACGGGTGGTACAAGTCCTTATAATATATTTTGGGCTAATGGTAGTAGAGAGAAAATATTATTTGATGTATCAGAAGGTAGTTACCCTGTAACAGTTACAGATTATTATGGTGATTATACTGCGACAACTGTTTGTACGATAGGTAGAGATATTCCCGTTTGTACTATCGATGGTGTGGTGACTTTTTTGAATCCACCAAAAATATATGGTGTGGTTCTAAATGATTTACCTGATGTTGGAAAATACATTAACACATTATCATTTAGTAGTATTACAAATAGTAACTTAGGTTATGTATTTAATAATACAAATTTCCCTCTTGATGGATGGAAAATAGGTTATTATTCAAATTCAAATATTCAAACAAACATTCCAAATTACGGTGACACTGTAAGATTACAAATACCAAAAAACTTAGTTAGTCCCGCTAACTTGATGTTTAATCCTAACTTCGATAATAAAATATGGTATTATGATAGTGTGGTTGAATATACAAAGGCGGAATTTGAAACTTTAATACCAAGCCTTTCTGCAACAACTTTATACGAACAAAATATTGATGGAGTAGATTTTTATTGTGCTAATGTGTCTTTTAGATATTTAGGACAGAATACATTTATTTATTTGGTTTGGGATTTTAGGTATAATATACCGCCAACACCTTCTATCACACCAACAAACACAGAAACCCCAACGGTTACACCAACTAACACCACAACACCAACTGTTACACCTACGGTTACACCAACTAATACTTTAACGTCAACTAATACCGCAACTCCAACTATTACACCTACAAATACCTCAACCCCAACGGTTACACCAACGAATACCCAAACACCAACAAACACACAAACATCGACTAAGACCCCTACACAAACTAGCACCTCAACCCCAACGGTTACACCAACGAATACCCAAACACGGACTCCTACAAATACTCAAACACTGACACCAACAAATACTCAAACACCTACTAACACTAGCACACAAACTCCAACAAATACTCAAACACAAACCAATACGGTAACCAATACCCCAACAAAAACGCCAAATAATACACCTGGCAACACACCAACTAATACACCAACTAACACGAGCACACAAACCCCAACCAACACTCAGACAAGAACTTCAACCCAAACACAAACACCGACTAACACACCAACGAATACGACAACTAATACGCCAACAAACACAATAACCTCAACAAACACCTCAACCCAAACCCCGACAAACACATTAACTAATACACCAACGAATACCCAAACACAAACACCAACTAATACAAGAACACAAACACCGACTAATACTCCTACTAACACGACAACTAACACTCCTACTAACACTAGAACATCAACACAAACACCAACTAACACGACAACACAAACTCAAACACCAACGAATGGAACAGGAGTATTTGAAAGTTGTTGTGATGGTGTATTATATAGTTCATCAAATATTACTAATAATATAGGAGGGTCGTTAACATTTGGAAAAGTGTATGAAATAACTTATTTTATTTCTTTAACGGAATATAATATTTGTGCCACCTATAAATTATCAAATAGTAGTACCATAAATCTTACTGAAATTGGTGTTAATTTCGAATATGACAACTGTACGATTTGTAATGATTCGAGTGGATTTGTCTGCCCCACTAAAACACCAACCCCAACAGTGACTTCCACTCAAACCCCAACCAACACTCCGACTAACACGACAACACAGACACCAACAAACACTTCGACTAACACACAAACACCTACTAATACAAGAACACAAACACCGACTAATACTCCTACTAACACGACAACTAATACAGAAACACCAACAAGAACTGCCACACAAACACCGACAAATACACCGACTAATACCACCACTAATACGCAAACACCGACAAATACACCGACTAATACCCTAACAAACACACCAACAAACACTGCTACGCAAACACCGACAAATACACCGACTAATACCCTAACAAACACACCAACAAACACTGCTACAAGAACACAAACTCCTACTAATACTAGTACACAAACCCCTACCAATACACCGACTAACACTAGCACATCAACACAAACCCCAACAAACACTCCAACAAATACGATAACAAACACTGCGACAAGAACACAAACCCCTGCCAATACTGCAACTCAAACACCTACAAATACGAGAACTCAAACCCCAACAAACACGCCAACAAACACCGCAACAAGAACTCAAACTCCAACAAACACGCCAACAAACACCGCAACAAGAACTCAAACTCCAACCAAGACTAGTACACCAACAGTGACACCAACAAATAATACAGGTGCTTGGGTAACTTGTTGTGGAAATACGATAAGATTTAATTTAGAAATTGTTTTGGGACCAGAACCAGAAGTTCCTTTTACTTATTATATAGTATCAGACCAATATACAGGTTGTGCAACATATACTCTTGGTCCGGCAACAAATATAAATTATACTAATGGAGAAGTTTATACAGAGTTCGTTGATTGTACGGAATGTTTTGCATTTGGATATGTGTGTCCTACACAAACCCCAACAACCACTCAAACCCCTACACAAACCCCTACCAATACAAGAACATCAACAAATACTCCGACACAAACACCAACAAATACAAGAACTCAAACTCCAACAAATACTCCGACAAATACCATAACAAGAACTGTAACCCAAACACCTACAAACACCATAACAAGAACTGTAACCCAAACACCTACAAACACCATAACAAATACACAAACCCCAACAAATACAAGAACTCAAACACCTACAAATACTCCGACTAACACACAAACCCCAACAAATACAAGAACTCAAACACCTACAAATACTGCGACTTTAACCCAAACACCTACAAGAACAATAACTCAAACTCCGACAAATACTATAACTTCAACTAATACACCAACAAGAACTGCAACACAAACACCAACTAATACACCTACCAACACTAGAACATCAACCAACACGCCAACTAATACTCCGACTAACACACCAACAAACACTAGAACATCAACTAATACTCCGACTAAAACCCCAACTAATACACCTACTAACACTAGAACATCAACTCAAACCCCAACTAATACTCCGACTAATACTAGAACATCAACTAATACACCAACTAATACACCGACTAATACACCTACTAATACTAGAACATCGACTAATACTCCGACTAAAACCCCAACTAATACTCCGACTAACACTAGAACATCAACTCAAACCCCAACTAATACTCCGACTAATACTCCGACTAACACTAAAACATCAACTCAAACCCCAACAAGAACATCTACACAAACACCTACAAGAACCGCAACGCAAACACCGAACAATACTAATACACAAACGCCAACCTCAACATTTACTTGTAATGCAACATATTGTCAGACAAATTGTTGTTCTTATGTTTATAACGTTAATTCAAATACGATTATAGAATATAGGGATTGTTATAATGACCTTATCACTTCTACATTTACAACTAACACCCAAACCACAATATGTACTTCAAATCCTTCAAGTATAGTGATTATCGGTACTGCAACACTTGTAAGTTTTGGTTGTTGTACACCACCAACGAGAACACCAACACCAACTGTAACTAGAACACCTACAAATACTCCAACTAGAACTGTAACACCAACAAGAACCGCTAGTCAAACACCAACAAGAACAAACACCCAAACACCAACAAAAACTCCAACACCGACGATAACACCTAATTGTGATGAAGTTTATTGTCAGGCTGGAGGATGTTGTACGTATGTAATTAATGTTAATCAAAGTAGAGGTTTTGGAACAATAGTATACACTAATTGTTATGGTATAGAAGTAACAATAAATGTTTTCCCATTAGGTACTGCACAGTATACAATATGTAATATTGGAGGAATAGATGATATAAGATTTACAGACGTAAACTCAAGAATAATCTCTGAACCAACATGTTGTGTTGTTCCAACTCAAACTCCAACCAAAACACCAACACCGACTGTAACACCATCACAAACTGATGTTTGTCCGGCAGATTGTTGTTGTAATTATTTGGTGGTTCAAGAAGCGGCATACGGGTGGATAAGTTGTGAGGGTACAGTTTATGTGGAACAAATTTTAAGTGCGGGCACTAACGTTTGTGCAACTGCTATAGGTTTAATATATTACGACCAACCATTACCTTCAGGTTATTTGACACCAATTGGATGTTGTAATTCAAAGGCAATCGTAACATTTGAATTAAATATGTGTGACTTGAATAATTATTATAGACTAGGGGGGACAGGATTACCCGTAGGACCTTGTCCATTTGTTGGTAATTGCCCACAATCCCCAACAACATATTGTGGTACCATGACCACATATAGTATGTATAATGGTGAAACATTAAATGTATCGGTTGCTTCACTTTTGGAAGGAGACATATTAGGAGTACCTAATATTAAACCAATTACTCTCGAAGTTTACAAAAATAGTGTATTAGTTTTTTATGACGTGTTGAGAGAATTTAGTTCAGACACTTATTTAATATCGTATATTGAAAGAGTACAAGGTTCGAATGTTTATTTAGTCAAAATGTACGACCAACCACCGGCATTATCTTCGACACCTACAAACACCCCGACTAAAACCCAAACACCAACACCAACCAAAACTAAAACACCAACACCAACAATAACAAAATCACCAACACCAACCAAAACTAGACCTTAATGATTGACTTAGAAAAATATAAAAAAACTATTTAATTGATATATGCCGGCAAATTATTTGATACAATTAACAGAAGGGGATTACACAGCGAGTTATACAATATATTATAATTCTGTTGATACCTCAAATATTGCCACTCTTTTAGGAACAAACTTACCGGCAGAAGGAATAACGTTAGACGAGTTACTTGCGGGAGTAAGTATAGATATACCAGGAACTTCCGATACGATAATAATTGTTGGTGATGGATATTGTGATAATAGTATAGAATTTCAAGTTGTACCAACAGAAACACCACCACCCCCACCAAGTTTATGTATGACTTTCATTACGGATGGTAATTTGAACTCATGGCAGTTTGAACCAAACTCAGTTCAGAATGACAAAACAAAGTGGGAATATACATTAAATAATAACATATACACAATAACTTGGAACCCATTTGTGGTACCAAATAGGTGGGAAATGAAATTTATAGATACAGTTATTTTTGTTTCAACAAATAATTCATCCATACCTGATTCAGGTTGGATTATCGAAGGATTTACAACTCAATATGATACCATAACAAATTTAAAAGTAATACAAGGAACATGTCCTTTGGTCGAACCTTTGGAAACTGAAATTAAATCAGATACTAATTTGTGTAAAAATCTTTCAAAGTGTACGGGTATTTTGACCGTGGTTAATACGGTTGGAGGAACCCCACCTTATTCGTATTCTCTTGATGGTTCAACACCTACAACAAATATAATTTTTGATGCGGTGTGTCCTGGTAACCATGTACTTACAACTATTGATTCAAGTGGTGTAGAAACAACAAACACATTTAGTATTGGTGAGGGTCAAATACCTGTAACCTATACACTTGACATAGACTACAATAATGTGGTTAATGTAAATAGTGATTCCACATATACAGAAACTGTGGAATGGGTAATAACTCCAAGTCCTGCTTTAACTGCGGGGGCTCAATTAACATTTGACTTAGTAATAGACGTTACACAAACCTCAAGCCTTCCTGGCGTTGGATATATCCAAGATATAAATTCTGTGTATTTTAATAATATTGAAATAAACACAACTTCAAATACTACAAATACAATTACAACACCAAGAACCGACGGATGTTCAAGTTTTGATAAAACAATAGTATCGGAAAATAAGGTTTATAGGATTACTATGAGAGAAGGGGATACTCTTAGTGGTTCGGGTAAATCTGTTTTATATATACCGTTTGGATACGGGCAAAGTATAAATGGTTGTGTTACTAAATTAGAACAAACATTCGATGTGAGTGTTGAAAATATGACAACACAATCTCAGTGTTCTACAATTGAGACACTACTAAAAACTACTATTCTAAATAATTCATTTGTACCTGGCTATAATATTCAAATTTCAGGTTGTGAATCAACATATTGTGAGGAAAATTGTTGTCTTTATTATGGAATACCACAACCTAATGGTTCCGACTTTGTTTATTATCCTTGTGATGGTATTTTGGTTGGAAGTAGTGTTTTATACGCACCAACATATTTCTGTAGTAACAACACTTATGGGGGAATAATAATTGAAAATGGCACTTATAGTATTGTGGGATGTTGTCCGAATATACCAGAACCAAGTGTGACCATACAATACGATTTGTGTTCTCAAAATTTGGATGCTTCGATAGATATTACAATAGGTGTTAGTTCGCCAATAGTTTATGACATAGTTGATTCAGTACCTTACTTGTGTTCTACAACACAAACAATTAGTGCGTCATCAGGTGCCCAACTTATAATTAACCTTGATGTCATAAATCAACAGGATGGGTTTTATTTAGAAGTTTACGATGGACCAATACTGATTTATATTAATAACGTTACTTCGGGTCAAATAACTTTCAGAAGTAATTTAAGTGTGGGACACGACTATTTAATAAAAATATATGACTTACCATAATATGAACTTATAAAAAATGAATTCAAACTATTTTATACAAATTACGGATGGTGATTATACCGCAACATATACTATATACTATGGTAGTGTGAACTCGTCCAATATCGCAACATTACTTGGAACAAATTTACCTGCAGAAGGAATTAGTTTGGATGATATGTTGAATGGTGTTAGAGTTTCGGTACCCGGTACGACAAGTTTGGTTATTTTGGTTGGTGATGGGTATTGTAAAAATAGTATTGAATTTAATGTGACTCCAACAGAACCACCACCCACCCCAACTGATTTATGCATGACGTTCATAACTGATAATGTATATAACTCTTGGCAATTTACACCGAGCTCAAGTGAAAATGGTAAAACAAAATGGGAGGCAACACAGAATGGAAGAACTTATAGTATCGGTTGGAACCCGTTAGTATTTCCTAATAGATGGGAAATGTCTTTCGAACCGAGTGTTAAATTTATTTCAATAAACAACTCTGATATCCCTGATTCTGCGTGGGTTGTAGAAGGGTTTAGTGATGTTTATGACTCTATTTCGAACTTAAATGTGATACAAGGGACTTGTCCTGTGGTAAAACCTTTGGACACAACCATAGTAGGAACAAAACAAATTTGTTCGGGAACTAAAAATTGTACTGGTTTTATTACAGTTTTAGATACAGTAGGTGGAACTCCACCATATTCTTATTCTTTGGATAATCGTTCTGAAACGGTGACAACTGTTTTTGAAAATGTTTGTCCTGGTATACACACAGTAGTTACGACAGATTCAAACGGACTGACAACATCAGACCAAATAACGATTGAAGATGGCGATATACCGGTAACTTATACAATAAATCTGAATAAAACAACGATAGTAGTAACGGATAGTATAGATAGAAATGTAGAAAAAACAGATTGGACAGTTTCAATTACTCCGACTTTACCAACAGGGGTTGGAGTAAGTTTTGAATTATTGATTGAAATTTCCAAAAACTTATTTAAACCTGGAGACGGAAACTTCAACTATACAAATAATGTTTTTTTAGATAATGTATTGCAAACACCAACAAATACTAATACAACCAATAGCACTTCACCGCGTATAGGCTCGTGTTCGTCCTTCAATATTGAAACTTCAAGGGACTACAAAACATATAATTTTACATTATACCAAAATTCAGTATTGAATGGAACGTTCATTAGTGATATTGAAATTCCGCAAAGCAGTTCTCAATTTGTTGATGGTTGTGTTACACAACTACAACAAGGGGCATCCATTCAGTATTTGAATGTAAAATATTTAGGGCCATGCTCAACAGTAGAGTCACCAAAGGGAGAGTCATTATTACAAAATACTCTAATCTCGACAATACGACCTGATACAAAGGAATGGAGAGAATGGACTTACGAATGTCAGATTACGCCAAATTTTGAAATTGTTGACGAGATTACCAATTTATCATCACCGGGTTCATTGTATTATCAATCATCACCAAGTAGACTTTGGGTCGCAGACTACGACGATTATATCAAAGGTAATTTATATTATTTCAACCCAATTACAGACCCTACCGCAATAAATAAAACTTATCCTGTACCAGGACTTAAGTTCAATAAATTATATGATAATTTTATTGACGAGGTTTACAAGAAAATATATTTTGTTGGTAAAACCGACACAAACTTAGGGACACCTCAATTTGGAGGTCTAGGATATTATGATATTAACACAAATCAGTTTACGGAAGTTACATATGGTATAAATAATGATTTTTCAAGAAGACTTATTTTAGTAACAAACGATTATCTATATTGCCAAGGGGACAACACAAATACTGAAAGTATAACGGGAATAAGAGTTCAAAGAAGTAATCCGACCATTAGGGTTCCGTATGTAATCAATGACACTACAGACCCACAAAATTACTTACGTAGAGGTGCTCAAACCATGACACCTGTGTCATCAAATAGAATATGGGTTGTTGGTGGTTCAGGAGGTAATAGCGTAGGAAAAATAGCAATTTTCGACCAAAATTTACAATTTTTAAGTGAAATCACACTTCCTAATGTTAGTAGTGCGTTTTTCAATAGGTTTTGGCAAACAGCATTCTTCGATTCAGAAAAAGGGTATTATTATGTTTCCGATATAGGAAGTAATCAATTATTCAGATTGAGGGTTTCGAATGGTCAGTATGTAACAAATAGTATGACAACAATTACATATGATAACATTACTGAAACTAAGAATTATGGTGTGTGGGGTTGGTCATTAGACCCATCCACAGGAGAATTATACGGTGCGTTGGCATTGATAAATGATTTAAGTGATACTGCGATAAGAAAACAATATTTGATTGACCGAGACACGGGTGAGTTTATAAGGGTGATATATGACCTTAACGCGACAAACCTTAGAAAATCGCCATATTCATCTACAAATCCAAACGCAATCGTTGGTTTAAGTGCTGGTCTTTTCTATTGGTCGTCACAAAATCCAAGTTCTATCCCTTGGAACACCGATGGTACACTCACTTTTTATGACAACACTAAAAATGGTCAAAACACAGGACTTAAGGTTGTTAAAACTTTAAGGTTATGGAATGTGACAAGAAATGAATGGTCGGTACCTGAAGAAATTAAAAATAACGTAGTGGGTACACTTGGATATATTGCGGACTCAACAGATTTAACAGATTGTCCAATAGATACAACACCAACATGTGGAGATTTAATAGTTACAGTTAAAGATAATTTAGTAACTTATGAAATTGACGTACCAATACAAAATACAAACAATACAACGATAACAAAAATAAAAGTGATTAACGGTAGTCAAGAACAAATCATACCAAAAGTAAATGGGGTTTTTGAGCAGTATTATCAAGGTTCATTCTCATTACCTGATTCCGGCTCTAGTATTGTAACTATACAATATTTAGATGCAAATAATCAAATTGTAATTTCATGTAATAGAACTAATTAAAAAATAACTCATAATATTTATAGAATATGTCATACATAATTAAAAATACATCAGCACTTATAAACACCCGAATGACGGATGTTGGTAGACGTAGATTATCACAGGGTAATTTTAACATTTCCTATTTCCAAGTTGGAGATAGTGAAATAAGTTATACCGCGGTAACAAGTTATAATCAAACAAATAATAACATATTGATGCCTGCGTTTAACGCGCAGAACGACACATCTGACGGCTCAAATAAGCAACATGTAAAATATCCTTATTATTTGGAGGGTGGTGCAGGAAATACTTATGGTATTCCGTACGAGGATAGTGGTGTTGATGAAGTTTATAATACCGCAACACCAAGAGGTTTTTTCAGTGCGGGAACTTCACAAACAATAGTACAGAACTCTTCCGCATACACAATTACTTCAAATTATAGAGTTGATATGTCAACACTTAGCGGACAGACAACAATAAAATTATTAAGTAATAGTTGTAGTCCTTCAACAGGAACTCCGGCAGTAAACGAGTTTGTTACAATTTATTATGATGGTGTTGGAGGATGCACGAATATAAGTACAGTACCTATTCTCACTTATAAAATACAAAGCGCAACACTAAATGGTTCTGATTACGATGTCACATTAGATAGAAAGGTTCCAAATCTTACGGCACTTACACTTACGAGTAGTTTTGCAAGGGCTTATGTTTACCCATCAGGTATGACACAACTTTATGACACAATAACACCAGAACCATATTGGCAAACCGACACATTAAACTTTGAATCACCTTGTGATGTTATTAACAGAGAGAACACATTAGTTTGGAATATGAATGTTCCTTGGACTGAAAATCCTGCTGGCTTATTCTCAAATACATATGAAGATTATAAAAATTTTGGTTCGGTTGGTTATGTGGGTACAAAAGAATATTTGGGATATAACGAGTCAAAAGGACAAACAGATACAAGTGGTACAAGTTATTATAACTCATTTGATGAACAAGTAATGGTTAAACCTGAAGACCAAAAAACAATTGCAATCATTCACTATACAAACCAAGATATTGATTTTGTGTATGGTGAGAAATTTGCAACAGTACCATTCGACCCACAAAATCCAACAAATTCAACAGGTTTGGCAAGACACTTCAAACTTAGTTTACCAACAATAATGTGGCACAAAACCACAGGTTCTACAATCGGAGTTGATTTCTATATTGACCCTGCAAATTATGAGTTATGTGTACCATATTATATAAAATCATCTGTTAATACAGATATGAATGACCCAGGTATTAGGTATTTTCATCTTTGGGATTCTAACCCCGACTTGAATAATAATCTTAATAGGGTTGGTAAGGTATTTCCTGACCAACAAATTATTGTTATTGATGACGAAGAGTTGGTTGCGGCAATGTCTTACAAATCAAATAGAAACTGGACTTTACCGGCACCAAAACTTTCTTTACTAACACCTAATGTGTGTTCGTCAGATAATCAGTTGGCAACGGGTATCATGTTGAACTCAACAGAGAACATGTGGGTGACCTACCGTCTTGATTCAACAGGATATACAAATTCACTTCACTGCAATTATTATAGTTCAATTATTGGTCCTGATACAGGTTGTACGACAAGTAGTCAGAATGTTGCAATCAGATTTGGTGCTGAGTTTCCATTCTTAAAACAAGGTGGTTTATCAGGTTTTTCTGCAAACAGAATGAAAATTATTTGTCAAAAGACAAGTGTTGGACAAAGACCTGACCCAACGGCTTGGTTGGAGATTGATGTGACAAGTCAACTCACGGCTTCCACAGTTAACGGATTTATAACTATGAGTGGAATTACAGGTACTACTTTCCAAATTACCGACTCAAATTATAACTCTGCAACCTCTTACAACTTAGCAAATTATATTGACTTAACACCAAATAATTCAACTGACATATTAAACTTTGGTGATGAGTTTTATTTTTATGGTAATATTGAAACTGATATTACTGCAACAATATATGAGATGAGATATTTGGTTACACTTGGAAGAAATCAGTTTACAAACACTGCAAATCCAACATGGACTTCAGGTACAACTTCCTATGTAAGTGAAGTTGGATTGTTTAATGACCAAAAAGAACTTATGATTATATCAAAGTTGCAATCACCGGAATTGAGACAAGGCATTCAACAATATGTTGTTAAACTTGACTTCTAAGTTTTATGTGTGATTATTCAAATGTATGAAAAATAATATATCAAAAGATTCACCCAAAATACTTGGGTTGGATGTGTCAACTAAAACGATTGGGATTTGTTTATTCGATATTGAATCGAAAGACTTATTGGAATTAACCCACATTTCCCCAAAGGTTAAAACGGATATTAAAATCCATGAACTTCTTTTGAAGTCGGAGGTTTTCAGAGAAAAATTAAAATCCTATGTTGGTTTAGGAATTACTACTGTTGTAATTGAAGAACCTTTGTTAGGTTCAAATAACGTTTTTACCGTCGGAACTCTTATGCGTTATAACACTCTTATCTGTAAAGAAGTGTATGATGTGTTGGGTATTGTTCCCGAACTAATTACAACTTACAATTCAAGAAAATATGCATTCCCATTTTTTGTTAAGCAAAATGATAAGGGTAAGTTTGTCCTTTTTGGTGGTTTTCCAAAAGATATTGACAAAAAACAACTTGTATGGGAACAAGTGGCAAAAAGGGAGCCACAGATTACTTGGTTATACACAAAGAACAATACTCTCAAAAAAGAAAATTTCGATATGACCGATGCTTACACATGTGCGTTGGCATATATGAAAATGAAAAATATTTGGTAATGTAATTTTATTTCCATAATTTTGTTAAAAATCAGATTATGGAAAAATTAATTCAAAAATACCAACACGCCAAGGAATACGCCGACAAACTTTATCAGGAAATATTGAATACTTCCGATGGTTTCTTATATGTGACACAATTGAGATGTTACGGCTCAATCTCTTGGAATTCCCACAAAAACTCATTTATGGTACAAGAACTCTGTGATGAATATTACGGAGATAATGGTATTGTTCATGTTTATACAAACAACCCAAATACTGAAATTTCATCATATGGGGGCGTTAAAGTTATGACAGAACAGGAAATTCTTAATATGTCAAAGGAGAACATATCTATGTCAAGTGCAATATCTAGCTGGATTTCAAGGGGTTTGTAAAATAAATTTGGCAGTTTCAAAACTATTATATACCTTTACATTATGAAACAACTACCATACATCAACCGAACAGAAGGAATCATCGGATATTCAGAATCTGTAATAGCCGCAATTGAATGTAATGACTGCTTTGTAAGAGCTGTTGCAGCGGCTTACGAAATCCCATATGACGATGCACATACTTGGGTAAAAGAAAAGTTCAACAGACAAAATAGGAAAGGTACTGCTAAAGTGATTTCAAAAATGGACCAGTTTTCAAAAGAAGGTGAAAAGTTGAATGAAAAAACTGTCAAAGAAATTTGGGGGTTAAGGAATTATGACTCAACTACATTAAAACTTAAAAGAACAACTCTCAATCAGTTCATCAAAAAATATCCAACAGGTACTTATATCCTTATTGTTAAAGGACACGCATTCACATTAAAGAATGGTGCGGTAATTGGAAACACAAACGATGCAACATCGATTAAAAAGATTGTTCACAACGCATATAAAATTTGTTAAGATTGTATTATGTCAGAAGAAGTAGATGTTATATTGGAATTGATAAATGAGGTTCTTGACGAGCCAAAGAAAACCAATTATTCAAACTTACAATTTTCCTGGAACTGCATCGAGTGTGATGAAGGAAGAGGGAAAGGTAATTTGGAAGTTAATTTGGAAAAACATTTATATCACTGCTGGTCTTGTGGAATATCAGGACCACTCGGTAAGTTATTTGATGATTATGGAAATAAGAAGTTAAAGAAAACATATCTATTAATCCGACCCGAAGAGTTCAAATTAGAGGAAAAGAAAAAGAATATATTAAGATTACCCCAAGGATTCGTAAAAGTTTCTGAGGCAACACCCGTTTATCCCCCACATAAAGAAGCGTTCAACTATCTTAAAAGTAGGGGTATAACAGATGAGATTTGTGAGAAATATAATATTGGTTTAACAACAACCGGTGATTATCAGGGAAGGATTATTATACCATCTTATGACAAGGATGATAGGTTAAATTATTTTATTGCAAGGTCATGGAATCCGAAGGCTCAAATGAAATATAAGAACCCTCCGTGTGAAAAAGACCAAATAATATTTAACGAAAACAGAATTGATTGGGAGAAGGATATATTCCTTTGTGAGGGTGTGTTCGACTCAATATTCTTACCAAATAGTATTCCAATGCTTGGTAAGTTTATGTCGGACTTGTTATTCTCAACTCTTTATGAGAATGCAAAAGGAAACATAACAATCTGTCTTGATAATGATGCATGGACTAATTCTTTGGAGTTATACCACATGTTAAATGGGGGTTCATTATATAAAAGAATTAAGTTAATTAAATTACCTGACAGTAGTGATATTGCAGATTTGAGAGGAGAAATAAAAGAAGAGTATTATTACGAAATAAAATAAATTATAAATTATGAAAGGAACATTACGCAAAACAGATAAAAGTTGGGATACGATATTCGAAACAATCGAAAAGGACTTACGTAATGAACTACCAAATAGAGTTAAAAATTATTTGAGAAATGTTTATAAAGTTCCTGAGAAAACAAATGTCCCATATGTATCGGATGATTTCCAAATAGGTCCTGATGGTGCATATGAACACCAAGAAGAAACTGAAGTTGGGGTTGAATACCCCGAATTGGACGGAACAATTGCTCTATGTCATGGAATAATATGGGACGAAATATATGATGAGTTTTCAACAGAGCAGTACCCCCCATTTGGTGGGCCATTCACAAACGCATTATCATTTATTGATTGGTTAAAACAAAATTATAAATCACCTGAAAAAATAAAATAAAAAAACTTTTGGTGGTTTCAAAATAACCACTTATCTTTGTATTCTAAATCATTATAGTATGCCATCATTTTATGTAGACGACATCGACATCGAAGCATATGAGTATGTTGATAATTGTTCTAAATCAGAAATTAAAGAATTGATAGATGAATTGATTGACCGCGGTTATTTACCTAAAAGTGTAAAAAACATGGTTAATGATAAAGAACTAAAAAACCCTGGATTTCATCCTTCCGAAGCAATCTATGAGGAATCGGTAGACAAATTACACGGGAAGTATACTGCATTAACCCAAGATGAGGAAGAAACAATATTAAAAATTGCAAATAGATTATGACACCAAAAGAAAAAGCATTAGAATTAATAGAAAAGTGTGATGGTTATACATGTTATGCTTTAATAGCGGTAGATGAGATAATAAAAGCTCACATACATAATGAAGGTGTTAGACACTTGAAATGGTGGCAAGAAGTAAAACAAGAAATAGAAAAATTATGAACTTAAAAAACATCGCACAAGAACTAAGGGAAGTAATAACAGAAAAACAGAAAGAGTTTGGGTTGGAGTTTTTCGAGGAAGAACACAAGTACTATATGAAAGATATGGATGGGAATATCAAATCTGATTTCCCGTCTGTATCAAAAGTATTGAAGTGTTTTTACGATGAGTTCCCCGTTGAAGAAGCCGCCTATAAAAAGTCAGGTGGAGACCCCGACGAACAAGAGAGATTGATTAAAGAGTGGGCTAGCGCTGGTGATTACGCAACCAACATGGGTAGTAGAACCCACTTCTTGTTGGAGAGAAAATCTCTTGAAATGTTTGGTATTCACAAAGAGGTCAGACAACCGGTTTTTGATTGTGATATCCTCCAAATACAGAAGAGTGATAGTATGGTTCAGGCGGGTGAGAAGTATTTGAAACTCATGGAACAGAGAGGTGCCGTATTACTCGATACGGAGATGGTGTTGGGACACCCCGAGTTGGGGTACACAGGTCAACCCGATAAGTTTTGGCTCATGGAAAACAAAGAAAAAACGGGATATGGGTTGGTTATTACCGATTGGAAAACCAACAAGGTAAAGAACTTCCAAACGACCAGATATACCAAAAAAATGAAATCACCATTTCACTTTGTGGATGATTACGCACTCGGACATTATTACATACAATTACCCCTATATTGTAAGTTGTTGTTAAAGATGTTGGAGGGTAGTAAATACGAAGGATTAAACCTGTATGGTGGTGTAGTTGTATTACTAAAAGATGATTCTGAGTTCGCCGAGTATAGAATACCAAAAGAGGTTATTTCAACAACTATGGCGATGAATGTAAAAAACTATCTAAAAAAATAAACTATGTCAAAAGTAGAAGAATTAAGGGCGAAATACCCTAAACTTACAAACACAACATTTAATAAACTTGTCGAAGGAGATAAAACTAAAACAAAAAAGTATCTTCCTTTCATGCTAAAAACTTGGGTAAATCGGAACTATCTAATCCCATCCTCAAGTGAGTTGGTTAATTTGATAACCATGTTCGATGAACTTTTACCACATATCGAAGAAAAGGACATTTACAATAAAAAGTATGAGGATATTTCTTTTTTATTGAAAGTATTGAATGATGCTATGTTGAAAAAAGAGGATAGTTTATTTGTAAGAGAGGAGCATGTAAATGTCTTATTTGAAGATGATAACCACCTTTTATTACAACCAAAAACACATAAAGGTTCGATAAAGTATGGTGCAAATACCAAGTGGTGCACCGCAAGTCGAGATGACAAATCAACATTCGACAGGTATTGTAAAAGAGGTTTTTTGACTTATTTGATATCGAAAAAAAATACGGAAGGTCTAAAACATGGAAAGATTGCCTTTTATTCGGAAAAAGGTAGAGACCCCTTATTTGATATGGTTGAGGTATTCGATACACAGGATAATAGAACCAACATACAAAGCGTTGTCGATAGTGGTATTTGGGATGTTCACGATATATTCACATTCATTTCAATACACAGAGCCAATTTTTCAAATTGGAAAAGAAACGAACATGCAAAAGAATACATCAAAAATACTTTGGATATTGTATCAACATTGAACTTCGACTATTTGTCAGATTGTATAAAAGTGGTTGAAAGTTCCGAAAATCTTGATTATATTGAAAATGTAAAAAACAAATTAAACGAATTCATTAAAAACATACCAGTAAATTTATGAGCGAATTAGTAAAACCCCAAATCAATTTAAAGGAACAACCTACCGTAACTTGTGAAAAATGTGGCGGAACACACTTCAAAGAGATTGTTTTGATAAAAAAAGTGTCAAGGTTATTGACAGGTGCTCCCGATGACACCTTAGTCCCATTCCCAACTTACAAATGTGATGATTGCGGACACATGAATAAAGATTTTGATTTATTTGGAAATGATAAAATAGAAAGTTATGAATAACGAACAACAAGAATTATTGGATGAGTCGTATGAGAATTTTATTGATAAAACCAAAGGACTAAACCTTAATTTAGAAATCAATAGAGACATTATAGTTGTAGAAGGGACTGTTTACAATGCAACTCCTAGATTATTAATAAAAGAAGAGTTCATCAACAAATGTAAAACAGGCCCGGAGTTTAGTGAAAAGTGGGGATTAAAGATTGAGGAAAGAGAGTTGAGTTTGGAAGAGAGAGCGAAATGGTTGCAAGATAATAAAGGATATGACTTACTGGTTGGTAATTTAGACCACGACCATATAAGAGAAGTTGTTGAGAAAGAATCCCCAACCAAACTAATCACAATAACATACAACAATAAAACAATAGAAAGTTATGAGTAAAGAGATTGGAAAATTAGAATGGGATTGTCAGTTAATAACCAAAGACGGAAAATATTTTGGTTATGGTAATGATGACACATACCACGAAAGAGAATGGCACGATGACCCTGTAAAAGCAATTACGTGGAATCTTGAATTAGATGACCCAAGTAAAGTTGCATCACCTTACCCGATGGGACTAAATGAAGCAAAACTTATAAAGGTTAAAAAAACTATAATAATAGAGACTTATGATTAAAAAATTAGTTCATTTCAGCGACTTACATATTAGGTTGTTTAAAGACCACGACTTATACAAGAAAATATTGGAACAAGCTTTATCCGAGTGGAAATCGATTGCTCCTGATAGAATTGTATTCACAGGTGATTTAGTCCATAGTAAGAACCAAATGACACCTGAACTTATTGAGTTTGTTGCGTGGGTATTAAATGAATGTTCCAAGATTGCAAAAACAATTGTTATAATTGGAAACCATGACTTCTTAGAGAACAATATTCAGAGATTGGATGCTCTCACACCTATTATAGATTCACTACAAAATGAAAATGTTGTTTATCTAAAAGACAGAGGAGTATATGAAGATGGAAATGTGAATTGGTGTGTTTATTCATTAGTTCAACATAACATTCCACCTGACATTACAAAATCAGATAAGAAAAATATTGGTTTATTTCACGGACCAGTTATTGGTTTGACAACTGACATCGGACACAAGTTCGAAGATGGGTTTGATGTTTCGAAGTTCAAAGGGTGTGATTTGGTATTGTGTGGTGATATTCACAAGCGTCAGGTATTCGATATACCTGGTGGGAAGAAGGCGTATATGATTGGTTCCACCATCCAACAAAACTTCGGAGAAACAATCAAATCTCACGGATACGGAGTTTATGAACTTGATAAGGATGAATATACCTTTATTGACTTACCAAACCCAAAACCATTCCTAAAATTTCGTATTGAGTCAATTGATGATTTGGTCGAAGGAACTGAAAAATTACTGAATTATTAAAATGGAAATCAAATTCAATTTATCAAACACAGAACATAAAGAACTAGTGTCTTATTGTAATCTGAACGACCTATTGGTTAGTGAAGTTGTCAAGAAATCCTTTACAACAGGATTCAGTATTGAGAGATACGGTTTATTGTCAGAAGGTGCAAATGTGGTTGAAAAGGAAGTGGTAAAGATTGTTGAAAAGATAGTTGAGATTCCGGTAGAAGTTATAAAAGAAGTTGTGAAAATTGAATATGTTGAAGTCCCTGTTGAAGTGATTAAAGAGGTTGAGAAAATCGTTTATAATGAGGGTGAGGTTGTTGAGATAATTAAAGAGGTTCCCGTTGAAGTAATCAAAGAAATTATTATTGAAAAAGAACCTGACACAACAAAACAAAAAGCGTTGGAACAAACCTTACACAAACTCAAAACAGAAAATATTGAGAAGGATAAAAAAATTAGAGAATTAGAACAAACAATAAATAATATTCAGTTTAGCCAAATAAACTCAGCAACATATTTGAGGGGTTCAAACTTGAATGATAAACTTTTTTAAATTACATTTGTATTATGACACAATTAGTATTATGGTCTATTATGGCCTACGGATTAAGTAACATCGTTGTATATAGTAGTATTTTCAGCGGTGTAAGAAATTTTATTGCCGACATGGCAAATCATTATTACCCACCTTTAGCATCGATGGGGAAGTTCTTACAAGGTATGACTTCTTGTATGATGTGTTTTGGGTTCCATTGCGGTTGGTTTTTATCCCTTTTGGTATATTCACCAGTCCATGAATTTTTGGGTTTACCATCCTACACATCATGGTTCTTTGACGCATTCTTATCGTCAGGTGCGGTGTGGGCTATCAATTCAATAATCGAATGGTTCGAACAAAATAGACCTTCAAGTAATCACAATTAAAAAAAGCATATATGCCAAAATCAAAACAAAGAAAAGGACACAAACAAAAAATCCAAACAAGAAATCAAGAGATTAAAGCAAGAGAATCTGCCATGCAAAAACTATTCACCGAGTCCATGAAAGCTCAGATTGAAGAGATGAAAAAAAAGTATGAAGCCGAATCAGGAACAACACAAAACCCCGAGTAATGAAATGGGATTTATTCAACCCAAAACCAGAATTTAATACAAAAATATGACACATAAATTAGATGTTTCGACATTAGATAATCCATATATCCAAGTTATTTGGGAAGATACACCTGAAAACTTTACACAAGAAAGGATTAAGTCGGTTAAGCAGTATTTTCAGAAAAAGTATGCATCCAACAACATCAATGTAATTACAAAAGTCAAAACAACAAATGATGTTCAACAGACCATAGATGTTTCAGTAAACATTATGGATAAGAACTATCAGAGAGAGTTGATACGAAATATGGTTGAGTCCAAAGGTCACGGAAATCTTTTGGATAAAATTATGAATATTGATTCTGCCGTTGAATCAAAAATGAGTTCCGAAGATTCCGACATTTCACCATTCAAAAAATGGTATATCAAAAAAATTGAGTTCAGTAATTTTTTATCTTATGGTGAAAACCAAGTGATAGATTTTGAGAAGTGTAATGGTATTACTGTTGTTGAATCAGACCCACCTAATTTCGGTGGTAAAACAGTCCTTAGTGTGGACTTACTTATGTTCTTGTTTTTCAACACAACAACCAAGACACAGAAGGCAGAGGAGATTTTCAATAGATTCTCCGACAGCAACAAAGTAAGTGTTAAGGGTGAAATCACAATTGATGGTGAGGATTATATCATTGCGAGAAGTATTGAAAGAAAGAAAAATAAGGCTGGTGAATGGAATGTGAAAAGTGAACTTGATTTTTTCAAAAAACTTGCTGACGGACAACTTCAAAACTTTACAGGAGAACAAAGAAGGGAGACCGAAAGTTTCATCAAGAACTCGATTGGAAACATGGATGACTTCCTTATGACAATTCTTACCACAGCATCAAACTTGGAGGATTTAATCGAAGCCAAACCAACCGCTAGAGGACAAGTATTATCAAGATTTCTTGGGCTTGAGTTTCTCAAAAAGAAGGAGGAAACGGCAAAAGAAATATATTCGGATTTCTCAAAGGGTATGATGTCGAATGTATATAACACGGAGTCCCTGAAACAACAAATTGATGCCTCCAAAGAGGAAATCGAAAGATTGCAAAAAGAGATTGAAAATGCAGACCAACAAATGGGAGATGTTGATAGTAGGTTGCTTAAAGGTCAAGAATATAAAGATGGACTTATGGCATCCAAATACACCGACATAGACCAAGAATTGATTATACTGAATCCTGACACCCTTAAAACCCAAATAACATCGGCTGAAAGTGGAATCAAAGAACTTGAAGGTAACATTTCCTCAATCCAAGTAGTTGAACCAAAGGAGTATTACCACGAAGACAAACACGACGAGGTTAAAGAAAAACTTGTTTCATCAAAAGTTGATTTGGGTAAGGCGAGCACAAAAGTTGAGGAGATAAACGACCTTGTTAGAAAGTTCGGAAATGGAATACAATGCGAACACTGCGGAATTAAACTCATGGATGCCGAAATCACCAAGAAAAAGATTAGTGAACTTGGAACTTGGCAGGATAAAGTTAAAGAACTCCAAAAAGAAATTCTTAACCTACAACAACAAGAGCAGTCGTTTGTTGAATTAAAAAATGATTTCGACAGATACGAAAAAAATAAGTTGATTAAAGAAAAATACGAAATCAGTTTGGAAAGTGCAAAAGATAAGAAAGTTGCACTACAAGAAAAGTTGGATAGATACGAAAAAGTCCAAGAGAAAATTAGAAAGAACAACGAAATCGAAGCTCAACTTGTTAAAGCAAATATGAGAATTAACGAACTGATTGATGAGAAGAGGGGATATGAAAGAATAAAAGTTTCAAACCAACTCAACATCACAAATCATAATGATAAAATCGAAAGGAACCATGAGATAATTGGGACTATTGCTGAGGAGTTTGAGAGAGAAAAGGTTTATAAGATTTACATGGATATTTTCGGGAAGAACGGAATATCCAAGATGATTATGAAAACCATGATGCCGTTAATCAATCAAGAACTTCAAAGACTTCTTATGGACTCATGTTATTTTACATTAGAGATTAGAATTAACGATAAAAATGAGGTTGAGTTTATGATGATTGATAATTCAACGGGAATTGAAAAACTGATGTCATCAGGTTCGGGTTATGAGAGGACGATTGCCAGTATGGCACTTAGAGCGGTGTTGAGTAAAGTTTGTTCTCTACCAAAACCAAACATTATAGTTTGGGACGAGGTATTCGGTAAGGTGAGTAACGAGAACCTCGACATGGTTGGAGAGTTCTTTAGTAAGATGAAGGAGTATTTCGAGAAGATTTTTGTAATTACACATAACCCACTTGTTAATAATTGGGCGAATAATGTGGTGAAGATTACGAAAGTTGATAATATCTCAAGAGTCTCACAATAGTGAGACTTTTTTTTGATTAGTTAATATAATTTACTATATTTTTAACATGGATAAAACCTTAAATGTCATACAAAACGCGTGTTCATTATGGCAATATAACCTTAAATTAGGTAAGACTTATAATACACCGGTATCCATCGGATTTTCTGATGGATATTACGAACTTTTAACATGTGTTGAACATGATTTAAAAGGGACTGGCTCAATATCACATGGATACGACCACAACAACGGGGCTGAAACAAAAGGAACGTCATGGGTCCAACCGAAAAAATGTAATGACTGTGGTGCCAAAATACATTTTTTTGCGGAAAATTGTATCTGTGGTTCAAACAATTTTAAATACATAAATGATTCAAGATGGGGAATAGATGCAAATGCTCATTTTGTTCACAAGGTATCTGATTATCATTTATGGGTTTTATACCCCGAAACTTATTCTTTCGAATGTAAAAAATTTTACTTGAAACAATATATAATAAGCTCGAGTAATCAGTCATTTAACGAAATTTTAAAGGTACAGTTAGATAAGGGTAACTCGAATGGTAAAAATTTGATACCTTATTCTTCAGATTTCTATATATCCAACCCCAAAGAAGTTTCGTCATTTACAATAATTTTTGATGATGTATTCGATATTATCGTCAACCGAGAGACTCCACAACCAATAGTTTATAATGATGAAATAATACGACAAATAAGTCCTATGTTAGACAAGTCTTTTGTTCATAATAAAGATAATTATCTTTATGAAGAATTATTACCATACATAAACGTGAGAGATAAAAAAACAACACATGGGAAAGAACGTGGAATTACAAAACGTAGAAATCAATAAAATATATCTGAGTGATTGTATAGATTTTCTAAAAAATTTAGATGACGAAATCATAGATTCATGTATTACCGACCCCCCGTATTGGGGTGTGGTAGAAGATGAATGGGATAATCGATGGAAAAATATTCAAGAATATAAAGAATGGTGTGAGATATGGATTAAAGAAATTTCAAGAGTAACAAAAAAAAGTGCCTCATTTTTTATTTTTGGGTATCAATATCAGTTGTCACATCTTTTACCTATTATAGAATCGTATGGTTTCAAATTTAGACAGCAAATTGTTATATGGAAAGGAATGAAAAGTGCTGCTGGCAGGGTTTCTTCTAAACTAAAAATGTTTCCAACTACGACTGAATATATCTTTTATTTTGTAAAAGATAGTACTGACTATATACGAGATATATTACAACAAAAGGCGACAGAAAAAAATTTATCACCTAAAGAAATAAATGAATTTTTAGGTAAAGCATCTAATGGTGGGGGTACGTGGTCATCTATTGCGGGGAAAAAACAAAAAAGGTTACAAGAACCTACAAAAGAAGATTGGAAAAAGTTGGATGAACTTTTAGGTGGGCTACCCGAATATGATGATATTATTTATAAGTTTAACTTACCTATGGGGTTAACAGATGTGTTTGATGATATAAAATTTAATTTTCCGAAAGGGGAAAAATTACATACAACACAAAAACCTTTAATGTTGATGGATAGAATTGTTGAATGTTGCTCGGATGAGGGAGATTTGATTTTAGACCCATTTATGGGTTCGGGGAGTACTGCACTTTCGTGTAAAAACTTAAAAAGAAACTATATTGGGTGTGAATTAGATGAAAATTATTTTAAAATTTGTTTAGAAAGATTAAAATAAAACCCCTATCTTTGTGGTATGCAAACATTCTTACCATACTCGGACATTAGACAATCCTTAAAAGTTTTAGACAACAAAAGGCTCGGAAAACAAAGAGTCGAAACTTTCCAAATCATTAATGCAATCACCGGAAGACCAAAGTTAGACGGAACACCCTACAAAGGATGGATAAACCATCCTTGTTCTGTTATGTGGAGAAAATTTGTTCCGGCACTAAAATTTTACTATAATTGTTCTATCGATGAGTGGGTTAAAAGAGGATTTACCAACACCATGAAAAAGGAGGAAATAAACGAAGAAATTATTTTACCTGATTGGTTTGGTATTGAAAACTTCCACTCATCACACAGAGCAAACCTACTAAAAAAAGACCCCAACTTTTATTCACAATACGGATGGAATGAAGACCCTTCTGACCCATACGTTTGGATGGATAAAGAAAATAAATGGTATAAACAACATTCAGGAAAAATCGGAAAAATCTATTATGAAGAAATTGAGTTTCAACAAAAACAAAATAAACCATCAACCGATAAAATATTGGTCTTTGGATGATGGAAATATAATCGCCATCTATCAAGGAAATAGAGGGAAACGTCCTGAACTTGATTTTGTTGTAAAGTATCTCGCACCTGGTAAAAGGTTAAGGGCTCCATCTCACACGCATTGGATTGTTGATTTGTTGATGAAGGCGGAAAGAAATAAGGATATAGTTAAAAACTTTATCGATGAATGGTTTAAGTTATACGATACGATAAAACCATTTAGTTCAGATGACGAAAGAAAAAAATTCAAACCTGAATATAACCACTATATGAGTGGTAAGTATCACATGTTAAGTCCTTATGGTGAATTTGGTGTTGAGTTTTTATCAGTTCTTATTGAATTATTCACTAAGTGTGAAAAACAAAATGAAGGGGCTTATATGTTTAAGAATATGTTGGGGTTGGTAAAAGAGTATTGTGAGGGAAAAAAAGATTTTTACCAAATTGTGTCGCATTCTAAAAGAGTTTAATTATCTTTGTAAAAATTAAAACTATGAAAAAATATTTGTTTACGGTTTTTGGGGATTTCAAAAATGAAAAAGTTATAACAAGAGTAATCAAAGCGTTGACTACGGTGGTTGATTCACCCAAACTCAAATATCAACATACAGAAAGTGTTGCAATCTTCCATTTCGGTTCAGAGGTTGACCCATCAGCTCTTTATGATTTTATTACAGGAATGTTCTTCGGATTGTCTGAGACATTCATTCTGTCAGAAATATCTGACAATATGTCATTTTTTGTGAGTAACAACATAAAGGAACACTTATTGGATTTGGAAAGTGAGAATGAGGATGTGGTGATTGAAACTAATATGAGTAAGAGAAGTAAACCTGCGGATGATATGATGGGTGCTGATATATCTGATATGGCGGAAGAGTTCGTTGGATTTTTATTGGATGAAATAAACCAAGAAATAAAAGTTCCAACCCTGAACCAAATTTTAGATAAAATCAACGAAAAAGGCATATCTTCGCTTTCGGGATTTGAAAAAGAAATACTTGACGAATACAGTAAAAATTAAATTATGAAAGAAAAAAACACTACGATTACGATTAATCAGGAAGAAATCTCATCTTATCTGAAAGACATTAGAAAGTTGAAAGTTATGACACCCGAAAGAGAAAGGGAGTTAGCTAAAAAAATGCTATCTGCAAATGTCACCATCAGAGAAAGGGAAGAGATTAAAAAAGAATTGTTGGAAGGTAATTTAAGATTTGTGATTACTGTGAGTAAACAGTATCAGAATCAAGGGGTTGATTTATGTGATTTGATTTCGGAAGGTAATTATGGACTTATGAGAGCGATTGAAAGCTTCGATTGGTCCAAGAACCTGAGGTTTATATCTTACGCCGTTTGGTGGGTAAGACAATCAATTTTACAGTCACTCAACGAAAACTCGAGAACAATTAGATTCCCCGTTAATGTGGTTCAAGAGTTTCAAAAGGCTAAAAAAGAACAAGATGTTTCAGGTGAAGAACTACCTGATAAGTTCGCGAACTTACCCTATACTGTTAACTTGGATACACCTTTGAATGAAGAAGGAGACACTCTTTTAGATGTTATTAAAAATCCAAACTCTGAAAACCCTGAGGATGTTTTCTCAACCAGTCAAACTCTTCGTGAAAAACTCATGTCTATTTTGGATATTTTAGATGAGAGGGAGAAAGTTATTATTGAAGACTATTTTGGATTGACGGGAAGCTCACGAACTCTTGAAGATATTGGTAATGACTTCGAACTAACAAAAGAGAGGGTCAGACAAATCAAGGAGAAGGCGTTAAGAAAACTCCGAAACGAAAGTTCAATATTATTTGACTACATGTAAAACTTTTGAATGGACTATTTATGATAGTCCATTTATTTTTATTATGGAATGTTTATTTTTTAAGTAAAAAAATATATTATGAAAAAATTTATACAAAATAATTTCGTCACAATTGTATTGGTGATTGCTTTATTATCTTTTTTCAAAAGTTGCGGTGATTCAAGAGAATTAACTAAAATCAAAAAAGAAATTAAAGAGATTAAGGATTCCACCTACACAAAAAAAGAATTTAATAGGGAATTGAAAATTATGGGTCTTGAAGCGGAAAAAAGAATGATTCAGGCAACAGATAGAAAACTACTTGACGTTCAAAGACAAACCCAAATAGAAGTTGAAATAGAAAAATTAAAAACTGCAAAATAATGAATTGGTTTCAAAAAAATTTTAAAAAAATTATATACGTATCATTTTTGGTTCCGATACTTACGGTTGCGTTTGTATCCATATCACATGTAACAAAATGGTATGGACTCTCCAACCCTGTTAGTTGGTCTTTATATCTTTCAGTAGGTATTGAAATAGCCGCTTTATCCGCTCTTGCAGCAATCTCCGCTCAAATGGGTAAAAAAGTTTATCTCCCATTTGGGATAGTTACCTTGATTCAGTTTATCGGTAATATTTTCTTTGCATATCAATATATAGACATAAATGGGACGGCATTTAAGGATTGGGTCGATATGGTAGACCCCCTTGTTAGTTTTTTAGGTGTTGAATCAGGAAACTTGGTAGGACACAAGAGATTCTTGGCATTCTTTGCAGGTGGAATGCTTCCACTAATATCTTTATCCTTCCTACACATGTTGGTTAAGTTTGAGGAAGAAGAGAAAAAGAAAAACATAGAACCCCAACCATCGATAGATATTGATGAACTCAGTATAAACGTTGGTCAAAAGGAATATGATTTGTTGAAAGAAGAAGAGAAACAGAAATACCAACCAACAGAAGAAGAAATTAAAAATTTAGAAAATTACTTAAAACAATTTTATAATAGTTCGAAAGAAGTTGTCGACCAACATAACCCATACACTCCAACCGAAGAAGAACTAAATGAATTTAAAGAATGGGATTCAACTTTGATGGATGGTCTCGAAGATGAAGAGTTCGATGGTTTTGTTCCTGAACCTTTTGCAACCCCTGAGGAACTTGAAAAATCGGAAGAACCAAAAATAAACCGATTAGTTTATACAAAAAGGGATGGATAAAATAATACAATACGGAAATTTCACCCCTATTGGAAAACACAAGAGTAAAAAGCAAATCATACTATGCCATACTTCGAGGGATGTTGAGGAATACTTAACATCCCTTAAATTTAGGTATAATAAAAAGTATGATAAAATACCTCATTTTGTTATTTCAAGGACGGGAAAAATCTTACAATTATTACCTGAAAATACTTTTAGTAATTTCTTTGATTTTACATATATGAATAAAAACTCTGTAATAATTTGTTTGGAAAATTTGGGTTGGTTGGAAAAGAAACCACTAACAAATCATCACATTAACTGGAAAGGAAGTATTTATAATGAACCGCCTTATGAAAAAAAGTGGAGAGATTACTTTTTTTGGCAACCATACACAGAAGAACAAGTAAATGCCGCGTTAGAGTTGTGTAAAAAATTATGTGAGGAGCTCAGTATTAGTAAGAAATGTTCCGGACATAATACAAAAATCGAGGGTATTGAAAACTTTGATGGTGTGGTTTCGAGAAGTAATTTTGATAGTAGGTTCACGGACTTAAGCCCATCATTTGATTTTGAAAATTTTAAAAATAAATTAGAATATGAGTAAATTTACTGACGAAAGATACGACGAGATTAAAAAATTGGCTAATCGTTCGAGATTCCTAAACGAACAAGTCGACCAAAGAATTAATGTTGCTAAAAGTATCGAGGACAAAATAGAACAAGACACAGGATATGAAACTGCCGATACAGGTAAAGAAGAAGAAACACCGGAAGATAAAATACAAAAATATAGAATCTCAGGTGGAATTTTGGCGTTACATGGTAAAGATAGAGACCAACTACAGATAACAACTGATGATAAAACAGCATTCCAAGAAACCATGGATGAATTTATCGAAGAGGTTTCTGATTTGGTTGATTTCAACCAATTAAATGTTTATCAAAATAATGTTGAGTGGTCTGGAAGAATTATCGACCAAGATATGGATTTCATATTCACGATTGGTGAAAATAATGGAATCTATATAAATGGGGATGCTGTGAAAGTTGACCCTGACTTCTTGGACATGATAAATAAATTACAAAGATATTACGAAAAATTTAAAAGCAAATGGTCGAAAATAATAGCGTCAAGAAAGAAAACAAAACAATCGGAGTAGTAAGTTTTATAAAAAAAAACTTCAAAACAATATTCCAAGTTGGTCTCGGTTTATTCATTCTTTACTGGGTTATATTCGTTTTAACTCCCATATCAAAAATGAGTGAAGAAACTGCAAAAAAAATTGACAATATTAATATTTTGATTCAAAAGAACGAAGAGGAGCAAAGAAAGTTGGATAGTAATATTGCGGTTTTTAATAAAGAAATTGAAAAAGTAGATAGTAGTATTTCAAAAATAAAACAAGAAAGAACAATAATCAAAGAATATTACCATGATAAGATTAAAGATGTTGATACTTATAGTGATGATGAAATTGACAGCTTTTTCGCAGTCCGGTACAGATACTATACCAAGTAAATGTATACCGATACCGATTGTGAAAATGATGATTAAAGACATTATTGCGGGGGATATGGCAAAAGAAGAATTAAAACTTACTCAACAAATCTTAGATTCAACAGAAAAAAAAGTTGTATTAAAAGATAGTGTTATTAGTAGTTTGAACGAAAAATGTGAAAAATGCCAAGGTGTTGTGAAAATGGAAAGAGAAAAATATACTCTTTTAGAGGGATATACAAAAAAATTGGAGACAAAACTAAAAATAGAGAAAGTAAAAAATAAATTCAAAACGATAATTGGAGGAGCACTTATTGCAACTGCAACGTTTTTTATTATAACCAAATAAAAATGCCACTAACTAACACAGAGAAAAAGGAGATTGAAGTTGCTATTCGTAAAGAGATAAAAAACTTTATGGAAGCAAATACAATTAAACAATTTGAAGATAAAATCTTTGAAAAGATTACCAAAGAAATGAGAAGAGGAAAATTAGAAGATGAAGTTAAAGAAATTTCTTTGAGGATGTTTAGAGAGTTTTACCAATTCATGTGGATGAATAGAAGTTATTGGGAACCAAGATTAAAAAATGCTTAATTATGGAATCATCAGCAAACTTATTTAACAAAGGTTTTGATAAGTCATTCGGAACATTACCGACGATGAATAATGATATTATGTTAGACGCCCTAAAATATAAAGACATGGTTGAGGGCGAAGTAGAGGAAAAATGGAGCGAAAAATATAAAAAAAGTATTGATTGTAAAAACCCAAAAGGTTTCAGTCAAAAGGCTCACTGCCAAGGAAGAAAAAAGAAATCCGAAAATAAAGAAGCAACATCTTCAAGCAGTAGTGGTCAATTTTCCGCACCATTCGCATTTAAAGATAGTGAGTTTGTAAGAAAAAGTTTTGCAGAAACTCCAAAAAAAGTAGAAACAAAAGAGGCCACGGGTTCAGGTTCGGTGGGTGCGTATTCGACTCCAGCATTTGTAGCACCGAATAAAAAAGAATGGAGAGGGGCTGCAAAACCTTTATATAAAGGTGGTGCGTTTGTTAAGGTAAAGAAAAAATGTAAAAATTTCCCATATTGTAATCAGGGTGATATTAAAGCGTTAAAGATATACGAGAACGAAAATTTGAATGAAGCAATTAAAAATGTTTCAAACAAGTTAGGTCTTAATGAGAATGTAATAAAATCAATATTACAATATGAGTACGAAAAAACAAAAAAATTGAAATAATAAAGATATTTATAATAAAAAAAAACATGAATAATTTTTCACAAAATATAGACAACATGGTCTCTAAAATCTTAAACGAAGAGATTACAAAAAAAACTAAAGAAATGGTTAATAAAATCGAAGAGGAATTGAAGGGAGGTCAAAAAAAATTAGATAAAAATAAAAACGGAAGATTAGATAGTGCTGACTTTAAAATGCTTCGTAGTATGAAAAAGAAAGAAACTAAGGAAGAAAAAAAAGTATGTGAGCAGTGTGGTGGTGGAATGACTGAAGGTGAGTGTAGTGAATGTGGTTATTCATCTATGAGAGAAGATTGGAACGAAGAGGTAGAAGAAGGAAATGCTTTTTCAGGTGCTTTGAATAAGGCAAAAGAAGAAGGTAAAAAGTCATTTGAAGTTGATGGAAAAACCTATCCTGTAAGAGAAGGAAAAGAAAAGTGGATTCAGAAGACAAATATGAAAAAAGGTGCTTTACACAAAAAACTTGGTATTCCTGAAGATGAAACAATCCCCGTTTCAAAATTAAAATCACTTAAAAAAGAACTTCAAGCGAAAGGTGAGGGGGATAAGAAAATGTCGGCAGCTGACTTGAAACTTTTGAAACAAGTGAATATGGCATTAAATTTAAAAAGTATTAAAGAAAACAGAAATAGTTTACAATTAACTGAAACCGAAATGGTTGATTTGATTGAAAGTTTAGTTGTAGAACAAAAGAAAAAAGAAGAAACTGAAGTTAAAGTTCAAAAAGTTACAGAGAAATTGAAAGATAACATATCAAAAAAATACGTATCAGGACTTGCGAAAATGGAGAAAAATTTAAAGGCAAGTAAAAAAGGTGAAGAGGACTATATTAAATCGGTAACTGCAAAGATGAAAGATTATTTAAAGACAGGTTCTAAAGGTGATTACGAAATGAACCCTACTCAATTCCCTATGGGAAATGGTGAATTAGGTGAGATGGATAAGAAAGCGTATAAAGCTTCAGACGCTGTAGAAGAATATATCCAAGCCTTCGCATATCCTGGTCTCGAGGACAACCACTATGACGAAATCAAACCTAACGAAGAGTGGATGGAAAAAAACATCGAAGGTTCTTCTGAAACAGGGAACAATCCAAAATGGGCTAACGCAGTTGAAACAGGATTGGGTAAACGTGTTAACGAAAAAAGGAAGAAGGCATTATACGACAAAGAAAAACAAAGGTCATATAATAGAGTTAAACAACCTGTAGACCAAGCTGGCGAAAGTTCAGGTGAAAAAACCTTGGATAAGATGTTTGCAAAGTTAGAATCTATGGATGAGAAGAGTGAAAAACTGATTAATGAAGAATTCGACAAGATGAAACATTTGATGGGTTACAATAAAAAAACACAATAATATTCAATTATATAGAAAGTTATATTATATTCTCCATAGAAAACTATGGAGAATTTTTTTAAATGGATGACTACGCCGGTTCCACACGAAGAAGTTATTGTTTGGTTCAACGTTCATAATATGAATTATGAAAAGATTGAAATTTGTGGTGATATATTCAAATCATTATATGTAACCATGCATGACACTTATTTAGGTGAAAATGATATTGAAACCGGAATTACCATGTCAAACGAAGATAATTTGGCACACTTTGAATGGTGTTGGAAACAAATTATCGAAAATTTCAAAAAGGAAAATATCTTATTAAAAGAGGAAGGTAAACACAAAGATTACTTCAAATCATTCTTCCTCGACACCTTTTATGACCCGGAAGAAAAAAATATCAAGGGTGCGATACCAAACTTTATGGAAGATGTTTTTAATCTGGATAAACCATTCAGTAAATCAGACCTTGACATTTTAACAGAGTTGTATATCTTAATTGATAAAAACATAGAATACATAGGTTGACTATTATTCGAATAATTCTTAAACTTGTAAAAACAAAAAATGGAAACTTTAGAACAAATCAAGACATTAGTTGAAACTATGTCTACGGATGTTACCAAATTTTACGGAGGAAACAAAAGTGCTGGAACAAGAGCAAGAAAAACTGCTCAGGAATTGAAAGCCCTTCTTCAAACTCTCCGTGGAGAAATTTTGGAAACCAAAAAAACAACTGAAAATGAATAATGTAGAAAATATATTATTATTTATATTCGTTTTCACAATCTTAACTTCGTTAAGAGCAGCATTCAGAATATTAGGTTCTCTTTTACAGAAAGAGCCTAAACCAATTCAGTTCGGTAACAGAGAACTAATATTTCTGGGCTTATCAATTAGTTACATAATCACATTTATATTAAAAAAATGAGTTTTTATACAACAATTTCACCATACGTAGAATACATCCATTCTATAAGAAAACTTGAAAATTATTTAAGTTTTGATATGAAATTCCCCACCAAATGGAGTTTACCTAAATCAATTATGGATGAAGGACAACTTGTTACGTTTGAGGTTGGCGTTGAGTCACTAAAAGGACTTTCATTTGTGAGTAAAATAGATGATGTTGAAATTGAATCTACCTTGACAAAAATTCTTAAAATTATTAAGTTAAACAAAGAAAGAGAAATTAAAGAAAAATTATTCAAAGAAACGGTAGACAGGCTTAAAATGACATTTGAGAAAACAAATTTAGAGAAACTACAAAAACTTTATTTTGATTTTGAAAATGATTACGACGAAACAATCTTAAATAACGATGAACCGGAAAGAAACACTACTGAATTGGCTGAACAGGGAGAAAATTAGAGACAAAGGGGAGGTCGAAAGAAACAAAGATAAGTTTATTAACGAAATAAAAAAGTTAAGAAAAGAGGACCTTTTCCCTCAACCTAAAGAAACTCCAAAATACACACTATGGCAGAAAATAAAAATACTCCTTTGGGGGAACTAGAAAAGTTGGCGTTAATTGCTGATTCATTACAAACCATGTTTGTTGGTAAGTCATCAGTTGTCTTTGAATTAAATAAAGAAGAGTATACAAAGATGATAAATCATTTCAGGGAGATTGATAGACACCACAAACAATTCTCAATAGATTTGTCGGGAACTGAGTTTATATTCATTCTCGATGAGAGTATGTTGTAAACTTCCTATATAACATTTTCTTATCATATCCTTTGTTTTCCAAAATACCTAAAAGGTATTTTTTTTGTGCTGTAGAGGTATCTTTCACGAATAGACAATCACCCCTTTTTATTTTGAAAAAATGTAAACTGAGACAGTCGATAAATCTTATTGATTCGTTTACATTCTTGAAAGAAAATAATTTATAGTCATCATCATTTTGGAGAACTATTTTATTATGAAGTGATGAAATCATTTTTACACCATCTTTATTCAAATACAAACTAATGAACTGAGAGGTTGTTATTTTTTTATTTGTTTGTTGGTCAAAAAACTCTTCCTCAATTTTGTAAACTGAAACCTCAACCAAGGTCATATTGTCGTCTTCTAACTTTACCTTAACATTCCTACCCATTTCATCGGTGAGATATATAGGAAATA
>Ga0164293_10000408_pt1 | contig 33465 bp, 32 predicted proteins | sample GEODES118metaG_FD_111487 | JGI IMG/M metagenome (GOLD analysis project Ga0164293, IMG submission 111487) | Eutrophic lake water microbial communities from Lake Mendota, Wisconsin, USA - GEODES118 metaG | ecosystem: Environmental > Aquatic > Freshwater > Lake | place: USA: Lake Mendota...
GATGTGGTGAGAATTCAAGATGACTATAACCGTGCAAAATTATAGTGAGTTATAGAGTTGTTATTCCAACTGCTGGAATTGGTTCCCGTCTTGAAAAATTAACTAAGTATCTTAATAAGTCTTTAGTAAGCCTTGCGAATAGACCAATTTTATCTCACTTAATTGATCAATTTCCTAAAACTTGTGATTTTGTAATACCCCTTGGATACAAAGGTGATCTGGTAAAAGATTTTTTAGAGTTGAGTTACCCAAATCGTACTTTTCAATTTGTAAATGTGAAACCATATGAGGGAAAAGGATCTGGCCTAGGCTATACTCTTTTATGTTGTAAAAAATATTTACAAGAACCTTTCGTATTTATTTCATGTGACACACTTGTTAAAGAGCCAATATCCAAACCTAAATTTAATTGGATGGGTTATGCAATTAAAAAAAAAATATTTTCCTACCGCACATTACAAATTAAAGAAAATAAAATTACTCAAATTAATGAAAAGAACATTAGTTCATTAGAAAAACAAAGTCCTTATATAGGACTTGCGGGAATATATGATCACAAAATCTTTTGGAATGAAATGGAAAAAGGTCGACAAATTGCCATTCAACAAGGAGAAGTTTTTGGTTTAAGAAAAATTTTAAAAAGAGGAACAGTTCAATCATTAAAGTTTACCTGGTTTGACACTGGAACCCTAGAAGGTTTAGCAAAGACAAAAAAATTATATAATAATTTAAATGGAATTAATATTCTTGAAAAAGAAAATGAAGCTATTTGGTTTTTAGGAAATAAAGTAATTAAATTTTCCACCGATCCTATGTTTATAAAAAATCGTTTTATACGAGCTAAAAAGTTAAAAAGATTTATTCCTAAAGTTTTATATTTAAAAAAAAATATGTATTCATATAATAAATTTAACGGAAAAGTTTTATCAAAAATTGTAACATTACCATTATTTAATAATTTATTAGAGACTTGCAAATTTTTTTGGAAAAAAAGAAATTTAATAATCGAAGAAAAAGTAATTTTTAATAAGAATTGCCATAAATTTTATTATGAAAAAACACTAGAGCGCATAAATTTATTTTATAAAAAATTTAATAAAAAAGATGGAACGGAAAGTATTAACGGTGAAGCAATGCCTTCTTTATTAAATTTATTAAATTGTATTGATTGGAAAGATTTAACAAATGGATTGCCCGGACGATTTCATGGCGATTTTCATTTTGAAAATATTTTATATTGTTCAAAAAAAAAAACTTTTAAATTTTTAGATTGGCGCCAAGATTTTGCAGGTGATTTAGAAGTTGGCGATATTTATTATGATTTAGCAAAACTTTTGCATGGGCTAATTGTCTCTCATGAAGTAATTGCAAAAAATCATTTTTCTGCGGATTGGAAGAATAATAAAATATCATTCAAATTAAATCGTAGACCAATTTTAAAAAAGTGTGAAATAAGATTTAATCAATGGTGCATAAAAAATAATTTTTCATTAAGAAAAATTAGAATTTTAACAGGATTAATTTATCTAAATATAGCTGCTTTACATCACCATCCTTACTCATTTTTATTATATGCTCTTGGTAAAAGCATGTTAAAAAAGGAATTGATCAACGATATCTGCTATTATAAAAAATATTAAAAATATATTTAAATGTATTGGGATCTAAAACAATTTTATTGTTAAATGAAAAAACTACAAACTTATATTGAACGTACAAAAAGCGTCATAACTGGCAACGACCTAGAGATAATTCATAAGTTTGAAAATTTTCCGGTATTTTTTGGCTGTACAGATTTGTCTAAAGAAAATGATTTAGTCGCTGATATGATCTGGGGCATTGACTCAAAATGTGGTGCTATTCAGTTAACTAAATTAGTTCCATTAGAAATTTTGTACCAAGAACAACATGTAGATGGAACGGGAGCTACTTGGAATAAATATTATGAGGATTTTGCAAAATTTATTCATTATCAAAATCCAAATAACGTTCTTGAGATAGGAGGAGGGTCAGGGCAACTTGCTCAAAATGTAACAAAAATCAATCCTAGAATTAAATGGACAGTTATCGAGCCTAACCCAATTATTAAAGAAACAAATCAAATAAAAGTAATCGCTGGTTTTTTTGATAGCTCTTTAAAAGTAGAAGAAAAAATTGATACTATAGTTTTATCGCAAGTATTAGAGCACATTTATAATCCTAGAAAATTTATTTTAGATATTTTTAATTTTTTACCTATAAATGGAAAAGTCATAATTGCTTATCCTCAGATTACTTCTTGGCTTAGTAAAAAATATACTAATGCATTAAATTTTGAACATACAATCTTAATCGATGATTTTATTGAGTATTTATTTATTGAAAATGGTTTTGCTGTCAGCGATAAAAATATGTACAAAGATCATAGCACTTTCTTTGTTATAGAAAAAAAAGAAAAAAAACTAAGCACAAGCATTCCCAGTAAATATAAAGAATATAAATCTTTATTTTTAAATTTCATTTCCTATCATGAGAAGTTAGTAAAAGAATTAAATTTAAAAATAAAAAATACTAGTAAACCAGTCTATTTATTTGGCGCACATATCTTTGCAACCTATCTATTTTCTTTTGGCTTAGATATGCGTTTAGCAGGAATTTTAGATAATTCAAAGCTTAAGCAAAATAGAAGATTTTATGGAACAGATTTTGTCGTCTCCTCTCCATCATCCTTAAAAGGATTAGGAGAGGTTAATATAATTTTAAAGGCCGGATTATATGATGATGAAATTAAAAAAGATATTTTAGAAAATATTAATCCAAGCGTTAAGTTTTGGTAAATATAATAATTTTTTATTAGCTATTTAAAATTTTATTCTTCTTTTATGAAAAAAACTTGTGTTGTATTTCTTGATAGGGACGGAGTTATTAACTCTGACAAACTTAATAATGGCTACGTTGGGTTATTAAAACATTTTAGATGGGTAAAAGGAGCTATTAAAACTATAAAATTTTTGAATGATAAAAATTATAAAGTAGTGGTTGTTACCAATCAGTCAGGTGTTGCTAGAGGTTTTTTCACAATTAAAGATGTTAAAATAATACATTCTTATATTAAAAAAAAACTTAAGAAAAATAATGCTAAAATCGATGCATTTTATTTTTGCCCCTTTCATAAAGATGGAGTTATAAAAAGATATAAAAAAAATAGTATATTGAGAAAGCCAAATATAGGAATGTTTCTTTTGGCTAAAAAAAGGTGGAATGTAGATCATAAAAATTCCTTTATGATAGGTGATCAAAAAACAGATATGGAATTTGCCAAAAGAGCTAAAATTAAAGGATATTTATTTAACCAAAAAAATTTATATAAATTTATTAAAAGAAAAATATTTGAAAAATCTTATTAGTTTAGGAATTGTATTCTTGTTTATTAAAGCCATAAAATATAGTGAAATTGAAAAACTTAAAAACATGCACCTAAAAAAGCGCAAAACTTCTATTGATGAAATTTCTGTATTGTTAATTTTACAAAATTTGTGGAAAGATTTTGATGCAAATTACAATGTTTTAATAATAAATATTATTTATTTTTTTAAATCTAAAAAATTTAGGTTTTTTCAAGATAGCTATAAAATCTTAAACAACTAACAATAAGAAATAAATTGATAAACAAACTTTACACATTTTTTTTTTCCAAAGGCATTTTGTCAAAAATTAATAATTTATTATTAAACGCATGCCTTCGTGCACGTGGTTATAATAATTTTAATAATAATAAAGAAAGCGGTGAGTCTTTTTTTATCAGAAATATTTTAGCGCCAACTAATCCAAAAATAATTTTTGATATTGGTGCAAATGTAGGAATTTATTCAAATGAGTTATTGCAAAAAACTGATGCCAAAATTTATTCTTTTGAACCTCTGCCAACTCAGTATGAGTTATTAAAAAAGCTTTCTGTATATGGTGATAGGTTTGTAGCAGAAAATAAAGGTATAGGCGCCGAAAACAAAACTCTAACTCTACATTTTAATCCTACCAAACCAACCCACGCATCCTTTTCCGAAGATGTTAAAAAAGTTAGTTATATTAAAAATGAAATGAAAACAGAAGTCGAAGTTGTTACCCTTGACAGCTATTGTGCTGAAAAATCTATTAAAATAATAGATTTTATTAAGATAGATGTAGAAGGCTTTGAGCCAGAAGTTTTTAAGGGGGCTTCAGAAGTTTTTAATAAAATTAAACCTAAATTTATTCAAATAGAATTTAATTGGCATCATTTATTTAGGAATACTTCCTTACTTTATTTTTCTGAAAAATTGCCCAATTACGATTGCTATCAATTAATTTATGATGGTTGGATAAAAAGAGACCCAAAAGACCCGTTAACAAATATTTACCATTTCTCAAATTTTGTATTTGTACGTCATTAGCTATTTTTTGTTAGTAAATTTTCCTTAAATAAAATTAGTTGCATTATATCACTTAATAAAAAACTTTCCTAACTTTTTAGGACTAGTGTTGTTAAAAATGTATTTTATAAAAATTATTTCTTTAGGTTTGTATCATTAGAGAATGTTAGGCTCAAATTTAATTCTAAATAGAAATATAATTAAAAAAACTTTCAATTGACAACCTCTGTACACTAATGAAGAAATGTTATTGATTTGTTATGAGCATTATTTATCCAAAATAAATTGTTTAAAGGACAGTTCTTTAAGTAAGAAAATGCTTAATTCAAAATACTTAAAATATTAAATTTTTTAGAAAATTTTATGTAATAAAATAAAAATTACTAATCACGAAACCCGTTTAAAAATTACTTTGACCTTTTTTTTGCAAATTTATGTGAAACAAGTTTTGTTATAATAAATTATTATTACTGTAATTTAATTCAATTTCTGTTAGGCTACAAATATTAATGGTTTATTTCTAAATGAAAAAAGCACTTATAACTGGAATTACTGGCCAAGATGGATCTTATCTTGCTGAATTTTTACTTAAAAAAAATTATCAAGTCCACGGTATAAAAAGAAGAACTTCACTTATTAATACCGATAGAATTGATCATCTGTATGAAGGACCTCATAAAAAAAATAGAAAGTTTCTTTTACATCATGGAGACATGACAGACTCAACTTCTTTAATTAGAGTTATTCAAGAAGTTAAACCTGATGAGATTTATAATTTAGCCGCGCAAAGTCATGTTGCGGTATCTTTTGAACAGCCAGAATATACCGCAAATTCTGACGCCTTGGGTGCTCTTAGAATATTAGAGGCTATTCGTATTCTAAAACTTCAAAAAAGAACAAAGTACTATCAAGCTTCAACTTCTGAATTATATGGCAGGACAAAAGAAACACCGCAAAATGAAAAAACACCTTTTTACCCCAGAAGTCCATATGGTGTTGCTAAGCTTTATGCTCATTGGATTACAGTAAATTATAGGGAGGCGTATAACATCTTTGCATGTAACGGAATTTTATTTAACCACGAATCTCCTGTAAGAGGCGAAACATTTGTAACTAGAAAGATAACGAAGGGCTTAGTTAGGATTAAGCTAGGTTTAGATAAAAAGTTATTACTTGGTAATTTAAATGCAAAACGTGATTGGGGACATGCTAAAGATTTTGCAAAGGCACAATGGCTTATGTTGCAACAAAAACACCCCGAGGATTTTGTAATTGCAACAGGAAAGCAATATTCCGTAAAAGAGTTTGTAAACGTAGCCTCAAAATTTTTAGATTTAAAAATTCAATGGATAGGCAAAGGTTTAAAAGAAACTGGATTTATTAATGGCAAAGAAATTATAAAAATTGACCCAAGGTATTTAAGACCGACAGAAGTAGATTCCTTATTGGGAGATGCAAAAAAAGCAAGAAAAAAATTGAAATGGAAACCAAAAATTTCTTTTGAAGAACTTGTTAAAGAGATGGTAAGCAAAGATATGGATCGAGAAAAAAAAGAAAATAATTTACTTTAAAGAAAATATAAAAATTATTTTTTACACTAATAATTGAATGTCAAAAAAAATATTTGTAGCTGGCCATAACGGAATGGTAGGTTCTGCAATCGTTCGTTGTTTATTAAAGAAAAATAAAAAGTCTCATATAATTACAAAAGATAGGAATAAATTGGATCTCACAAACCAGGAGTTAGTTAAAAATTTTTTTAAAAAAGAAAAAATAGATCAAATATATTTAGCTGCAGCAAAAGTAGGTGGCATTTTTGCAAATAATACCTATCCAGCAAACTTTATTTATGAAAATTTAATGATCCAAGTAAATATTATTAACGCTGCTTTTGAGAGTGGCATAAAACGTTTATTATTTTTTGGTTCAAGTTGTATTTATCCAAAATTTTCTAATCAACCAATTAAGGAAAAAGAATTATTAACAGGCGTTTTAGAGCCTACTAATGAGCCTTATGCAATTGCAAAAATAGTAGGAATAAAATTATGTGAAAGTTATAATCGACAGTATGGAGAAAAATATGGAATTGACTATAGGTCTATAATGCCATCAAATCTTTATGGACCTGGCGATAACTATGATTTAAAAAACTGCCATGTAATTCCAGCTTTAATTAAAAAATTTCATGAAGCAAAAATTAAAAAATTTTCTAAAGTTTTAGTCTGGGGTTCTGGTAGGCAAAAAAGAGAATTTCTCTATGTTGATGATCTTGCTGAAGCAAGTATTAGAGTAATGAATTTAGAAAAAAAAATATATTATAAAAACACAGATTTCACGAATAATCATATTAATGTTGGCTTTGGTTCAGATCTATCAATTAAAGCATTAGCAAATCTTATTAAAGAAATTACTCAATACAGAGGAAAAATAGTATTTGATACTAGCAAACCGGACGGCATGAAAAAAAAACTTTTATATAATAAGAAAATACTCAGTTTCGGATGGAAACCTAATTATTCCCTCAGAGATGGATTAAAAAAAACTTATGAGGATTTTTTAACTAATAAAATTTAAATATATTTTACTTATGAAAATTTTAGTAACATCTTCTTTATTTATTACTATAAATGTTTTTTTTAATTTTTTTACTAGTTATCGATTGCTTGATAGAAAGGATTATAAATTTTTTTTTAAAACTTATGTATTATAATATATTTGTATAAATATTTAGAGCAAAGCAATAATTTATTAATTAAAAATGACCTATACCGAAAAACATTTAAAAGAAACAAGTCAAATTATTAAAAAACTAGACAACAAAATAATTGAAAATATTGTCAGTTTATTAGCAGAGATCAAATCTAGAGGGGGCAGAATTTTTTTTTTAGGCGTTGGAGGCAGTGCTGGTAATTGCTCACATGCTGTTAATGATTTCCGTAAAATAGTTGGAATTGAATGTTATGCTCCAACCGATAATGTTTCTGAATTAACAGCTCGTACAAATGACGAGGGCTGGTCTACAATTTTTTCGGAGTGGCTAAAAATTAGCAAATTATCTGATAATGATTTGTTATTTATTTTCTCTGTTGGCGGAGGAAATTTAAAAAAAAATGTAAGTATAAATTTAGTAGAAGCATTAAAATATGGTAAGCGTGTTGGATCTAAAATTGTGGGCATTGTTGGTAGAGATGGAGGATATACAGCTAAAGTTTCTGATGCATGTTTAATTATTCCGACAGTTAATCAAAAAACTGTAACTCCCCACTCCGAAGCTTTTCAATCAATTATTTGGCATTTGTTAGTCTCTCATCCTAAATTAAAATCTAAACAAACTAAGTGGGAAAGTTTAGGAAGTTAAGTATTTTAAAAATAAAATAAATATTTTGAGTATGAGAAAAGCAGTTTTTTTAGATCGAGATGGCGTGTTAAATCGTGCGATTATAAAAAATGGAAAACCTTACCCTCCTATTAATTTAGATAGCTTAGAGATATTGGAAGGAGTAAAAAACTCTATAACTGCCTTTCAAGAAGCAAATTGGCTGGTGATTGTAATAACTAACCAACCTGATGTAGCTCGTAATATAACATCTAAAGAAAATGTTGAAAAAATTAATAGTTACTTAAAATTAACTTTAGAATTTAATGAAATTTATACCTGCTATCATGATAAAGATGATTTTTGTGACTGTAGAAAACCTAAACCAGGGATGTTAGTTGCGGCTTCAAAGAAAAATAATATTATTTTAAAAAATAGTTATATGGTTGGCGATAGATGGAGCGATATCGAAGCTGGAAACAAGGCTGGTTGTAAAACAATTTTTATAGATTATGATTATAAAGAAAAAAAACCAATAAACTTCAATTATAGAGTTAAGTCACTCAATGAAGCAGCAAACATAATATTAAAAAATGAATAGACTGGACACCTTAAAAGTAAAAATTTTTGCTGACGGTGCTAATAAAAAAAATATGTTGGAAATGTATTCAAAAAATTTCGTAAAAGGTTTGACGACCAATCCTAGTTTGATGAAGAAAGAAGGTGTAAGAAACTATAAGAATTTTTGTGTAGATATACTAAAATTAATCAAAGATAAGCCAATTTCATTTGAAGTTTTTTCTGATGACTTTAATGAAATGGAAAGACAAGCCTTAGAAATAGCAAGCTGGGCTGATAACGTATATGTAAAAATACCGATTACAAATACAAAAAAAGAAACTTGTTATCAAGCTATAAAAAAATTATCTAAAAATAATGTTAAATTAAACATAACTGCCATAATGACTTTGAGCCAAGTTGAGGAAGTTGTGTCAGTTCTCCAACCAAATGTTCCAAGTTATGTTTCTATTTTTGCTGGGCGCATAGCAGATACAGGGATAGATCCTGTGCCAATGATGGCTGAAGCTGTAAAACTTTTAAAATCTCTACCGGCATCAGAGTTAATTTGGGCTAGTCCACGTGAACTATTAAATATTTTTCAAGCTGACACCATTGGCTGTCAGATTATTACTGTAACAAATGATATTTTGAAAAAATTATCTTTAATTGATTATGACTTAAATGAATATTCCCTCGATACTGTAAAAATGTTTTATAATGATGCTGTTGATGCTGGTTTTAAATTATAGAGAATGAAATTTTCTTTTATTTTATGTACAAGAAATAGTGAGAGGGTATTAGCAGAGGTAGTAGAAAGTATTGCATCTCAAAAAATTGATCATAAATTAATTGAAATTATTTTAGCTGACTATGAATCGTCCGATCAAACTATTGAGATAGCAAAGGTTATTTCAAAAAAATATCAAATAAAATTTAATCATATTGAGTGTTCTAAGCCTGGAAAAACTCCAGCGTTAGAAATGGCTCTAGATCTTGCTAATGGTGATTATTCTGTGATCGTGGATGACGATAATGTTTTAGACGGTAATTATATTGTAGAGGCTGAAAAATTATTAATAGATCCTAATTGGGGATGTTTAGGATCTCAAGGATTTGTAGATAAAAATCTAATTTTGCCAGATTGGTTTAATGAATATAAGGGACATTATGCAATAGGAGTACCTTTAGGCGCGAAAGACTGGGTTTGGGGCGCTTGTTGTATTATTAATATGATTGCTTGGAAAAAATTACGAAAAAAAGGTTTTGAAATGAAATTAAATCCAGCAAGAATAAGTCACTCGCATCCCATAGAGATTGGCGCTGAAGATATGGAATTATCACTTGCTACATATATGATTGGGTACAAAGTAAAATTTGTTGAGCAATTAAAATTTATTCATAAATTTGAACAAAAAAGATTAAATCAAAAATATTTTTTAGAAAATGCTTTTGGTGTTTGTAGATCTATTCCAATTCTAGAGATTTATAGGTTAATAATTTATAAACCAAATTCGTTATTTCCAAAAATTATTTGGATATCAGGTTTATCTAAAACTGTAATAGCTTGCGCCGTTAAATGGGTAATTAATATTTTAATTAATAACCATTTTAAAGCGAAATATAATTATAAAATTATACTTGGTATTATATCTGGCTATGCATTTTTTAATAAAAATTTTTACAAAATCTATAATAGGTTGGAGCAAATAAAAAAAACGTATCTATAATTTATTTAAATATTTTTCAGTTTCTTTAATAGACTTGAGCGTACCTATTTCATAGAATCTTTCATAGACCTCAAAACCTTTAATTTGTCTTTTAGCTGACAATGTTTCAAATATGCTAGAGAGGTCAAATCTTTTTTTATTAGAGTATGCGTCAAAAATACTCGCAGACAATATACTCAGCCCATAGTCAATGTATTCCATTTTAGCACTTGGTTTTTTTTTATTATATTTAACTAATAAATTTTTTTTAAAAAGTACATTACTTCTATCCCATTTGCCTTGATTTTTTAGTATAGTCATTAAACATAATTTCTTGCATAATAAAAAAGTTTTTTCTACATTATTAAATTTAATAGGTAAAAAAGTATCACCATATAAAACAAAAAATTTATCACCCAATAATGGTAATGCTTTTTTTATAGCACCACCGGTTCCAAGTAATTTATTTCCATCTGAAGAGTATAAAATTTTAAGATTAAATCTAGATCCGTCACCAACATAAGATTTTATCATTTGACCAAGGTGCCCCGTACAAAGTATAACTTTTTTAATTCCTTGTTGGCGTAAATATTTTAATTGGTAAAATATAAAAGGTTTTCCAGCTACTTTTACTAATGATTTTGGAATAGTTAATGTTATTGGTTGCAGGCGTGTAGCTAATCCCCCCGTAAGTATTGCCACTGGTAACATTAGTCTGATATCATAATTTTTGTTCCTTCAAAATCAAAGCGAAAACGTACTTCCTGTAGACCGACGGCAATCATTGTTTTTCTAAGTAAAGATTTGTTATGTGCTAGAAACATTAAAAAACCACCACCACCTGCACCAACTACTTTACCGCCAATAGCACCATTTTTTATGCCAAGATTATACCATTTATTAATTTTAGAATTTGACATTCCTATAGAACGTTTTTTTTTATTTTCCCAGTGTTGATGCATTAGTCGACCAAATAACTCTATATTATCTGATTCTAAAGCTTCTTTACTTTTAAAACCTAAATCTTTAACAAAATGTAAATTGTTAATCATATCTATGTCATTTTCTAGAGATCTTTTATTTTGATCTATGAGAATATTGTTAGCACTTCTTGAAAAACCTGTGAAAAATAGTAATAAATTATCTTCTAGGTCTAGCATAGTCTCATTTTTTATATTTAAAGGTTTGAAAGTAACCTTATCTTTTTCTTTATTTTTTTTATGAAATGTAAATGAAGTTAATCCTCCGATGGAAGAAATATACTGATCTTGTTTTCCAATGGGCTGACCCAAACAATTAATTTCAATATGACAAGCCAACTCTGCTAATTCTTGTTGGTTTAAATTATGTTTTATATTTGTATATAAAGCCTTTAAAAGCGCAGTAGTAAAAGTTCCAGAAGAACCCAATCCTGTACCGGCTGGAATATCAGCTAATGTTGTTATTTCAATTTGAGGTTCAAGATTAATCATCTTTAAGGCCTCTCTAATAATAGGATGTTGTATTTCAGAAATATTTTGAACTATTTCAATTTTAGAATATTTTAGGAAAATTCCTTTAACAAAAGGCTTTGTAATAGAAACATATACATACTTATCTATAGCTGCAGATAATACAAATCCCTCATTTTTATCATAATAAGAAGGGAGGTCTGTACCGCCTCCTCCCAGAGTAATTCTTAGTGGACTACGTGTTATAATCATAATCTTATTTTTTATGTATAGTTTCAACAGGCAATTGTGATGAAAACAAAATAACTACATTTTTTTTAATTAGTCATTATTTTTTTTATTTGTTCTTCTACAAAAAAATATCTGCATTATCATTTTCATCTATGGGCGTGTCAAATGTCACAGGCCAAATACACACAACTTTATAATTATGATCTTTCATTGAATACCCACTCATTTTTTTTTAGGTATTTTAAAGTTTTAATAACACCCTCTTTTATACTACATTTTGGACTCCAGCCAAGTTTTGATATTTTTTTTGTTTCTAAGAATATAAATGGATTATCACCCACCCAGCCCTTTTCGCCACCAGTATATCTTAATTGAGGTTTCAAACCTAATTCATCACAAATCCATTTAATTGAATCATTTACTTCACAATAGTCATTTACGCCTAGATTAAAGATATTTAATTTTTCTTGTGATTTCTTTAAAGACAAAAATATTCCATCAATGCAATCTTGTACATAAAGAAAGGACTTGCGTTGTTTGCCATTACCAAGAACTACTAATTTTTTAGGATTTTTTTTTAGTTTTTTATAAAAATCAAATACATGACCATGAGTATATCTTTCTCCTAGAATTGAAACAAATCTAAAAATATATCCCTGCATATTAAAACCTTCGCAATAAGCAGAAATTAAACCTTCGCATGCAACTTTAGATGCTCCATAAAAAGATGTTTGTATTGGAAACGGACTATCCTCAGGAGTTGGGATTATTTTTGCCTCGCCATATACTGAACCAGTTGAAGAAAACACAATCTTCTTGACGTTATTGAATTGCATTGCATCCAATACATTTTGAGTTGCTATAGTATTTTGTTCAAGGTCTTTTCTTGGATTATTAACGCCAAAACGAATATCGGCATTTGCAGCAAAATGAAACACGATATCACCACCCTTAAATGAATTTTTTAATTCATTTAGATTTAATAAGTCAATTTCAAAAAATTTGAAGTTTTTTGATTTTTTAGCCTTCATAATAAATTTACTATTTCCAGTAGAATAATTATCTATACCAACGACGTAGTTTTTTGGGTCTTCAAGCAGTCTATCTACTAAATTGCTACCAATGAAACCAGCGCATCCAGTTACAATACTTTTTATTTTCATTTTAATTTGAAGAACTAATTTTTTTTAACCTATACTTTATAACAATACCTGAAACAACCATGACGAAGATTGGGTAGAGTAGGTGACGACATTGCTATATTATTGCGAACTTCAGATACTAAATTTAGAAATATAATTAATAATGATTTATTATAATTTTACGGACAAGTTACTTCTAACCAAAGATTTTTTTTTAAAAAATTAGCAACCATGGCAAAAAATATAATCATCAAAAATGATACGAGATACGTTTAACTAAATTTTGCAACCATGAGAAAAACAAAATTTTTTTAACTATTTTTTTTAATATATTAAAGATGAAGTTTGATTTTTTTGACTCTTTTTGAATTAGTCGAAATCGTGATACTCTTTTAGGATATAGCCCTCTTGAAACTAAAGAGCTACCATAATATCTATTATCATCATCAATAGATGAGAACATTTCAAATTTAGGTATACCAATTTTAAAAGGAAGTACCCACTTGTCACTTGATGCTTTTTCAAAGTCAAAAGGAGTGTCTTTAGGATATTTTCTTAAAAATAATTTATTCGAATTCAAGATTTCTAGAAATTTTTCTTTTTTAAATATACCTACAAGTCCTAAAATATAAGGGTTAATACCAATAATTGGCTTTGTGTTTTCACATTGAATTTTATAAGTTAATTTGTCAAGGTTAAAAAAAAATAAGTATTTTGTTTCTTTTTTTTTAATATTTTTAAATTGATTTAGTAGTGAACCATTTCCAAAAAATGAATATGGAAGATATTCAATGTTAAATTTTTTTATTTGATCAATAATATTATTGAATTTTTTCTTTTCACATATACAAATATGATCTTCTACCCAATATAAGATATAATCATTAGAAATCTTTTTCGATATAATTTTTGTGTCAAAAAACCAACCATTTCCAGTCTCCATTGAAGACGCATGAAGTTTTTTATCCAATTGTTCATCTAAAAATTTAATAGCAGATAGCTTGTACTTTCCTCTAACATTAATTACCCACTGATTAATTTTATGATTTTTAAAAGAATGAAATGAATCTTTCATTCTAAGTAGTCTTTCTTTACTGTCTATTCTAAAGTTTGAAAATATTGTTAAAGACATAATTAGTTAAACTCAATAAGTAAATAAAACCATAATATATATTGCAAAACAATTATTTATTTTGCTAATAGGCAATAATAATTTATGTTTTCTTAAATTTAATATATAAGCTAAATATCATTTTCCAAAAAATTTTTTTTGGAAAATAGAGTTAATTATTATAAAAACTTTTTTTATTTTTTTTGCGTACTAATTGTACCTTATAAAATTATTGATCAAAGAAAAAATTATTTAAAAAAAATAATATCACAGTTTTAGAACAATATACTTTAGATGGTTATAAGTTTATAAGTCTGAGAGAAAATTAGTTTTTAATTTTTGTTTGTTTTCTTTTTTTGCTTTTTTAGCATTAATTCACTGTACCTCTTTATTCTTTATAATGCCACAATATTACCATTTCAATGACATCTTCAAACTTCTTTTGATAGAATTTATTTTCAAATTATGGAATTATATAGGGTGTTAATTTTTATTTTTTTTAAAATAATAATTAGTCAATAATTTGATAATAATATATCAATTATTTATTTTAAGCCTTTAATAAAAATTTCATTACGTAATTTAAAATTTGCTATGAAAATACATCCGAGATTAAAAACTAATACGGCAAAATTATTTTTTTCTAATTCTTTTTTTAAAATACTAAGTTTTGTTTTTTTGCCATATTTTTTGTATCAAATGGACAAGGGTGAATTTACTGAGTTTAATATACTTGTGCAAATTACTGTTCTTATTTCAGTATTGTGTACATGTTATAAGGAATTTTTTGCTAGAAGTTATTTAATAAGTTTGCAAAATAAAACTCTAAGTTTGAATTTAGATTTTAATCTATTTGTAGTTCTGACGTTATTTTTTTTTCTTTCTATCGTTACCTTTTTTTTTGTATTTCAAGTAGATTCACTTATTTTCAAAGAGTTTAATTTTGTTGAGACAAATTATAAAAAAACTATTATTTTTTTTTTGGTTTTTTTTTTATCATTTGACCTATTATTATCCACTTTTCTATACAACGAACAAAAAATCAAAAATTTATTTTTATATAATTTAGCTTTATTTATAATAATAAATTTATCATCAATTATTTTTTTTTTTTTATTTCAAAATTTTAACAAAGCATATTTAAGACTACTTGCAATGATCATTGCTTACTTTATTGTATGTACATTTTATTTGGTATATGTAAAAAAAAAATATAATTTATTCATAAATTTTTATTTAAATTTTAAAACTTTCAACTTTAATATTTTTATTTTTTTAATTCTTAATGCTTTTTTCATCTTCATTAGTTTATTTGACAAGTTTGCAATTCATAAAAATTTTGGGACTGATCTTTTATCAGAATATTATCTAGTATTATTATTTTGTGTTCCTGCCCAATTATTTATTTCTTCAGTTAATCAAGGCTTGTTACCACAAATGTATAATCATAATTTTTCGGAGTTAAATTTATTTTTTTTAAATAAAGTAAAAAAAATTCTTGTCGCTCTAGTTACATATTATTTTGCAACTTATTTTTTAATTATATTATTGCTTAAAATTAAATTTATACCAAATAACTATACTAATGTTCCTAATCTTTTTTTAGTAAGCTTTGTTGGATTCTCTATTGTCAATATCTTACCTTTAATAAATAATTTTCTAATTAAAAATAATTTTTATAAGAATTTATATTTATTCAATTTTTCAATTATTTTTATTCAGTTTCTTATTTTTGCTTATTTTATACATGTAGTGAATATTTTTCTAATTTTATCATTGTATAGTATTTCATTGTTAGTATTTTTCTTTTTAGAAATTATTTTTTTAAAAAAATATGCATATGGTAAGTATTAATTCTGTTTATGCATTCTCTTCTTACTTTTTTATATTAAATTTAATTTATAATCCCTTAGATTTAAATTTAATAATTTTAGTTTTACCTTTTTTTATATTCTTTTTTTTATCTAGAGATTTCTTACTTATTTTACCTTTTATCATATATCCGTTTCATCTTTTATTAAGAAATAATTTTAGTGATAGTATTGTTGTGAAAATTTTGCCGGAGATTATTTTTTTCTTGGTATTTCTTAGATTTTTTTCTTATTTCAAAGCAAATTTTTTTTTTGGGCGAGTAAATATTTTTTTTTTTTTATTAACGATACTAATTATCTTAAGTTATTTTTATCATTTAGAATTTAATTTTTATCAATTTTTTTATTATACTAAGATTTATATTCTGCCATTAATTTTTCTAATATTTTTTTTTACAATATCAATAAATAACAATAATATTTTAAATAAATCTTTTAAATTTTCAATTATTTCATATTCTGTTATCTCTATATTAACTTTATTTAATTACACAGAGATAACTTTATTAAGTGCAAATCTTAAATATCTTCATACGTACGTTTATGATTCTTTAGGTTTACTACCTGTTGAGAGAGAGGTAAACTTTTTTGACTCTTCCTATTATGTTAAAAGATTAAACATCTTACATGGTGGTGGCTCAGTAGGATCATCTGCAGCAATTCTTTTATCCCTGTCTTTTTCTTTCTTATTTTATAATAAAAATTTTAATTTTATAAATATCTTCATGATGCTTACATTAGCTGTAGTATCTTTATTATCTGTTTCTTTTTCAATATTAATAGTTATTATTTATTTTGTTTTTTTTAGGTATGTAATTAAAAAAACTTCGCTTGTTTTATTATTATCTGCAATTATTTTTCTTGTCTTATTTTATAAGGAATATAATTTTTTAGGTCAACGACAAGGTATTTATTATATTCTTGATGTTATATTTTCAAATCTAAACTTTATATATAAATTTGATTTTTATGAATTTCTTTTTGGTAAAGGACCTAATATTTTAAATCTTGATTACCAAAATTATGTAAACATTCCAATTGATAGTGGTATATTTAGAATATTCTTTGAATTTGGTGCTATAGTTTTTCTAATTTACTTAATTATTATTATATATCCTTACTTAGTATTTATAAAAAACGATTTATCTAAAGGAAGTTGTTTATTTATTTTTTTATATACAGTTCTTATTTCTCTAATACATGGAAATATTCCAATGTCTTCCCCTTATTTTTTGTTATTTAGTGTTTATTATTGCAGCATTGCCAATCATTCTAAAATTAAACAAAAGATTTAAATAATTTTATTTACTGACAAAAATAACTATAAGTTATAATCTTAAGATATGTTTCTTATCTACTTTATATTTAGTTAAAAAACTTGATATCTATTATAATTGCTAATTTTAACAATACAAAAGAATTAGATAAAACATTATTTAATATTAGCAATCAAAAAATAAGTACCAAAATAGAGGTAATAATTGTCGACAATTTATCAAAAGATAAAATTATCTTATGTATAAATAAATATAAGAGTTTAATTAGTAAATTCATTTATGAAAAAGACAACGGAATATACGAAGCTTGGAATAAAGGATTAAAACACGCTAAAGGAAAATTTATCATTTTTTTGGGTTCTGGAGATAAATTTACGAGTTTAGGACTTAGAATATTATTATATCAAATATCTAAAAATCCATTATTAGACTGGGTAACCTCAAGAGCCTTTCTTTATAGTAGGCAAGAAAAAATTAAAATAATTGGTAAAAAGTATTTTTATAAGTCATTTAAAAAAAGTATGAAGGTTGTTCATTGTGGATCAATAATGAAAAAAACATTTATTAAAAAAAACAATAACTTTGATACTAAATTCAAAACTGCATCTGATTATGATTTAATTTTAAGATCAAAAAATAAAATTAAAACACACTTTATTAATTCAGTTTGTATCTTGATGTTAGAGAGTGGCATGAGTCAGTCATATTTGGCCTTATGGGAGAAATTTAATGTACTTAATAAGAATTTCCCAAAAAAATATTTAGGTAACTTATTTAGTCTATTGAAAGAAATATTATTTTATTTTATTAAAAATTTGATATTGCGGTCCAGAAAATTGTTAAAAATTATACTTGAGCCAATACTAGTTAAATGCGCCTCATCTCTGTATATTGGTATTTCTTTATTAATATGACCATTAAAACATTGAGTAGATCCGCATGACAAATCTAAAATTGCCTGAAATTGATCGAAGATTAGATAATTGTTATGTGGAATTTTTTTTGAGAATAAATCCCTCCAATAGATATTATTATTGTAATGAGAATCTTGTGCCTTTAAAATGTTTAACTCACCCAACATCGTGACCTTAATTGGATTATAATTTAAAATAGGCCTAGGAATAAAAAAAACTATTTTTTTATTCTTATCAGAAATTTTTTTAAACAATTCAACTAAAAATTCACTATCAGGAAAAAGAATCACAAAGATGTAAATATCAAAATTACTATTTAAAATAAAATCGATAGTTTTTTGTTGACCATTATCTTTGGTTTTTTTTCTAAAAGTTTCTCCTGGTTTATATAAAATAGATGAATCAATATTATTTTTTTTTGAAAATTCATCAAAAGGTTGAATATAATCTAGCATAGTTGAGTCTCCAATAAAAAGAATTTCATTGAAATTATTTAAAGAGCCATTTGAAGAGTTTATGCCACAGATACCATCTGCACTTTTAAGGCAACTTTGAATTTGGTTTTTATTTTCAAAATAGGTAATCTGCGAATTTAGAAAATAATTTTTTGGTAAATTAGAATTAGTTAATACTTTATTTCGAAAAACATATCCTTCTTCATAATAATTTTTAAATATTAAAAATAAAATAATAATAAATTTAATTGTCAAGATAGCAGTCAATTTTTTTAAGTTAATTAATTTTTTATTTCTAAAAGGTTTTTCTATCAACAAATATGAAATTATTGAGACAATAACACTTACAATCGTAAGAATTAGATAATCTAGTAATGAAAGTTCCTCAACTTTTAAATTTCTTCCGATAGCAAATATATTATAGTGCCAAATGTATAAACTAAAACTAATCAAACCTAAAAATCTTAGTGGCTTAAAGCTCAATACATAAAAAATAAAAGTATTTTTTTTTATAAAAAGTAGAATTATTGATGTAGCAATAACTGGCAATAAAATTACATAACTATTAAAAACTATGTTTTTGTAAAAAAAGAAATATATTAATAAAATTAGAATTATTATTAACGCAAGTTCTAAAAAATACTTATGTTTAAAAGTATTATTAATTTGTTTCAAATTAATTAGTGCCACTATTGAACCAGCGGAAAGTTCCCAGAATCTAGTAATAGTTGAGTAAAAAATAAATTCTTTACTAAATAAAACATTATTAGAAGCTGCAAAAGACAAAAAAAAAATTAATAGAACTGTAAAAAAAATTTTATTTTTTTTTTTTTTCAAAAAAAAAAAAAAAAATAAAAAAAAAAAAATTATAAAATAGAATTGTAATTCAACGGCTAAACTCCAAGTATGTAAAAAAATATTTTTATCTGAGTCTATATCGAAATAACCATTCAAAAACATGAAATAATAATTTTGTATACCAAAAAGAACTGATAAGATTATTTTAGAAAGAGTTAAGATGTAAGTTGGATCAAATAAATAATAATAAATAATAAGATTAATTAGCAGACAAAAAAATAAAAGTGGTATAATTCTTCTTATTCTATTTTCCAAAAAAATATAAAAAAAATTTTGTTTATAAATGTTATTTTGAATTATTTTTGTAATTAAGAACCCGCTTATCACAAAAAAAATATCCACACCTATATATCCCCATTTAAAAAGATCGATTTTACAATGAAATAGTATAACTAGTAATATGGAGATGCCTCTCAAAGAATCTATTTCATTTCTATAATTATTCATTTGCAAACCTAAATTTATATCATGGCCAAAATACTAATTGTATTACCAGAGTTCCAGAGAAAAAAAATAGGCGGAAATAAGACTGCCTTTAATTATCTTTTAAAAATTAAAAATAAAAAAAATGAACATATAGTTTGTTCATTTGTTACTAAAAAAACTAACTTATATCCTGGGATTAAATATTTTTTAACTAATTTCAAATCAATTTTGAATTTTTATCTATTTTTAAAAAAAAACAATTTTGATGTTATTTATTTAAATAGTTTTTTCTCTTTTTATAATTCGATATTAATAATATTAATATCTAAAATATTTGTTAAACAAAAAAACGTTAAAATTATAATATCTCCTAGGGGTGAACTATTTTCTTATTTTATTAATGTAAGTTTAAAAAAAATTTTTTTTATAAAATTTTTTAAATTTATTTATAGACACTTATATTTTTTTGCAAGTAACAAATTTGAAGAAAATTCTATAAGGAAATTAATAAATCCAAAGTCAATATTCATTTTTAATGATTTGCCAACACGTTTTTATGATATAAAAAAAAATACTAAATTTCACAGTAATAAAATTTTAAAAATAATTTTTTTATCTAGAATTAATAAATCTAAGAATTTATTATTTATTTTAAACATAATAAAAACATTAAAGTTAAAATTAATATTTGATATTTATGGTCCAATAGAAGATTTAACATATTGGACCCAGTGTCAAAATGAAATTTTTTCTGCACCAAAAAATATTTTAATAAATTATAAAGGAATTGCAGATAATGATTGTGTTCAATCTATTTTTTTTAAATATGATTTATTTTGTTTTCCCTCATTTTCTGAAAATTTTGGATATGTAATTTACGAGTCTTTATCATCGGGCACCCCAGTTTTATGTCATAATAATTTAAATCACGTAATCAATATTAAATCTAATTATTTAAATCTATATTTTTTAAAAAAAATTAAAAATAAAAAAGAATGGAAGAATGAAATATTGAAATTTTTTAAACTTTCTATAAAAGAAAAAATAACAATAAAAAAAAAATTAATTAATTTTTATAAAACTAAACTCTATGTAGACGAAAGAATTTATTTTTTTAAATTAATTAAATATTTATTGCGATAATTAAAAAATTTACATGAAAAAAAAAATTTTAATACTTGGATCAAGTGGTATGATAGGAAATACTTTTTTACGTTTTTTTAATCAAAAAAGTGAATTTATAGTGATTGCTACTGTTAGATCCATTGTTTCTATGAAAACTTTCCCCAATCTTTATAAATATAATTTAATATCAAATGTAGATCTTGAAAATATAGAGCATTTGCAAAAATTATTTGATTTAGAAAAACCCCATGTAGTCATTAACTGTGCTGGTTTAATTAAGCAGTCAGAAGAAGCGGGGGATCATGTAAAAATGATATATATAAATAGTCTTTTCCCTCATCATTTAGCAAATTTATCATTAAAATATAACTTTCGTCTTATTCATCTAAGCACTGATTGTGTTTTTTCAGGTTCTAAGGGAAATTATAGTGAGAATGATTACACAGATGCTTTAGATTTATATGGTCGAAGCAAGTCACTAGGGGAGGTGCATTATCAAAATACAATTACTATTCGAACTTCTTTAATTGGTCATGAACTTAATAGTTCTCGAGGCCTTTTAGGTTGGTTTTTGTCGCAGAGCGGAGATGTAGAAGGATATAAGAAAGCTATTTTTTCTGGCCTAACTACTTTTGAAATTGCTCAGATTATTTATAAGTATGTGCTACAAAATACTAATTTAAATGGATTATATCATATTTCAGCTGATCCTATTAATAAACACGATCTGCTTTTGTTAATAAAAGATGTTTATGATAAAACTATCAATGTTATACCTGAAGATACTAAAGTAGTAGTTGATCGATCTCTTGACTCAACCTGTTTTCGAAATGCTACTGGTTTTTTGCCCAAGCCTTGGCCGCTAATGATTAAAGAAATGAGTAATTTTAGATAAAATAAGTATGAAGATTTTGAGAAATAAAATCATAATGATTACTGGAGGAACGGGATCTTTTGGTAGTACAGCAGTTCAAAAGTTTATCAATAGTGATGCTAAAGAAATTAGAATTTTTAGTAGAGACGAGAAAAAACAAGAGGATATGCGCCTTGCTTTAAAAGATAAAAGAGCCAAATTTTATATTGGAGATGTTCGGGATTATCAAAGTCTCAATGAGGCTATGACTGGAGTAAATTTTATTTTTCATGCAGCAGCACTTAAACAAGTTCCTTCTTGTGAATTTTATCCTATGGAAGCATTCCGCACCAATACACTTGGAGCTGAAAATGTGATGAATGCAGCTATAAAAAATCATGTGGAGCGAGTTGTATTATTAAGTACTGATAAGGCTGTTTATCCAATTAATGCCATGGGAATTTCAAAAGCCATGATGGAAAAATTAATGATTGCTAAATCAATAAAAAAAAATGACACTTTAATTTGTGCCACAAGATATGGAAATGTAATGGGATCAAGAGGGTCTGTAATTCCTTTATTTATTAATTTAATTAAATCTGGAAAACCAATTACTATTACCGATCCAAATATGACTCGTTTTTTAATGTCACTTGAAGAATCAGTCAATTTAGTTCTTCATGCAATTCAATATGCAAAACCTGGAGATATATTTATACATAAAGCTCCAGCTTCGACTATCGGTGATTTAACACAAGCTCTAAAAGAGTTATTTTCAGCTAAAAATTTAATTAAAATTGTCGGGACTAGATATGGTGAAAAATTATATGAGTCTTTACTATCTCGAGAAGAAAAAGCGATTGCAGAAGAGATTGAAAACTATTACCGCGTACCAAATAATAACAGCGATTTAAATTATGAAAAGTTTTTTACAGAAGGTCAAAAAAAAATTTCTTCGATTGATGATTATACATCTCACAATGTAAAAAGATTAAATATTAAAGAAATTAAAAAGTTACTTTTAACACTTGATTTCGTTCAGAGAGAACTTAATGCTTAAAATTTTTACTATTGTAGGCACTAGACCCGAGATTATTCGTCTTTCGCGTATTTTAGATATTTTAGATAAGCATAGTGATCACAAACTAATTCATACTGGCCAGAACTTTGATTATGAGCTTAATAAAATATTTTTTGATGAACTCAAAATAAAAAAACCTAATTTTTTTTTAGAAGCTGCTGGAGAAACATCATCACAGACTGTGGGCAATGTTATTTATAAGATAGATGAGATATTTGCTATCGAAAAACCTCACGCAATTTTAGTTTTAGGAGACACCAACAGTTGTTTAGCAGCTATTCCCGCAAAGCGAAGAAAGATTCCTATTTTTCACATAGAGGCAGGTAATCGATGTTTTGATCAAAGAGTACCAGAGGAGATAAATAGAAAAATTGTAGATCATATTTCAGATATAAATATGGTGTATAGCAATATAGCGAGGCAAAACTTAATAAGTGAAGGTTTGCCATCTAATCAAATTATTAAAATCGGTAGCCCTATGTTTGAAGTTTTAAATTATTTTATGCCCCAAATAAATAATTCTAATATTCTTAAAGAGCTGAAATTAAGTTATGAACAATATTTTTTATTTAGCGCACACAGAGAAGAAAACATTGAATCGGAAGTAATGTTTAAAAAATTATTCAATACTTTAAATATCGTAGCCGAAAAATACAAAAAACCAGTGATTCTGTCTACACACCCACGAACTAGAAAAAAATTGGATGTCATAGGTAAAACAATTCATCCATTAATTCGACTAAATAAACCATTTGGTTTTTTTGACTACGTTCATCTACAAATAAATGCTAAAGTTGTACTTTCAGATAGCGGAACTATAACTGAAGAATCTTCAATTCTCAATTTTCCTGCGTTAAATCTTCGTGATGTACATGAGCGATTAGAGGGTATGGATGAAGCTGCTGTTATGATGGTAGGTTTAAATTCTGATCGCGTTTGTCAAGGTATAGAAATATTAAAAGCTCAACCAAGAGGAAAAAATCGAATTTTAAATAAAGTTGAAGATTATTCAGTTGCAAATGTTAGTGAAAAAGTTTTAAGAATTATTTATAGCTATACAGATTATGTAAATCAATTTATTTGGAAGAAATTTGATAATTGAAAATTCTTATTGTACATCGTTATTATTGGCCAGATAAAACTTCTTGTTCAAATATTATTCATGGAATTGCAAAGCACTTAGCTAAAGACAAGCATCAAGTAGATGTTCTTTCATCGCAACCATCATATTTGCCAGGAAACAATTCTGTCAAACAACCATCTTATGAGCTTATTGACAATATTTGTGTGCGAAGATTAGCGTTAACAAATGAAACTCATAGTTTTTTTTGGAGAATAATAAACGCAATACATCTTGGTGTTGTAATATTATTTAAAACTTCACTAAAAAAATATGATATTATTATAGCTACCTCAACTCCTCCTATTCTTAACGGTTGTTTTTCTGCATTAGCAAAAATTCTTACGAAAGCAAAATTAATATACTTTTGTATGGATTTAAATCCCGAAATTGGAAAGATCTCAAAAGATTTTGAAAATGATATTTTTTATAAATTTTTATTAAAACTTGATGATTGGGCTTGTAAAAATTCCAATGTAATTCTGACACACTCTAAAGATATGCTTAAAAGTTTAAAGCAAAGGCCAAATGGAAAAAAATACAACATAATTTTAATGAATAACTTTTCTCCTCAAAATTTAAAAAAAAATAAAATAAAGCAATTATCTACAAAATATAAAAATAAATTATCTATAATTTATGCTGGAAATATTGGAAGATTTCAAGGTTTAGAGACTATAATTGATGCTATGGCATTATTAACTCACAGAAAAAACATAGAATTAATAATTGTGGGCAATGGTACTGAAAAAGAGAAACTAAAAAAAAAAGCTAAACAAAAAAAAATGAATATTAAATTTATCAAATATCTGCCAATCCATTTTACAAAGCAAATTATTAGAAAAGCGGATATAGGATTAGTGACTCTTGTTCCTCAAATTTATAAATATGCCCACCCAAGTAAAATTGCTACATATTTAGAAGAAGGCAAACCTATTATTTGTATCTTAGAAAAAAAAAGTCAAATAATTAAAGATATGCTGCTTCAAGGATATGGGTTTTATGCTAAGTTCGGCGATAAGCATTCGATAGCAAATCTTTTAATTAGATTAGCAGATAATAATAAATGGAAAAAAAGAAAAAGCCAGCTTGCACTTAAATATTTTAATAAATATTTTTCTTCAAAAATAGTTTTAAATAACTGGTCTAAAGTTATTAATGACTTAAGTTTGAGAAATATAAATTATTAATTTAAATATAAATAAGATTATTGAAAATTAACTTTTATACTTTGTAGAAGCTGGAATAACTGTATTTGACTTTATTTCAATAGGTGCAATAATACTTACATTAGATCCAATTTTACAATTTTTGCCAATTTTCGATTTTGATTTTGAATTAGTATTAAAATTGTAATTGCAAAATACAGTGCCGGCACCGATTATTGTTCCTTCATTTATTATGGCATCACCAATAAAAACCCGATGAGACGCGTAACTTCTGTTTTTAATAGTACTTCTAGTCACCTCAGCATAAGCGCCAATAATACATCTATTTTCTATTTTAGTATTTTCTCTAATATAAGCAAATGGACCAATAATATTTTGATCAGAAATTTTTGAATTTTCTATTAAAGAAGACATTTTGATTATGTTGTTATTTCCAATTTTAACATTATTTAATGAACTATAGGGACCAATTATATTATTTTTTCCTAAAAAAATATTTCCCTCAAAAGTAATATATGAGCTTAGTTTCAAATTTTCAAAAAAAATTAATTTTGAATTTTTTTTTATTCTTAAAGAATCGTCTTTAAAAAAATTTATTAAAGAGTTTTGACATGTAATTATTATTTTACGATTTTTCATATATTATTTATTAAAATGTATAAGTAAAATTTTATTAAAAAAATATACTATCTTTTTTATAAGTATTATTAATTATATTATTAAATAGTATATACTAAGTTTATAATGTTATGATTTACTTATCCTCAGCAATTATATTTTATTTTTTTAATTTTATATATATTAAAATTTGGAAAAAAATTTCAAAAAAAACACCAACTGGGGTAGGTTTTTTTTTAATTATACCTTTAATATATTTTTTATTAAAATTTGATTTAAAATTATTTTATTCAATAAGTTTAATATTATTTTCATTTATCTATTTTTTTGATGATTTAACTGGTTTGAATTTTTTATGGAGAATATTAATTCAGATCTTAACTTCGGTAATAATATATTTTTCGTTTTCATTTGAATTGTTTTTTATTCAGTTTTTTTTACTATTCTCTCTCTTTTTTATTTTAACGAACTCTTTAAATTTTCAAGATGGAAAAGATTTAAACATTGCTGTAGTACTTTTTATGATTTTTTTCGCTTTTTATTTTTTTTCATCAAATTTAGTTATTAAAAATATTTCGGAGTTAATTTTAATATACTTACTAATTTTTAGTATTTTTAATGGTAAGAAAAATAATCTATATTTTGGAGACGCAGGTTGTTTTATAAGCTCAATTTTAATTTTTTTATTTATAATAACTGATATAGAAAATTTGCTATTGATAAAAGTAATTTTATCAATAATTTTTTTTCCAATTGTAGAAATATTTTTAGTTAATTTATATAGAATTTGCAAAAAAGAAAATTTATTAACTAGAAATTATTATTATATATATCAAATACTTGCTAAAAAAATAAAATACAAACTATACCTGTTACCGAATCTTTTTTTTGCTTTAGTAAATTATTTCATATCAAGTCAATTAAGTATAAATATGAAATTAATACTATTTTTAATTTTTATTAATTTATCTTTAAGTGCGATTTTACGTTTAGTAATTAGTAAATTTCCAGATTTATATGAGAATTAAAAAAATCTGTTTTATAGGTTATGGATCGCATGTAGAAAAAACTTTAATTCCGTCGTTAAATTTAAATAATAAAAATATAAAAATTATTACTAAAAAAAAACTTAATAATTTTCAAACTTTTTCCAGTGTCCAAATAGCTTTAAAAAATCTTACAAAAGATTATGTTTTTTTTAATTCTACACCACCAAATTTCCATTATTCATTATCAAAACTTATTTTATCGTCAGGCTTTAATTTGATAGTAGAAAAACCAATGTGTTTAAACTCCTGGCAAGCTAAAAAATTATATGATTTAGCAAAAAAAAATAATGTTTTTATATTTGAAAACATGATGTATTTTTATTCACAGCAGTTCAAAGTAATAAAAAAAGAAATAAATAAAAAAAATATTGATTCAATTGATATTAAATTTGCAATTCCAGCTTTCAATTTAAATTCTTTTAGAACTAAAGCTAATCTTAAATCTTCTATTCTTTACGATATGGGTTGCTACCCTTTTTCATTGCTCGCGTATTTTAATTTTGATCTTAAAAATTTTAAAATTCGTTATATTGTTAAAAAAAATTGTCTTATTTTTTTTGAAGTTTATTTTATTGCAAAAAAAATAAAATTTAAAATTATTTGTGCTGTATTTCAAAAATATGAAAACTTTCTAAAAGTCAATTTTAAAAATTTAACATCCTGTAAATTTAATTATGTCTTTTATGGAAAAAAAGTTAATAAAGAAAATTATTATTATAAATTAGGGAAAAAAATAAAAACTACAACTATTAACGAAAAAAATATTTTTCAAAATATTTTTTCTTTTACTAAAAAAAAGTTTTTAAACCAGTCTAAAAATCAACATTTTATTATTAAGAATTACTTGAATAATTTAAATAAAATAGAAAAAGTAATTAAATTATAGCTCTAATTAATTTGAAACCTTCCGCATACCTGCAACCATTTTGGGATCCTCTAAATCTAGCTAAAGCTTCAATAGATTCAATTGATCTAGATTGATTATCTTTTATTTGTGACTGGTAGCAATTAAGAGCCTTAATTTTTTCTTTTAACGTATTATCAATATTTATAAAAAAATCTGGAGTGAAGTTAGGTTCTATATAAGGTGCGTTCCAATGAGTTTCGGAGAGTGTTTCGTAACATAGAACAAATTTTGGATAAAATTTTTTATTTGGTCTAGTGTTTACCATTGCGCAGTCAAATACTGTTCGATGGTCTATGTGTCTATCTGGAAAAGGTATAAAAACTACACTTGGTTTTAAATTATTAATAATATTGTAAATTTTTAAATTTATAATTTGATAATAATTCTTATGAAACTCTAGTGCCGGACAATCAAGATAATAAGTTTGTTTTACTCCAAGTACTTTTAATGCTTTTTGCGATTCTTTCTTTGTAGTAATGTAATTTTTTTTATTGTAGATAGGCGGAAGATGCCCACCCACTATGATAATATTTACATCTATTCTAGCTTTAGTAAATTTTTTTATAGTTCCCCCCAAGGCTATAGTTTCATCATCTAAGTGTGGCGCTATAACTAGTACTTTTTTAAAATCCAACTTCATATTTTTTTTACTATAAATTTAGGTAACGGAATAAATAATTTTATATTCTTAACATTTTTTTTCTTCAGTCTCTCAATAATTTCTTTTACAAAATTCCATGCCAATATAATAACTATTGAGTTTCTTTTTAAAACAATTTTTTCTGTATTTATTATTTTAATATCAGTTCCTGGGATGTATTTATTACACTTTAAAATATTATCTTCAAATGAATTTTTAATTATCATCTTATTAAGTCTTGAAATAATTAAAAGTAGCGAGGCCTTTGTTGGGGATCCGTAGGCATATATATTTTTTTTATTTTTGATTTCTTTCATTATTTGAGTGTTTAGCAGTGATAGTGCTTTGTTAAAATCTTGAAATTTTTTATTTATATCTATTTTTTTAAAGAATATTTTTTCTTTTCGAAGAAATTTTTTTATTTTTTTTGTTTTTATATTCTTAGATTTTTTTTGCAGTAACAATCGTAATGTTCCACCTTGAATGTTATTAGTTGATATATCTAATATGCTAAATCCAATATCTTCGAGTACTTTTATTAAAGGGTTTGCATGGTGGTAATCAAGATGTTCATGATAAATTGTATCAAATAAATTTTTTTCTATAACTTTTTTAAAATAACCAATTTCAAAACAAAAAAATGCATTTTGATTTAGTATTTTAAAAACTGATTCAAATATTTCTTTAATATTCACAGTGTGTGCTAAAACGTTATGACTCGTAATTAAATCAAATTTTCCGAACTTTTTTTGAATTTGATTTGCAATTTTTTTATTAAAAAAATTATTTAAGGTTGTTATTCCTTTATTATTGGCAATAGAGCATGGTTTGTTGGCAGGATCAATACCTAGTACTTCCATATTGTTTTTTTTAAAAAAATTTAAACAAGTACCGTCATTTGATCCAATCTCTAAAACTGAAGAATTTTTTTTTAAACCACATTTTTTTATTACCCACTTTGAATAATCGAAGAAATGTTTTCTAAATGCTTTTGTAACGCCTGTTAAGTATGTATAATTTTTTGCATAAAGGATTGTTGGACTGACTGATATAGATAATTGAAAATGATTGCATTCTTGGCAATTCATTAGAGTTAATGGATATTTTTGACATTTTAGGGATTTTAAAATACTTCCCTGCAAATTATTACCAAGAGGAATTAAACCAAAGTTGTGAATTAATTTAATTTTCTTTGAATTACATAGCCGGCAATAATTAATTTTTTTATAATTATTTAATCTTTTTTGCATGTTTCTTTATTGATTTTAAATTTTTAAAATCAATAAATCTTTTACGTACCGTATCTTTTTCATAGGTATATTTGTCTCTTTTAATTTTGCTCGCAACTACCAGCACTGTTTTTACAGGAAAATAGGTTGCATGCAATTCCTTTGGCGGCGTAAAAACTAAGTCTCCTTTATTTAATTTAATATAAAATATTTTATTTTTGTTAACAAAAAAATAATCCATTACACCCTCCAGGACGTACATGTAGTGCCAATTTTTTTTATGATAATGATTTGATCTTATAGAATTTGAAAAACAAGTTATTATAGAAATATTATTTATTTTTTTATCAACCATTGAAATGATTGAGCCTCGAGAATCTTGGCTTAATATATTTTTTTTAATTTTTTTTGAGATACTTGAAAGCATTAATTTAATATCAAGTCCTAGTTTTTAAGTTGTTTAATTATTAATAAAATTAACGTATATCATTTTAATTTAATTTGTATATTCAATTAATGCACATAATAAATTTATTAAATGTAAAAATTTTTATCAGTTCAATAATTCCATTTTTAATTTTGGGTCCTTTTTTTCCAGATTTGATTGTAAGTTTATCAGCTTTAATATTTTTATTTTATGCTATTAGAAACAAAAAATTTTATTATTTTAACAATAAACCCTTAATTATTTTTTTTATTTATTGTATTTATTGTATTTTAGTTAGCATTTTTCTTGCTAAGGATATTTTGCCTAGTTTTAAAACTTCACTATTTTATTTTAGGATTGGAGTATTTGCTTGTTTAATTTGGTATTTAATTGAGCAAGATAAAAAAATATTAAATTATTTTTATTATGTTTTAGTTATTTGTTTTACAGTTTTAGTAATTGATGGTTATATTCAGTTTTTTCTTGGGTTTAATATTATAGGACTACCCGCAACACTTGATCGCATTTCATCTTTTTTTGGAACAGAGCTTATAATGGGATCTTATTTATCAAGATTGTTTCCTTTATTGTTTTCTTTGTTTGTAATAAAAAAAAAAAAAATCTTTGAAGTTTATTTTATTGGGGGTTTATTTATATTAATTGATGTTTTAATTTATATTTCAGGAGAAAGAGCCTCTTTTGTTTTTTTAAATTTATCTACTTTATTTATTATTATTTTAGTCAAAAAATATCAAAAATTTAGGTTCTACATTTTTATTTGTAGCTTAATTTTAATTACAGTCTTGTCTTATAGTTACGATAAAATTTCTAATCGCATGATTTATGATACTTTAAAAAGTATAGGTGTTCTTAAAGTTAAAGAAAGCGAAAAGAAAGATATTTTTAGTCCAAACCAAGATGGCTTAAATATTTTTAGTCCAAACCATGATAGCTTAAATATTTTTAGTCCAAACCATGATAGCTTAATCCGAACTGCTTATAATATGTTTTTAGAAAAGCCATTTTTTGGTCACGGACCTAAAATGTTTAGGGTGAAATGCAATGATGAGAAATATGCAGTGGGAACTCGTTCATGTGATACTCATCCTCATAATTTTTATGTACAGTTATTAGCTGAGACTGGAATTGTTGGATTTAGCTTTTTATTTAGTGCTTTTGCTTATGTTTTGTATTGTGCTTATAGACAATTTAAAAGTATAGTTTTAAGACAAAAGAGGTATTTAACTGATTATCAGGTTTGTTTATTATCTGGAATATTAATTACCGTTTGGCCATTAACTCCCAATGGCAATTTTTTTAACAATTGGTTGATGATAGTTTATAGTTTGCCTGTGGGATTTTATCTTCACTCTATTTATGGCAAAAATAGAAAGAATATTTCTTTCTAATTTTCTTTAATTTTAAAGATTTAAAAGTTAAAATAAAATTATTTTTATCATCATTATGTTAGTTAAAATTAATGCAGCTGCAAAAAGTATTTTAAATCTCCCCCGTTTTGCAAAACAGATTGTTGCTATAATAGTTGATTTAAGTTTATGCGTTTTATGTACCTGGTTAGCATTTTATCTTCGATTAGATCAGTTCATTTTAATTCAAGGAGTAGTCTTAACGGCTGTAATAGTATCTGTCGCTTTGGCGCTACCCGTCTTTTGGTTACTAGGATTTTACCGGACTATTTTTAGGTATTCAGGTTTAAGCATAATGTTTTCCGTATCCATTGCTTTATTAGTTTATGGATTATTATATTTTTTAATTTTTGGAATTTTTGGGGTTACAGGCATTCCAAGATCTATTGGCATCCTTCAGCCTATGTTGTTATTTTTTGCGATTGTAACTTCAAGGCTACTTGTAAAATATCTACTTGGTGGCAATTATCTTTTTAAAGATAAATCTCAGTTTTTAAAAAAAGCATTAGTTTATGGCGCTGGTGATAGCGGTCAACAGCTAGCATCTGCTTTAGTTAATAATAATGAATTAAAAGTGGTTGGCTTTTTAGATGATGATGATCGACTTCATGGCCAGGTTTTGCAAGGTCATCAGATTTACTCCCCTTTAAAAATTGCTGATTTAATAAAATCAAAAGAAGTGCAATTAGTTTTGCTTGCGCTTCCAAATATTCCTCGATCTAGACGAAGTGAGATTTTAAAGAATCTATGTAATTACCCATTGCAAGTGCAAACTTTACCGACCGTCATAGATATTATTCAAGGAAGAGTAAGTTTATCAGATATTAAAGATTTAGACGTGGATGATATCTTAAATCGTGATCAGGTTTTGCCAAATTCTGAATTATTAAGTAAAAATATTACTTCAAAAATTGTATTAGTAACAGGAGGGGGGGGTTCTATTGGCTCTGAATTAGCCAGACAAATTACAAAACTAAATCCTCAAAAATTATTACTTTTAGAACTAAATGAATTTGCGCTTTTTAAAATTTACGAAGAGTTAAATATTATAAATAAAAATTTAAAAATTATTCCTCTCCTTATCAATGTCCAGGACCAAAATAAAGTAAATGAAATATTTAAAACTTTTAAAGTAGATACAGTTTATCATGCAGCAGCCTATAAACATGTACCGCTAGTTGAGGAAAATATTTCAGAAAGTATTAAAAATAATGTTTTTGCAACTTTAGCTGTTACAAAAGCAGCGTTATCTCAATCAGTTGAAAATTTTGTACTTATATCAAGTGATAAAGCTGTAAGACCAACGAACATTATGGGAGCATCTAAGCGACTTGCTGAACTTTGTGTTCAAGGACTTTATCAAAATACAAAAAATAATAAGACTAAAATGTCCATTGTTCGCTTTGGTAATGTTCTAGAATCATCAGGTTCTGCTATTCCAAAATTTAAAAAACAAATAAAAGATGGTGGACCAATCACTCTAACTCATCCTGATGTTACTCGTTATTTTATGACCCTTACTGAGGCTTCACAACTTGTAATTCAAGCTGGAGCCATGAGTAAGGATTGTAATGTCTTTGTTCTCGATATGGGCGAGAGTGTAAAAATTAAAGATTTAATTTATCGAATTGTAAAACTTTCAGGTCTAACAGTTAAAGATGAAAATAATAAAGAGGGAGATATTGAAATTAAAATTATTGGACTTCGATCAGGCGAGAAATTATATGAAGAATTGCTATTAGGGGACAATCCTCAAAAAACTCAGCATCCTAAAATTCAAAAAGCACAAGATCCTTTAATTCCTTTTAATCAGCTAGAGATTGATTTAAATACTTTAAAAACTTTATTAGATCATAATAAAGTATTAGAGGTCAAAGAGTTGCTTACTAAGATTGTAAAAACTTATCAGTCTAATTCTGTAATTGTTGATCATGTTTATCTAGAGCAAAGCAAATTTGATAAAAGTTCCTTTGTTCCTGTGGATGAGGTTAACAAAGTCGTTAAGATTAAAAATAATTAAAATTGGCTTAATTGGTTGCGGGGCTTGGATTTGAACCAAGGACCTTCAGGTTATGAGCCTGACGAGCTACCAGACTGCTCCACCCCGCGATAA
>Ga0164293_10000409_pt1 | contig 33453 bp, 45 predicted proteins | sample GEODES118metaG_FD_111487 | JGI IMG/M metagenome (GOLD analysis project Ga0164293, IMG submission 111487) | Eutrophic lake water microbial communities from Lake Mendota, Wisconsin, USA - GEODES118 metaG | ecosystem: Environmental > Aquatic > Freshwater > Lake | place: USA: Lake Mendota...
GCTAATTAAATTTGTTTAAATAATAACACTTTGTGCATACAAATAGTTTTTTATACATAGTTATCGAGTGGGGGAATAAGCCAAGCGTGTTTAGAACCAAAACATCTTTAATTAATTTTTTAGATAAAAAAAATACCCGATTAGTAGATAAGTGGTTTGATTCTAATTGGTTTGTTTTCCAAAATGGAAAAATTATAATTAGAGTAGAAATTCCAAAAGTAAAATCAAAAATAAGATAATATGCTAACACCATCGAACATTAGAAAAAAACACAAAGTTCTAATAGGAACGCCACATTCAGACAAAAAAAATTATTGTATTGAAGATTATATCGCAAGGGTTAAATCTCTTACATATCCTTACTATGATGTTTTAATAGTTGATAATAGCGAAACAAGAAAAAACTATAAAAGATTTATAAAAGAGGGATTAAAAGCTATTTATGTAAAGCCTAAAAATCATTCTATACAAAAAGTTTTAGCTGATAGTCATGAAGCAATTAGAAAATATGCTATTGATAATAAATATGAATATTTATTGCATCTCGAAAGTGATTTAATTCCACCTGCTGATATTATTGAAAGATTAATGATTCATAGTTTACCAATAGTTTCAGCTATGTATATGATTAACTTTGGTTCAGATAGTCATTTAATGGCGCAAGACATTGAAAACTTTGGAGAATTAAGAGAAACAACAAATAAAGATAATGGCTCTGATTTACTATTTGTAAATGGTAGATTAAAACCAACATTTCATTGTGGATTAGGTTGTGTGTTAATTAACAAAAGAGTTCTTAAAGAGATTGAATTTAGGCACGAATCAAACAAATCTATGCACCCTGATAGTTTCTTTGCATTTGATACTGATGCTTTAGGAATACAAAAATATATTGATACAAGCATTTTGTGTGAACACAATAATTCGGAGTGGATTTATTACTAAAAAATGAATACTCAAATTATATATTTTATAAAATCTTTTTTTTACAGGATTTATTCATCTTTTATTACATTTCTAATATCCTATTTTATTACAGGTCAAGCATATATCGGATTATTCATAGGTTTTTCAGATTTTACAATAAAGATTTTTACATACTATATTTATGAGTATGTTTGGGAGAAAGCAAAAAATAAATTAACTAAAAATAAAAATCAATGATTATTAACTTAACAGGACAAGCAGGAGCAGGAAAAACAAGCATTTCTAAAGAGTTACTAAAGTTAATTTCAAATTCAATTAATATTGATGGAGATGAACTTCGTGAAATTTTAAACAATAAAGATTATTCAGAAAAAGGGAGAAGAAACAATATTAAAACAGCATATCATATTGCTTTATTCTTAGAAAAAAGAGGATTTACTCCAATTGTTTCTTTGATTTCTCCATACAAAGATTTAAGAGAGGAACTTAAAGATAGAACGGAAGTTTTTGAGTGTTATATTTTTACGAGCGAAATAAGAGGCAAAGAGAATTTTTTTGTTGAAGGATATGAAAAACCTGAAAAATATTTTTTACCTATTGATACAACAAAAAGAAACGCTATTAATGTGGCGGAAGAAATTTCAGTATTGATTAAAAATAAAATTTTCAAAAATATTGTTGCAAATAAACAACAAAGCGATTTATAACCGTTTAAAATATTCAACATTTTATGAACGATAAACCTTTTAAAGTTTCAGTAGTAATGGCTTCATATCTTGGCAATTACTCAAATGCTGCAACTGATAGAGTAAGGAAATTTAATCGAGCAGTTAATTCTTTTTTAAGTCAAAATTATACTGAAAAAGAATTAATTGTTGTTAGTGATGGTTGTTCTATTACTATTAATGAAATTAGTAAGTATTTATCAAATCCTAATATAAAAATTTATGGATTAGATAAGCAAACAAATTTTTCAGGAACAGTAAGAGATTTAGGTGTTGAAAAAGCAAGTGGAGATATTATTTGTTATTTAGATACTGATGATTTTTTAGGGACAAATCATTTAAGTCAAATAGTTAATTCCTTTAATCATTATAAAGATAAAGATTGGATTTATTTTGATGATAATATTGTTTATAGATTAAACCCTATTAATAATGAAATTTACACTTCTGCCATGAGAGAATGTAAATTAGAGCATGGTAGCATAGGGACATCTTCAATAGCGCATAAAAATTTACCCAATTATAACTGGCAAGGTTGCAATGGTTATGGTCATGATTGGCTTTTTGTTAGTAAACTTATGGCTTTAAGCAGTAATTACACAAAGGTTTATCATTGCCAATATAATGTTTGTCATATACCTAACTCATCTGTGGATTGCTAACTATTTATTGGATTTGTAATCATAATGATACATTATTTTCTCAATAAAGAATGTATTTCTTATGTGAATTTTCAATTGTCTGCTATACTCTAAATCTTCGCAGAAATTTATGTTAGGAAATTGAACTAAATCAGCAATACTTTTTTTGTGAGGGCAAAGGTGTAACATATTTACCCAAAATAAACAGCCATCTATTTCTATGCTATCAATACCTGCATTTGGGCAAATTAGTTTTTTATAAGAACCATCAACTCTATGCTCAACGTAAAAGTTTATTAAATCATAACCATTATTTAATTTCTCAACAATTTCTTTTAAATAATAATTTGGCAATAAGTCGTCATCATCTACAAAGCAAATGTATTCGCCTTTTGCTTGGCTCTTTAATTTATTCCTCTTTTCGCCAATAGTTAATTCTCCACTATCAATTAAAGTAATTAATTCAACCTTGTCAGAATATTGATTAAAAATTATCTGATTTTGCAATTCAGTAAAAACTCTTTCAAGCAAATGGTTTCTACTTTTTAAAGATGCTATTAATACTGATAATTTCACGAAAAAATATTATTATCTTCTTGATATAGACCGTTGTTTTCTATGCTTTTAATTTGACTATTATCAAAAACAATGTATTGATTATAATACAAATGATTATAAATTATAATGGCATCATAACCTGAACTTTTACAATCGGAAACAAATTTTTTGTTAATATCTAAACATTCATATTTTTTTCCATTCATATCAACAATGTTATTTAAGTTATCGTGTATTATTAATGGATTTAAGAACTTTAAAAAAACATATAATTCAATACCATTTGCTATATAGGTTATGTTATGTTTATGGTAATTTGGAACAAAGTAAAATCCATCGCAATCATTATAAGGATTTTTTTCTATTTTATCTAAAGAAAAATTTGTGAAAACTTCTTTTGAACGGCTTTTATGAAAAAAAATTATAGGTTTTCCAGTTTCATCTATTCCTTTAGATTTATCAAACCATTTATAAAAGTTATCATTTATCTTTTCAGGAATTAGTACAAGCATATAGATTTGGAAATTTTAGCTTATTTAATTTTAAATATTGAATCATGTTAAATAAGCTATGCTTATCTAAAAATTCATCTTTTAATTTTTCAGTTTCTAATATAAAATTTAGAACTTCATTAAAAATAACATCATAGTTTATAATATCTTTTAATTTTAAATAAGCTCTATTAAATCCTTGTATTCCTATTCCTGTTGATGGTCTTAATATTTCTAAGACATCAGTATCGTGTAAACAAAGGAAATCGTAATTATTATAATTATTTTTATTGTTTTTTACAATTAATGATGAGATATAGTCTGCATTAGGGTTATCTATTTTTGTTAGGTATTTATAACAAATTAAACTACTATCATTTTCGTAATAGTCAATGCCATTTGATTTTCTACCTGAATCATGAAGTGCAACTGCATAACTTATTGCATCTATGTCAGTTTGTATATTTATATTATTAAGCTGTTGGGAAATCCACCTGCAAATTATCAAAGACCTTGATATGTGTATGCAACCATGAATTGAATCGGAATCAAATTTATTTTGATTTTCCAAATAATAGTAAGAAATATGATTTGAGAAAATATTTTCAAACGTAGATAGTGTCATTTTTTTAAAAGCAATAGTCGGTTTTTATAGATAGTTTCCTTACTCTATCGGATATTAAGCTAAAAAATTAATAGGTTTAACACCCCCGACTATAAGTATTAAATAATTGAAAACTCTTTGCCTGTTACTTTACTAACTTCGTATTTCAAGAACAAATAAAACTCATTTTTAAGTTTTTGTTCAGGATTTTCTTGTTTTTCAAAATTCTCAATATATGTTTTTAATTTGATATTGTTTTTTGAAATTTCTTTTGCCTTATCCAATGTAATATCAAATTCTTCCTCACACTCTTTTGTAATCTTTTCAAACTTCTCATCGTATTCTTTAGAACGCTTTAACCACATTTCAAAAAATTTCTTTTTATCAAATGTAGCATTTTCAGTTTCTAATTTTTCAATAATTAGTTTATTTTTTTGATACTTACTATCTGCATCCTCTTTAGTTTCTAATAAAGCAATTTTTTCGTCAATAGCTGAATTTAGTTCCTCAAACGCTTTCAAAATTGATTTATAGTAATTTACCTTTTGGTCAATTTCTGTTTTTTGTTGGAGGTCTAAAGATAACATTTTAGCTTCCTCTGCATTTTTTTTCTTAATATTCATTTGATTAGTGTTTTGGTTTTGCAAATATATATTTTTTAGTTGATAGTTAAAATACCATTATGAATTTTATAGTTAGAACTTTGAACAGTTATGTGCCATTTGTATTCTTTTTTATCTTCTAAATAATCTTTTGTTGTTTTAGAGTTAGTATTTATTATTATTTCTGACAAATGATGTTCAACCCCATCAATTATAGCTCTCCAATAACTTTTACCATCGGTACAATCGTTGTTGAATCTAATTCTAATTAAACTCATGCAGAACCACCCTTCCCAATAGTTATTATTTTACTTTCATCTGTTTGTGTATCATCAACATCTATTACTTTACTAATTTCGTGTTTTAAAGATTCAGAACCACATTTTAAAACTACATAGGTATCTCCAATTTCCATTAAAGGACAATTAGTATTACATGAATTTTTTTGAATACCAACCTGCTCTTGAATTGCTCCAGTTAATTGATTTTGTGTTCTTTGTCTTACTTGCATAGGGGGTACAATAGGGCAAATCATATCAAATCCACCTCTTTGTAAAATCCCTAATTCATCAGATACCATTCTGATTACTTTTTTGTTGTCTTTTAGTTTTTGTTTTAGGTTCATTTTATTTATAAAATTTAGTTATAACATCCATTTTTTTCAATTTTGGATATATGTATATGATACCTCTCTTAACTTCGGTAGATTCCGCATCAGAATTGTAATGATAATCATATTCATTTTCTCCATAAATACTATCAAGGTATGGCTTCATTGTAGAATAACTAATATCTACTCCATTATAACTATCATAACCTAATTTTGGTTCATTTGGAACTAAACAATCGTGGACTACAATAATAGGAATAAGACCACTTTCTTTTATTATTTTAAGCTCATCAATTAAAGGGAAAGCCTCTAACCAATGGTCATCTAAAAAAATAATTATATTGCTTTTTGAATTTTGTAAAATGTTTGGCAAATGATTTATAGAATCTCCTAAAATTGAATTGACATTATTTAAACCATTTGTTCTTTGCAAACAAATATTTCTAAATTGTTCATTTATCTCAATGGTTATAACTTCTTTAAAGTTTTCAGCCATCCATTTAGTAGTTCCACCTACGCAACTTCCACACTCTATTATTTTTTTAACATTGAATTTACTTCTTAATTTAATAAATTCGTTACAAGCAAAATTGTCCCCATTAAATGCACTCGCTTGTCGAGGCATAAGGATAGATTCATTAGGTAATAATTGGTCGTACATATTCTTTTTTTTTTAAAATTTATAATTAAAATAATCTAAGTCCTTTTTAAAATTCTCATTAACAAAATCTATTGATTCAGTATCATAATATTTCCTATAATCTTTTTCTTTTCCTAAATTGACATTTAATAATGGAATATCTTTGAAATATAATCCTAATTTTTGGCAGATTAACATCATATCATTTTCCATATTTTCAAATCTACCTATAAAATCAACCAAAAGATTTCCTTTTTCATCAGTTACATACTCATAAAGAGTCGTTACTTTATTATGTCCTAAATCTTTATTTTCGTTTGATTTTTTCATATCATTAACGTAATAATTTAGAAACTGTAATAAAGACATATCTTTAACTATAAAGTGTTCATTATGATTCACATTCTTTAAAATGTAATAATATATGCTTAATAACCAGTCAAAAGGATTTCTAACAAATGTAAATTTATAATAACTATCAAACAATTCAATTTTGTCTATGTTCTTGTAAATTTCTCTTATATCTCTTGGTAAAGAATGTGAATTACCTAATTCCTCAAATTTATTTGGGAACATAATATCCGAAAGATGAGGTTTCAATATATCTCTCAAAGATGTTCCACCGCATTTATATAAGTGAAAAAATATAAATTTATTATGATTATTCAGTAGTGCCATAATTAAACATTTTCCCAAATACCAATAGGATTATGAGGATGATATGGATTATGTTGAAAATTTAGATTTATTGAACTTTCTGGGTTTGACAATAAATCTTTTCTTACCATATAAAGATTTAGAGCATCGTTTTGAAAAACAATTTTATATCCAATAGATTCTGCAAGTTTTAAACCTGCGCTAAATGAAAAACCATAATAATCATCATTATTCCAAGTATGATTAGGATTGTACTTTATTTTTTTACTAATACCTAAAGGAATCGTTCCATTAACTTCACAAATAATCAAATCAGGTCGATATGTACGACACATTTCTTGAATAATGTCAAAATCATTTCCATCTGTATCGTAACTTAATAAAGAAAACTCTTTAGGACAATTATGCTTTTCAAGAATTTGACATATATTTTCTTTTGTAATCCATTCTTTTTTTACTTCTGTGTTTCCTCTATTATCGCCATCAATCAAAAGTCCTTGATAACCTAAACTTTCAATAAACATTCGTGTATTAGAAAGATGAAAACCATCCCATGCTCCAATATCAACTAAAAATTTATTTCCATAACCAATATTATCAAGAATATATTTTAAATATCCTTCCTCTCCAGTTTGACTATACTTCTTATACTTATTATAAGGTATTTGTGAAATCCAATTATCGTTCATTTTTTTCTATTATTTGTTTTAAGTTTTCTGCAAAATTATTCCAAGTATATTTATTTCTTGCTAATGCGCAACCTCTCATAGCAATAATTTCTCTTTCCCTTTCGTTTTTAAGATAGTAGTTTATTTTACTAACTAAATCATCAATTGATTCCCAAACAACTACTTCTTCTCCTATTTTAAAGTCCTTTTCTATATCAGGAAATCTATGTGTTAAGCAAAATGTTCCACTTCCTAAAATTCTAAACATTCTATCTGAACTATATCTGCTATAAGCAAAATGAGATAAATTTATTGCAATTTTACAAGACCTATACGCCTTTCCTTCTTCTGCATAATTTGTAATGTTTCCATCAGCAATTTTATTTGTTGAATTTACATTTGACTTTATATGAGGTAAATGATATAAATGATTTGTCGAAATGTCATTTGTTATATCCCATCCATTTCCATATACCCCAAATCTACTACCAAATTCATTTTTTAATCTTTCAACCATTTGCCTTCTAAAAGAACTTAAAGGAAACATATCTCCATAGTTAGAACCAAGAAAAAGTATTTCAGGATAATTACCTTTTTCTCCTAATGGATTAAAATGAATTTTATCAAAACCTACTTGTAAAAAATCTGCTCTTACTCCTTTTTGAATAGAAGTTTGAACATCATTCATATTACTGAAAAGAGTTAAATCAACATCATTAGAATAATCAATCATCCAATTAGGAACTTCTTTTCTTACATCACCTGTCCAATTAATAATTTTACTATTTTTTGATAATTCTTTTAGAGTTTCTATTCTTACTGCATCAGATTGTGTGTGCATAAAAATATAATCAGCGTTGAAATTATTATTAGCGTTTATTAATTCACTTTGAAGTTGAAAATAATTTTGTCCAAATTTAGTCCAATCAAAATGTAGGCAATCAAAAACTGTATTTAATCCTCTTTGAAAATCAGGATTATGTTGCCCCATCATTATATGCAATAACTTTTTTTTCATAATGTCGGTGGCAATAATTTATAAGGTGGAGGTATAACATTTATTGCTTGACCTGAAATATTTGTATAGTTTCTTATATTGGTTATATGAAAATGAAAAGTTTTTAAAGTTCTTGAAGGATTTTTAACTTCATATCCTGCAACTGATAATAAATGTGCTATTGAATTGTCGCAATTATGAACTATAATATTATTGGCTGAAAAATTATTATTAGGTGATTCTACTGAAATATCGTATGTCATTACTTCATTATGTTTTTCTATACTAATTATTTTCTTTTTTTGAATATATTGTCTATGATTTATAATATTATTAGAATGTAACTTTGCGTGTTCTTCTTTTGTGCATATTTCTAAGTTTTCTAATGTATCATTAGTAGTGTTTCCATCTATATGATGTATCTCTATTTTTGGATTCAAATATTTTAATTTTTTTGCTTTTTCTGTATCATTTTTTAAACAATCAATAAAATCTTCATATTTTAAATTATTCATATTAGCTTCATAAACTAATCTATATTTTCTAACTCTTTTATACTTATGTCCTCGAATAATTTTATTTTCTGCGTATGGATGGTATTTTATATAAACTACTTTTCTATCCCTGTATATTCTTTTTTCTCTTATTTTATTCATTTTCATGTTTCCCTTACAGCAAACATACTCTCCAATTTTTAAATTTTCAGCACTAATAAATTCTTTATTTTCATTTAAAATTTTGTGGTCAGGCGTTAATATTAAAGACGAATTATCCTCTAAAGTTATCTTTATAGTTTCTTTTAATCCACTTTGAGTAACCGCTAATATTTTATTGTAAAATATAAAATCTTTTTCTAAATATAAAGATTGAGTTGTCGTAATATCTTTTATTTTCCAATTTTTTGTTATGCCATTAAATCTTTTATATAAATCTTTTATTTTTATTTTTCTACCTCCTTTTCTTTTTCCTCTTTTATATAATATTTCAGTTTCTCCATCTAAACACCCAGCAGTACCTAAAGTAAATGTAGCTCCGCTTATTTGCGGAACTTCTCCTTTAAATATCCAAGTATCTTGCGTGTCGGGTCTATCAAATAGATTTGAATTTTTTATATAATCTACTTTATTTATTATATCCCATCTCGTTAATGCTAAACAACTTTTACCTGACAAATAAAATGTTGAATATAATAATGTTTCTTTAGGTATTATAATGTCTAAATTGCTTACTATATTTATATTATCTTCTTGTGGGAATAGCTTTGTTATTAATTGAAAATAATCATTGTATGTAGGTCTTTTATCTATTATTACAGGTATTATTTTTTTTTCATAATCAGCATATTTACTTAAAAAATTATCGTATTCATTAGAATTACATATTACAACATAGTAATTTAAAAATTCATTTTTTAAATTTTCGGTTATGCAAAATTCCAATTCTTGTTGCCTTACAGAATTTTTATCTATATAATAATTAACGAAAAGATTATATTGCATTACTTAAAAGATATTATTATTTCTGAATCAGCATCTATTTCTATTGAAAAACGAGCAATAAAAGTTTCGTCTTTCAAGTCAATTTTATAAAAATCTTTATTTACTAAATATTCAGGTTGATTTAATGTAATTTCATCAAAATTTAATTTATAATTTATTGATGTTTTGTTAGGAGCATAAATCTTAATTTCTTTTGCTACTAAAGGATTTTGATTGAAAAATCTAACTATATCATCATACGAATTAATATCAAATATAGAACTAAAATCTATTTTTGAATTAGAATACTTATCATCGAACAAATCTACATTTTGTTTTTCATTAGAATTGTTTTTTATAACTATTGCAGTTTTTACATTCTCAATATTATTTTCAAAATCTGATTTTTCGTCTGTAATTAATAATGTAACATCCTTAATTTCATTAGGATTCAATTTTACTACTAAAGTGCTAAATGCGTTGAAATCAAATTGCCTTTTAGATATAATAATATTATCATTTATTGAATGAATTGTATCAAAATTATCCATAGCTACCAATACTGGCTTACTAACCTTTTGAAAAGGATTGTATGTTTTATGATAAACAACATCTTTTTGCCAATTTTTATGATTATATTTTACTGATACTGAAATAACATTTAAACTAAATGATTTAAGGTAATCTTTCAATTTATTATAATCTCCATCAGAGCTTGAAAATTTATATCCGCTATTTTCGTCTAAATTAGACAAATCACATTCAATGGTTTCGTTAGATTTATTTTCTAAAGTAAATCTTAACAATCTGCCTTGCTGACCTATAAAATGAGAGTAATATTCTTCGGTTTCAATATCTTCAAACAAATGAATAATCTTCGACCTAATAATAGGAAAAAAATACATTACAATAATAAGTGTTATAATTGCTATTACTACATATTTAAGAGTTATAATTGATAAAAGCATAATTTATTTTTTTTCTTGTTTTGGGTTTCCGTAATATTTTTTATAAAAATCGAATATACATTCTTTCATTGCTTTAACTTTTGCCTCATAACCTTTACCATACTTTTGTGCTATTGATTTTACTTTTGCAGGATGCAATTCAAAATACTGCCTACAAGCAACAATAAAATCTTTTTTGGAAAATGCTCCTTTAATTTTATTTAATTGATTAAGAACGTAGCAAAAAAATCTTTCTTCTCCTTTGTAATATTTTTCATTAACAAGTAATTGAGCAATTTTAAAAAGTTCGTAATTAGGTATTCTGCCTTTGTATCTATCAATATCATCCATTTGATAATGAAAACGAATTACATTAGCATTTTGCCACATTCTCGTTGTTAATGGAGCAAGTGATTGTAAGTGAATATAAATATCTAAATCCCTATGCCTGTTTGTAGTTAAAGCACCAATTACTTTAGCATCTCTCGTTTCAACAAGATATTTATTAATATCCTCTAAAACTAACATACCACCTCTAAAGTAATGAAGTATAACTCCGAGTATTTCAGGGTATTTTTCAGTACCTACCTCGTTACCATTTGCATCTACTGGCAATATTCTTCTTACCTCTACTCTCGATTGCTTTGTCCATTCTTCTAAATCTTTTAATGCTAATAGTTTTGTTCTGAATCTAAATTTATTTTTTTCTAATTCTTCATTTGAGTATTCTCCATTAGCATCAAAAATTAAAACCTTTCTTGGCTTTTTGCCAATTTTTATATTAGGGGTAAGGTAATCTTGTATTAACTGACAAGTTTTAAATGTCTTACCTACTCCTTTTGTTCCTGTTGCTATTATTAATTGTGGCTCTCTCATTATTAAATTGAAGGAATATCGTAATCATCGTCAATCTCTGTTGAATTTAAAGCATCTTCAAGTGTTGGTATATTAATATCTAATTTATCACTTGCATCTTTAACGATTTCAATTATATTATCATCTTCAACATCTTGGAAAGTATTTTTTTGTTCTTCACGAATTTTTCTTTCATTTTCTCTTTCATTTTCTCTTTCTTCTCTCAATCTTTCTGCTCTTTCGCTTTTTTGCCCTCCTAATCTTTCTGCTCTATTCCTTTCTTGTTCGGCTAATCTTTCTGCTCTTTCCCTTTGTTGCTCTGTTAATTCTGCTAATCTTGATTGTTTTTGTTCTTCAAGTTCTCTTTCTCTTAATTGTATGCGTTCAGAGTGCATAATTTTCATATCCTCCATATCGCTTTTCTTTTCAGAAATTAATTTAGCACACATCATTACTTTAGAAACAAGTAATTGACCTGCGGTAAATAATAATCTTTGTGTAGGAGTTAATGCAATATCTTTTTCCATTAAAACATCTACCAAAGGGTCTTTTAATGCTAAAACTTCTTCTTCCGATACGCTAAAAATCTGCTCAACATTAGAATTAAATTCTTTTACATATTCTCTGAAATTAGTACCATCACTTTTTACCTCAATATCTAAATCAATTTCATCGTTATCGTGTAATTTCTTTAATTTCTTTTCATTATATTTAGAAAAATAAATAAAAGGTAAAGGAACATAACTCCTCCAAGCAATTAAAATAGCATCTGCTGTTTTTTCAACAGCTTCTCTCTTTTCTTTTGGACTTAGTTCTTTTATGTTTTCAGATTGTGGAGTTATTTCTTCCCTTTTTACATCGTTAGATGTATTAGGAATATCATTAGGTATATCATTTATGTTTTTAGCTGTATTGCCACTACCTTTAGAATCAGTATTTGAATTAGGATTTATTAAATCGTTATCTACATCAATTTTTGACGATGAGGCTGTCGTATTATACTTTGGTTCTTCAATTATTTTTTCTTGTAAAGTATAAGGATTTATTGGACTACCACCTGAATTAGTTATGCCACCAGTATATGACCTTTGCATAACAGGTTCTTCCAAAGGATTAAATTCATTATCAGGAATATCATTTACTCCCTCTTGTTTTTCAAATTCTTCTATATCATTTAATGTATCATTATCAATACTAACTTTATCAGCATCTTCGGGTGTATCAGATTTGGACTTACCTTTAAGAATGTTTCTCAAATCGTCATCATCATCTTCAAATATTTTATCAAGGTAACTATTATCTTGTTTTTTTGGGCGACCCCTGCCTTTTTTATTTTCTTCCATCGTTTAATTTTTTGTTATTTTTTTTAGAAACATCTACAAAGTCCTGAATTTCTTTTTCTAACTCATTATAAATTTTCAAAAAATCTATTTCAAATTTGTTTTGCTTACCACTTCTTAATAACCTAAATTCTTTTTCTGTATTATGAACAACTTGACGACTTCTATTATAATGATTACCTAAATTTTCATCGCTGATATAGGGAGAGAATTTTCTAATAAGTAGTATGCAGAATTTTCTTGCGATAGTGATTTCGCCTCTTGAAGCAAAACCATATAATTCATCTCTTGGAACTCCTATTTTAGTGCAAACTGAATGTTCTATGTGGTCTATCAAGACATAATTAACATCCGTTTCGTCTGTTATATTTATTTGTTTTAAAGATTTTATGACTTTCCTAATACCATGCTTTTTTATACCTCTGCTAAGGTTTTTTATTAAGTCATAAAGTTCCTTTTCATCTCTTTGATTCATTAAAATAGTGTCTTTGATTTAGTTTTACACAAAAATTGTAAATAATATTTTATTACGCAAGTGATTTTGTATTTTTTTTTCAACAAAAAAAAAGGGCATGAAGCCCTTTTTAATAAATAAATATCAAAATTATTTTTTAAGTGTCGTATCAACAACTAATGTGTCTGATTTTTTAGTTTCAATTTTTTTTACATTTTGTGAAGGCGTTGAACACTTAACAATAAAAAAAAGTATAACTATAAAAATAAATACAATGTACCCGTATATTTTAGTAAACTGACCCATATTATACTAATTCGTAAAAAGGTTTTAAATATACTTTTCTTAATTTAATCTTACCAACTTGTTCAGTAGGATAATCAGGTTCTCTCTTTAAAATAGCTTCTAAATCTTGAACAGAAATTAAATTGTTTTTTAGATTTTGAACAATCAATGTTTCAATATCTACTGGCACTTTAACTTCTTCTTCAACTTGTTGTTGAACTTGTTGTTGATTTTTAGGTAATTCGTTTTTATCATCTTCATCATTATCTGATAAATAAGAATCATCCTCATCGTCATCATCAATGTCGCTATCTTCTAAGTAATTTTGAATAGCATCCGCAATAGCAATATCATCTTGTTGTAATTCTAAAAATAGTTTTTCAGTTCCTACTTTTTCAAATCTATCAAGTTTAATATTGAAACTGCGGATAGCTTTAATTATATCTCTTGGGAGTTCAGAAACATCAATTCCTTCCTCATCAATTAATAATTTATGTTGTATATCCATTTCTTCAAATTCTTCCTCCTCATCATCTTCGGCATTTTGAACTTGAATATTTTTATCTACAACATCCTGATTAACTTTTTGAACATTGTCTTGTTGTTCCCCTGTTTTGTTTTCTGCTTTTTTCATAGTGTTTACTTGTTTATTTATTTGGTTTATTATTCGTATTCTTTCCAATCACGCTTTCTTTTATATCTTTGTTCGTGTGGTTCTTGTGATTTAAAAATATAATCTCTGCCTGAATTTATGCCACCGCCTTTGGCGTATTCTTTAATAATTGTATAATTAACAATAGGTGTCAATAATTTTAACTCATCTCTTGAAACCTTTTTTTTCACTTCATATCCATTTTCATCCATATATGAAATAAGATACATTTTACCAACCCCACCGCCATTAGCCATTTGTTTTTCTGCTGAATAGTATTTCCAATCTGAACCCAAACCGCTTTCATCTTCTGCAATTACAATAGCATTTTTTTTATTGTTTGCTCTTACAATTACTTTTTCCATTTCTCCACTATCTTGATTTTGAAATGTAACTACCCATCTATCATCACTTGTGTAAATCCCACCACCATTGGCGTATTTTTTATCCATAAACTTTCCTACAAATGCCTTTATTGATTTTTCTAAATCTCCAAATTCAGATGTAATTTCTGATTTTTTATAGTCAGAACCAAGAATAGATTTGAAATCTTCAAGGAATCTAATAGCTGATTTTTCAAGTCGTTCTGCTTTAGCAAGAAACGCTTTAGGATTTTTTTCAATTTCCTTTTCAGAAACGCTATGTAACGCTTTAGATACAGCATTTTTAACACTTGTAGTAATTACACCGAATACTGGCTTTGTTTTTCTACGTTTGCCATCTTTTTTAGATGCCTTTCTACGCTTTTTAAATGCCTTAATTAATTGCTTACAAAATTCAGAATCATTTTTATATTCAACAACTTGACCAAATGCTCTTACTTTTTTTACCTTTTCAGTTACAGGCTCTCTATCAATCTTAACTGATTTAGGTTTCATCATTTTAGTTGGTGAAGATGCTTTTGCTTTTTTTCCTGCACCACTTTTGATTTTTCTCCAATCCCCTTTTTTAATCTCCATTTTCTTTGGGCGACCTGAACCTTCTCTTATACCACCTTGTTTCTTTTCTGCCTTATCTTCTATTTTCTCAATCTTTTCAGCAGCTTTTTCAACTTCTTTTTTTTCTTCTTTTGCATCTTTTAAATCAGCTTTTGCATCTTTAATTTCAGCTTTAGTTTCAGCATCAGCAAGTTTATCTTCTGCTTTCTCTACTTTAGTTTCAGCAGCAGCTTCCATGTCGCTAATTTCTTTTTTGTATTTTTCTATGTTTTTTACAATCGCATCCAATATAGCAGGATTTGATTGAATCATAGGATTTGAAATGCTTTTTTCGGCTTTTTCAAGTTTTGTTTTTAATTCTTCTAAAGTCATTTTGTTTTTTATTGATTAATTTTTAAACTCTCTAATGTATCTTGTAAAACTTCAATTAAATCTTTTGCTTCTTCGTTAGTATCTTGAATGTCTTTCAATGTATCTATCAAATCTTCTATGTTCCTGATTTTTTCTAAATTATCAGCTTCTTCATTATCAATTTGAATTTTAAGAGCATCAATAGTTTCCCTCATTTTCTTTCTTGCAAATTCAGGAGTTACAATTGAATTAAGTGCTTTTTCTAACTTTTCTATTTTTGTTTTTAATTCTTCTTTTAGCATTTTGTTTATGGCTAATTATGTTTTACAATTTTTCTGTGAATAATACGCAAACTTACAATTTAATATTCAAATTTGAAAATTACAAATACTGCATAGTTGTACTAAGTTCATCAATAGCATCTAAATACATTTGTCTTTCAGATTCATCTATGTATTCAAGCATTACCTCTAAACCTGCAATAGCATCAATGTAATATTCTCTTTTGTAAACTTGTTTTTCTTCTTCATCTTCATATTTCTCAATAACATTTTCAAGTTTTGTAGGCTCAAAATACAAATCTAATTCAGCATATTTTTTAATTTCATCAATACTTAAATATCCTAATTCAGCCATTTCGTAATCTCCATTTAATATTGAGTAACCAAATGCTTCTTTTTGTATTTTGTCATCCTCATCGAAAATATCCCCTCTTTCAAGTTCTAAAATATAGAAATCACTTGAAGATGTAAAATAATGCAAGTAAGCAATTTTTTCATCTTTTTTAATACTCTCTGTTTGATAGATTAATGGAATTTCAGCTATTGTTTTATATACACGATTGATAACTTCATTATATTCTTCGCTGTTTTTTACAAAATTAAATTGATTTTTATTCATAAAATCTTTAATCTTTTTCAGCTTTTTCTTAATTAATACTTCGTCATCAATGTCATCAAAATCTAAAAATTCTTCTTGTTTTAATTCTTGTTTTAAGTATTTTTCACTTTCTCTATCTACCTCCGTTGGAATATCACATAGGTCTGCTTCATCATCAATAAATGGATAAGTTAAAAGATTATTTGTTCTTTTAAATCCTTCAACTCTATCTTCTAAACTACCAATATCTCCTTGTCTTTTTTCTAATTCTTCACGAATTTCTGATAATATAATTTTAGCATATTCTTCGGATTTCATATACTCCAAATTATTTTTTGAAGCATCAAAATTAGTTTGATATTGACCTTTGATTTCAGTAAAGTCATCAAACATAGTCAATCCATAAGGCTTTAATAATAGTTTTTCTAATCTTTTTGCATCACCATAAGCACCCAATAAAGCATCAAAAGACCAATTATTAAATTCATTCAATGAATAAAAACTCCAGCTATTTTTATATAACTTAGATAAATTTGAATAACTTATTTCAAAAGTATCATACTCGTCTTTTTTAATACTAATATCAAATCTCCTTGCATTTACAGCCCTTTTAAATTCAAATAAAGATTTCCAATTATTATTTTTCTTAAAATCATCATACATATCTAATGTTTCTGTGATTTTAATTTTTAATTCTTCAATCTTTTTGCTATTCAATTTTTGATAATCTTCTGAAACACGTTCAGTCATATATCTATCAATTAATGCTAAAAATTCAATAAAATTCTCAACAGTTTTGTTTACACTTGGAATTACTTTTTCTTCGTAATATTTAAAACTTTCAACTGCTCTTTCTAAATCGTTAAATGATAGATTTTTTTCTTCATTAATTTTATATTCCTTTTTAGTTTTTTCAATATTCATATCTAACTTCATAGCAACTAATTTTCTCTCATCTTTGATAAGATTAAATTTAAGTTCCATAGGGTCAATATCATCATTAACTGAATAATCATTTGTTTGATTTTCTTTATCCCAAATAGAAGCTATACGTTTAGATTTTTCATCTAATTTTTGATTAATAAAACTATCTAATGTGTCTTGAACTAAAGGAACTACTATTCTAACATATTTGAATTTATTTCCTTGTCTATGTATTCTACCTTCAAGCTGTTTAAATGATGTAGGATTCCAGTCTAAATCTAAGTCATATAAAACAGTTCCTCTTTTTTGTAAATTTATACCCTCTTGAATTGTAGCTGTTCCAATAATTACTTTTACATAACCATCATTAAAAGCATCTTTAATAAGTTCTTTTCTATCTGAATCGGCATCATTTCCTGAACTTGTAATAATTTCAACTTCATCAACTTTATCCTCTCCGAACTTTACACCTTTTTTAAATCCACATTCTTGTTCTAACGCTCTCTTAAAGTCAATAAATAAATCCTTACCCCTATTAGAGTAAATTACTTGACCGCTACATTCCTGTCCTAAATTTTCATGATATTCTTTTACACTCTTAATACATTCGATAGCGTATTTAATTTTTGGACTTTCCTCAATAAATTCATCTAAATCCTGATACATTTCAATCTTAGGAACTAAGAATGGACTAAATGAATTAGATTTTGCCCATGATAAAGCTCTACCAATAGCACCTCTATTTGTTTTTGGGTCGTAGTTTTCAGCTTCCTCTTGTATGTATTCTTGTGCAATAATTTGTTTATCAGACATTTGTAAAAAAGTAGATACATTTTTGTTAGGGAAATTTACCTTACAAGGTCTTTTTACACCTGCATCTTTAGGATTATCTTGATAATCAAAATATCTGTAAAGCATATCTCTCAAAATGTTTTTGTTTTTGAAAGATTTAATTACTGTATTTAGGACAATATTTTGCAAATGGTCTACCGTATATTCAACTTGTGTTTCTATGAACATAGAAAGGAAATTGAATAAGTTATTTATTTTAGAATTTACCAAATAGTTATAACCAACAAGTGATAACATTGAATATAATTCTAAAGGAGAATTTGTAAATGGAGTTGCTGTTAATAAATTTACATTACCATTGTATTTTTTCTGAATGTAAAGACAAAGAGTAAATGTTTTTATTGCTCTAAAAGATTGAGAGCCTTTTTGTAACCTCCATGAATCTTTATATCCTTCGGGAACATCAAATGTTGTAAATACATTTTTAAACGCATGAGCCTCATCTAATACAACGTAATCAAATCCTAAAACATCAATATCAAATTCAGTTTTATATAATGCTTTACCTAAAACTGATTCTGATTTTTCTTTTGCTTTTTCTTCTTGTCTTTCAGTTTTAATTTTTTCTTTTACATTAAGAATCTCATAAAACTCTGCTGATAATTCTTGATTTAGTTTTTCTGAAAAGCCTATTTTCTCTAATCCTTGATACGTTACCAAAGTGATAGAATATTCAGGAACTTCTTTATTTTCTATACCTCTACCAGTTCCTAAATTAAACCAATCATTTAGTTTATATTTAGAACCACTTAATGCTCCATTTACAAAATATGAATCTTTGAATTTATTTGTACTTCTTTCACTTCCATTTGTCCAATATCCAAACATTTCATAAATCCAATTCTTATAAACTTGTTTAGGAACAGCAATTAAAGGTCTTTTTACGCTACCTTGTTTTAATAGCATTGCTAAATTATGAATTGCAGTCAATGTTTTACCAAAACCTACATCGTAAGCCAAACAACCTGAATTATTTACACTTAAAAAAGCTAAACCATTTCTTTGAACAGGTTTTAATCTAAAATTATCTAAGTTGAAAATTTTATTGTTTGCTTCAAATGCTACTGGAACTTTTGATAAATCAATAGTAACAAAATTATTGAATTGTTTATTGAACTCTAAATTCAAAGCAAACAAATCATTTTTCATTAATGCAGTTGCTAAAAATTCAGAGTAAAATTTATCTCCCTCAATTTTGGCTAATATTCTTCTTTCGTCTTTTTCTTTTTCTTGGTCTTTTTTCTCTTTTGATTTAGATTCTTCGGATAAGAAAACATTACCACCTCTGAAATAAAGATTTTTAACATCAGAAACAGTTGTTTTTTCAAGCATCATATCTGTTACAGAATAATCAAACCAAATTTCAAAGGCATCAAATATTGAAAATTTAGTTTCTCCTTCTTCATAATCAATTTTAGAACCTCTCCTTTTTGTTCTGTTCAAATCGTCAAAATGTTTCTTAAATGAAACGCCACTATCTAAATTTAATTCTTTAATAAAGAATGTTTGAGATAAGTTGTTTTCTTTTGATAGATAAGGTCTTTCAGATTTAATAGGGTTTCCAAAATCAAAATTATATTTTGACTTTAAACTATTTTCGATTAAACTTTCATGCCATGCTGCACTTTCCTCTCCAAATATTCTTATAATATCGTTTTTAAATCCACCTTCAAATTTATCAGTATCTCTATCATACTTTCCATAAAATCTTTCTTTAATATCATAAATATCTCCAAAAGTAAACATGAAAACAGGAACGTAATCATTACCATCAAAACATAAACCTTTTTCTAATACTAATTTTTTTAGTTCATTTTCGTCTGTTGTTGCAAAAGAATTTTCTTCGGTAAAATCTTTTTCATTTGCATAATAAAGTTCATTACTTTCATTCTTTATTACCCAAAATATATCATTAGAATATTCATTTTTAAATTTAGTTTTTACACCTAAAATAGAACCTGTTGGAACAAGTTTAATATCCTGAAACTGTTGGTTTTTCAAATAGAATGATTTATTTGCAAAACACACTTTACCTTTTTGTCCTTTTGTTGGCAAAAACCATTTTTCCCACCCTGTCATTGGACTGCCAAATTTTTGTTTGAAGTAAACAAAACCTTTTATTTCAGCATTGCTTATTGTTGGGCTATATATTTTTAAACTATCTTCTATTGTTAAAATATCTTTTATTGGCTCATCTTTTTTATTCTCATAAACATTAATTGCTTTAAGAATAGCTAATTCTTTTGAAGATGAAACTTTTTGTTTTTCTTTCATTGGTTGTTTTTCAGAATCCATTTCTTTAATTTTTTCTTTTTGAGTAGAACTACTAATATTATAAGGTATAATTTTATCAATATCTTTTACATTTCCTATTGTTTTTACAGGGTTTATATAACCACTACCCTCTTTTTCTTCGCCTAAAATTTTATTATCATTTATATAAAACCAACTTGAAAATAAAGATTTATCATAATCAGTATCAATTTTTCCTTTGTCTTTTTCTAAATACTCATTATATAAATTCATAAATTCATCTTTAATGGAATCGGGTATAAATCCATAAGATAATTTTGTTTTTATATCTTCATTGCTATTATACTTTTTTAATAAATCATAAATAGCATTATTTCTTGAAATTGCTTTATTCATTCTCTGCACCTCTTAAAAATAATTCCAAATCAGTCATAGCTGTACCTAAATCCCATTCAGGAAAGTCATTCAATCTATTATAAACAGCGTTTATAACATATTCTTTACCTTCTTTAAAGTTTAGTTTTTTACAAATGTTAGGATATTTTTCTCTTTCACACTTGTCTAATACCTCTGACAATTTTTCTTTAATTTTACTATTCATAATGTTATTTTTTTGTAAGCACAATAATATCAGTTCCTATTTGAGTGTCTTTAAATATATTAACTGGCAATCTATAAGCATCTGTTAATTTTGCCATTCCAAATATAGTTTTTTTAATTTCATTATATGTAATACCATTTCTTAAAAATGAACTTGGAACTAAATAAACTCCAATACCTCCACTTTTCAATAAATACAAAGTTTGTAATATAAAAAAATGTTCAGCTTGACCTTTAAATTTAAAATATGAAGAATATAAGCCACTAAATTTACCGTATGGTGGATTTGCCAAAACTAAATCAAAAGGATAGCCTGATAGCCATGTTTTTGTTGCTTTAGCATCAATTAATGAATTATATCTTGGTGCTTTTAAAAATGCCTTTTCAAAATTATAATTATAAATTTCAGCGTTTGGAAATTGTTTTTTTAGAAATTCATAATTTTCTATATTAATCTCAAATGCTGTAATGTCAGCATTACTTAAATTCTTTAATAATCTACCATTACCTGCTGCTGGTTCTAAAACTCTACCGCCTTTAAATCCATAATGTTGAGCAAGTGCAACCATTTTATCGGCAATTTCTTGTGGAGTAAAAAACTCATAAAGTTTTCCCTTACCTGTTTGAAATCCCTCTCTCTCAAAACTATCTTTTTTTGTTTCTTTTTCTTTTAATTTTTCTTCCATTTTTTCAAGTTCATTATAGTATTCTATAAATTCTGATAAATGGTCTAAGGCTATTTCAGTTTGTTTTTCAACATCGTCTGTATGTTCAGATTCAATTTTTATGCCTTTGTTTAATTGCTCGTTTGCATATTCAACTGAAACATTGTGCTTAGTTGCAATATCTTCAATTGTTAATTTATCGGCTTTACCGCCTATTAAATTTTTTTTATCTTTTTGTAATATTTCTATAAGATAATCTGATGCAAATTTTGGTAATTGATTTTTATACCCACTTGCTTGTATATAAACTTTTGCATTAGGATATTTTTTATAATCTTTTATAAATTCATCAATATCATTTTCTCCATAACTTTTAGATATATTATCACTCAAAACATCAGAAATATTTTTTATTAAAATTGGCTTATTAAATCCTTTTAAAAAATAATCAGGTATTTGGTTTACAATATATTCCCATGTTTCTCCTGTAAATAAAGAGCCTGTATTTTTATTTTTTAACTTACCTAATTCTATACTTCCACCATCTTCAAACTCCCCTACACTAATATCATCAGTAAGCAAAGGAATTAAAATTACCTTAGTTTCTTTATTGTATTCAAAAGTTATTTCAGGCTTAAAAACATCGTGGCAACTATCTAAGTTCAAAAGTATATCTTCAAATTTTGAAACATCGTCTATCATAATTTCATTGTCAAATACTATGACAAGATTAAATGCAATTTTATCTATGAACCAAGAACTAATTGATTTTTCACTTCTTATTAGTTCAATCAATTCTAAAACACATTCATCATTAACTTGCCTATCAGTAATAAAAACAAATTCGCCACCTTCTTCCATTTTCTTTTTAGGACAAGCAATTACCCCTTGTATTCCATCGGTAATATCAATAGTTCTAAAGGAATCGTTATCAAAGTATTTAGGATTCTTTTGTCTTATTCTATAAGTTTCCTCTTTCTCATCAACATACCCAAATTTATAGCTATGATTTTCTGCCCATTTCTTTGCAGAATTTTTAGTAAATTTTTCTTTTGAAAAAATTAATGATTGTATTTTAGTTCCTACTGGGCAAATTTTATTTTCATTCATCGAGAGCAAATTTAATTTTTTTATGCTTGATTACAAAATATATAAAAATATTTTTAAAACAAAAATAAATTATACTAATTTTGTGTAAAATTTAATCTATATGATTGTACCTAAGTTTGCAATTAAAACAAGAAAAGGATTATTCATAGCTACTGATATGCCTCCCTATGATAAAATAGAAGATGCAAAGAATAAAAGAGCTGAATTAAACGATTTTGAAAAAACAAATTTCTATAAAGTAGTAGAGCAAAATTCTAAATTTTATATATTCAAACTTAAAAACTAATCTTTTTATATTCAGATTTTAAAAACACTTTTTGATATAAAGCACCATTAAAATTTACAATATTTTCGTTAAAGATATTTATTTTTCTGCCTAATAATTTTTCTAATTCAGTTGTTGATATACACTCTTGTACTTTTCCTCCATTTTTATAATATTCAGTTCCACTCATAAACTCACTAATATCTTCTTTTGAAACTTTAGTAGAATCAAAATTTTCGTATTTCTCTTTTGTTATTTCTTTTAGAATATAACCTCTATCAGTTAATTTGTCAATCATTTCTATCATATCAGATGTTTTATCATCTGTGTTTAAAAATCTCACAACAAATATTTCTTTTTCATTTTTAGTAACAACAAAATATTTATAATCATTTGTTGTTCCTCCATTTTCATATTTCTTAACCCTATACCCTAATTCATTTATTAAATCATCATCTTGATTATATTTTCCTGATTTTGAATATCCTTTTTGTATTTTATAAATAAAAGCATTTAATCTCGCTAATCCCCAAGCAACACGACTATTTGGTTTTCCACCACTTATTGTTGGTCTGTGTGTAGATGAGTAAGCTCCCATTCCCCTCCTAACAACCGCTTTTGCTGTTGCTAAAGGAATTTTTTTATTTGATTTTTCGTTATGCTTTTCTAATATTGAATTTATGGAACTAATTACTTTTGGACTTAATATTATTGAACTTGCCTTTCTCTTACTTTCGGAAGATTTAGGTTTGTTTATTTTTGAACCATAAATTCTTTCTTTTTTAGGTGCAGGGGTTTTTGATAAGGATTTCATTATGCTAATTTATAATAAGGTCTTAAAAAAGATTTATTCAGTTTTATATTTCCTACATAATCATTTGGGTATTTAGGCTCTCTACCTAAAATTTCCTCTAAATCTTTAATTCTAATTTCGTTATCTGATACTTTTCTCATCAATCTTTTTTCAATGCTTTCAGTTCCTAATTCTCCCCCACTTGCAAAAACACTTGCCTCTTTTACATCAATTATTTCCTTATCGTAAATATAGTTATCAGCAAGTTCAGGCATCATATAATGTTTCTTTAGTGTAGGAAGTCCATGCCCTATTTTTTCAGCTACTTTTCTTGCAACTTTATTGAATACTATTTTTCTTTTGCTTTCAGTATCAGGTATTTCAATTTTCTCTAATTTATCAACTATCCACTTATTAGCAGAATAGCCACGAATACTTTTGTTACTCACGCCATAATCATCAAGATAACGATTAACTCTATTACCCCTTATTCTAAATCCATCCGAAGTTGAAAAAACATAGTTATTAGGAGAATTTTTAATTGCTTTTTTTAAATGTTCAGATAGTATTTTATCAGTAAATTCTTTTTCATGTTTTACTCCCGACTTACCAGTATATGTAAGGTAAACAGTTGTTCCTTCAATTTTTATGTTTTTCTTTTTAAATCCAGTTACTCCAATATGATTATTTTTAGCAGAAGCATCGTTTCCAATCCTCTCGCCTGTTTTCATCATAACTGAAATAACCAAAGCAGTTAAAAATTCTTTTTCGTTTTCTGATTTTAAATCACGAGTTAAATTTAATTTTAACCTTTGTATATTGTTAGCAAGTTCATCAATTTGTTTTTTCTTTTTATCCCAACGAGTATTGGTTGAAACTCCACCGCCTTTTTTATATTGAGATACACTCCCATCAGGTTCAATAGCTTTTGCACCTTTTTCAATTACCTTACATCCATTACTTACATTAATGGCAGATACTACGGCTTTATCAGTTCCAATATAAGTTCTTTTATTTTTATCGTATATTGATTTACGGCAAACAATCGCATCCCCAACTTCAACAGTATCCGCATTTTCATTCATCCCTTTTGCACCAACTTCTTTGTTTATTTCGTGAAGTATCTGAATATTAGTGCCTGTACGCTTTTTAATTTTATTGTCTTTCATAGCTTCGGCAGGAATCAAAAATTCATCTTTTTCGACTTCAATTAGATGCCCTGAACCTTTTACAACTAAAGGAATACCACCATCTGAATGGTATTTTCCTTTTATAAAAAGACCACCTTTTCTATTAATTTTAGTTTTCATTTTTAAATATAAATCCTTTATGGTTATCTGATATTCCTCTTAAACACCTACTAATACAACCTCTATTTAGACCATATTCACGAGATAATTCTCTCTTTGAATCAAATCTTTTAATAAAATTATTATTAATATCATACAATAAAATAGCTTTAGCTTTCTTCCTGCCTGATTTAATACTTGCTAAATGTACCTCCTCTTTTGTTCGACGTGAAACTCTTGGCAAATTGTCAGGGATTATTATCCCAAATTTATTTTTATTTAGTTTTATAGCTCTGTTTATAGAGCCACAACTAACATTAAATTGTTTAGCCAACTCTATTGCGGAAACACCAATAGACCTATTTTGTAAGATGTATTTTATATCTTTTTCTTTTAGCTTAGTAGTATATTGATATGTGTTTTTTATATTTATTAACGGAGCGTGGTTATTAAGAACGTGAAAAGAATGTATTTGATTTTCTGATGGAGTATTCCACTCTAAATTTTCAACTCGGTTATCATGTTTAACACCGTTAATATGATTAACTTGTGTTTTGTTTTCAATATTTGTAATAAATGCTTGCGCCACAAGTCTATGAGCAATAACGTATTTAACTCTATTTTCCTTAGAAATAGTAAATGTCAAATACCCAAATTTAGTTATATTTTGAGTTTTTATTTTATTCCTTTTTACTATTTTAATCCTACCAAAATTACTAACATCATATAATCCCTCATAACCAATAACTGCTTTCCAAATTTCACCTTCAATGTCAATTAATGAAAGATTTTTATATATAAGCATAGAATACAATATTTTTATTTATTAGTTTGATTTAATTATATACAAAATTAAATAATTTAATTTGATTTTTAATTAAACATAATTTTTTTAATTTTACAAAAAAATCGTAAAACCAAAAACCTATGGCAAAAAAAATTGAACCATCAAAAAGTGATAAAGATTCTGTTGCTACAAAAGATTCAATATCAAAAAAAGCTGAACCAAAAGCTGAACCAAAAAAAGTAGAGCCTAAAAAAGTTGATACTGCAACTCTTATTTATGGAGATGAAAAAGAAAAAAATGTTTTACCATTTCCTCAATCTGATTTACAAACACAAACTAAAAACATTGTAAATGAATATGATATTAATGTAAATAGATTGCCTCAAAACATTGTTGATACATTAAATGATTTCATACAAATTTTTAGTGAATTTGTTTCTAACCCTAATCAGTTTAATCTTATTGGTGCTATTATGGATAAAGATTTAGTATCAGTGAATTTGATTAAAGCATGGATTGAAGATAAAAAAGATTTATTGTTATCCTTAAAGGAAACAAAAAAAGTAGAAGCACCAAAACAATTACCAAATAATTTGAAGGAAGTTTTAAATAATGCTAAAAATGAAACTACTCCTCAAATAAATAATGATAATTCAGTTTTTCCAAGACAACCTGTTAGCACATATCAGCATAATATAGCACCTCTACCACAACAAAACACTAATTTATTAAATGGTGTTTTCCCAACTGGAGAAAACAAAAATATTCATTACGATATGTTAAGTAAAGCATATCCTCAAATAAGAGCAAATGATACTGCACAACAAAATTGGATGGGTCAAGTTCCTTTGCAAAATGAAGTAGTGATTGATAAAGATAAAATGTTTGTTGATTATGTAACTTCAATTGGAAGTTCCATTCAAAACACTTTTCAAGTAATTCATTGGGGATATATTCCTTTAGATACTTTAAACAATTTAATCAACAATTGTGATAAGCTATATAAATACGAAATTGTAAATAATGGAGATAATAGTTTTGTTAAAGTTACATATAATGACAAAACAATAAACACTAATAATTTCTCTCTTAAATAAATTATTCAATACCCAATTTATTTTCAATTATAAAGTTTTTTAATAAATCTACTTTTAATTGATTATAAATTGGGTAATAATGATTAAATTTATAGCAAACATCATTGTATTCTGAATCAGTTAAATTACAATAGAGTTCTTTTTTTTGTTTACTCCCCTCTATACTTGTATTAATATCTACATCGAGTATGCAATGAACCATAATGTCTTTGCAATCATTATAGTCAGCAAGTTTAAATGACCTTAATTTTTTCTTTTCTTTTTTAGTAAGATTAAGTTTTTTTTGTAATTCTTGAAGTTTGATAATAGCATTTTGTTTTTCTCCATCGCAACCTCTTTCAGCCAATTCTTTTACTTTATTTATTTTTTCTTTTAGCTTATTCATAACTAAATATAAATAGAGTTCATTACTTCCATAGTTCTATCATTATAAGTGTAGTTTTTAATTACATCTTTTCTGCAATCCTGCGAAACATTTTTAATTAAGTCAGTATTTTTTAATATAGCATCTAATTCAGGAATAAAGTTTGTCTTTTCTTTATATAAGAATCCGTTTCTTTGATTTACAATTAATTGATTATAAGGAAACATATCTTCCACTATAATAGGAATTTTAAACAAACTACATTCTAAATACTTATTTAATCCCTCGCTTGAAATATTAAAGTTATTTTTCCTCAAAGGAACAAACACTAAATCAAGATTCAAACTTTGTAATTGCTTAAAGTAATGGATTATAGAAACTTGCTTTGTATATTCAAAATTTACTCCATCAAGTATTTTCTGATTATCTTCCTCATAGTCATAACCAATAAATATTAGAGAAACATCATCTCCATACTTATCATTTATTTTTTGAAATTCATCGTTATAATATTTAATATCTCCATAATTTCCATTTGAACATATAATGCCTATCCTATATTTTTTAGGCAAATTTTCCTTAATTGGTTCTTCTTGCTTAATAGGTTCAGATAATTCAGGTTTATCTAATACTTCAATATTTTCTATATTTTCAACAACATTTTCTTGTTGCTCTATATCTTCATCTTTCTTAGGTCTGCCTCTTTTACCTTGAACTTTTTTGGTTTTAGTTTCAGATTTTTTAGGAATGGCATTTTTGTTTTCTAATTTTTCAGCCTTTTCTTTATTATTATCTAAATCCTCTTTTTTAATTTCTTCGGCAACTTCCGCTACCTTTTTAAATATATCTTTATTAATTACTGGTTCGGGCTTATTAAAATCAAAATCTACATTTTGTAAAACTATTTGCTCATCAATCAGATAAGGGAAACAACCAAAATTAACAGGTATATCCTCAATGTAAGAATATTTTTCATCAACTACTTTTGCAAGTTTTTTCAAAAGAAATTGATACAAAATCATATTATTGGTAAGGCATAAATCAGATAGCAATATATTTTTTTCAGTTGCCTCTAATATGTTTGGAAAAGAAAAAAGTTCTTTGTGTGGATGGTCATCTGGCATATCATAGAAATTAAAATCTACAAAAAACACAATTTTACAATTAGGATTAACTTCTCTTATAGCTTCATAAATTCCATACTCTTTAGACAAGTCCATTGTAGTAAATGGAAAAACTATATAGTTTGCCCACTTTATTTGCTTTTGATTTAGATTTGTATTCAAAGATACAATTTGCTTATATGGGTCGTATTTATCTAATCCAGTTATGGCAGTATAAACATTCTCATTATAATAAGAGAAAAAAGGAATAATATATTTATAGAGATGTTTTGATGTAAGTTGTGGCTCTACAAATAAAATATTCTTTTCTAAACCTGAATCTTTAAATTGCTCTTTAAAATAGTCGTTATCTGTTATTGCTTTTGTTAAATCTAAAACTGATTTCATAATTTCTTTGGTTTTGGTTTTTAAACTTTTTAATCTCCCCCGAATACATCGTCAAGAGTAAGCCCTAATGCGTATGCAATTTTCTTTGCATTTGACAAATACAAGTTATTTGTTTTTCCTATACATAACGCACTTATCTTATATGTTTTAATTCCTGTCATATCGGATAATTCTTTTTGAGTTATTCCTTTATACATGAGTATTTTCTTTAATCTTGTTTTCTTTTTAATTTTAGGATTGTCTATCATAACTTAAATAAATTAGTATCTTTTATAAATTCAAAATCATTTTCATTTGTTTTCCCATATAGCACTTTTGACTTAGGAACATATTTATCAATATCGGTAGCTATGCAATTAGTAAAATATCTATCATTATGTTTTTTACCCTCTATGAAAAAATTAATAACTAATTTTTCGCCTAATGCTATTGATTCAATCTTTTCTGCTAATTTACCTTTAGCAGTTATTGGTATCTTTATTGGTTTTTTGTTTCTTGTTTTCTCTAACAAAAATGTTATAATCTTCCAAGCACCATTTTCTGATATACCTGTCTTTATGTCTGACTTACTTGAAAGTTTACCTCTTACTACAAACATCGTGTTAGTTTTAGGCAAATATAACAAATATTTTATAAAGATAAGTTCTTTATTTGTTTTGATTAGTTATTTATTTATATCAATAAAAATTTTATCTGTTTTAATTATAAAAACTTAATCCTCTTTAACATCAAAGCAGTCAAAAACGTGAACTATGTCTTTCTTTTTATCTTCTTCATCTAAATCATAAGTCAAAAAATGAAATAAATTTTTTTTGATTTTAACTTTAAAATTTGTTTCAATCTTACGAATCAATCTTAAAATCATTTTATCCTCGTAGTTATAATATTGTTTCTCGACTTCTGTAACCGCCAAAATATCATCCATTACTTCGCTTGGTAATTCTATAATTGGAGTTTTTAAATACTTATCAGGAACTTTACTAAACATATTTTCTAAACACATATTTGCAAACTCATACCAAACCCTCAAATCTGTATTGAATTTTTCAGTTATAGGAATAATCTTAGTTTTATTATTATAAATTATTTTAATTTTTGCCATTATTAATTTTTTCTACAATCTTTTAAAATTTTACTTACCATGTTCTTAAATGATTGAGGAAAGTTATTAGTTAAAACCCAATCCCCAAAACCCATTTCAAATTTAATCTTTTTACCTTTTGCCTTTCCAAAGTTCCAACAAAAATCTCCTTCGGCATCTCTTACTATTCTTCCTTGAAAATCTACCCAATCTTCGTTCTTTCCTATTTTAGATATTTCATTTAGTGTTTTTCCTTTCAGCTCCTCGTATTTTTCTAATTGAGCAAAAAATACTTCTACTGTTGCTGTATTATCAGCGTTAGCATCGTGAGCATTTTCTAATTCCTTTCCACAATAGAATTTTAAAGCAGAAGATAAATCCCTTTTTTCAAAGTTTTTAAAAATAGCGCAAACATCAACACTTACAATATCATAATTAGGGAACTCTATGCCACTCCTTAAAAATTCTTCCTGCAAAATAGCGTTATCAAAATAATTGTTATTATATCCTGCCAAGTAACAATCACTCATAAAATCAAATAAAGATTTTGCAAGTTGTGAGAATTTAGGTTTATCCAATAAATCCTCGTTTTTAATTCCATGAATATCACTTGCTTCTTTTTTTATAGGAATAACTGGATTGATTAAACTACTTTTACTAATCATTTCACCATCAGGCATAATTTTAGTAACAGCTATTGATACAATTTTATCTACCCCAACATCTAATCCTGTTGTTTCTAAATCAAAGAATACAATCGGCTTATCAAGATTTAGTTTTTTAATTTGATTTTTTATTTCTGTTGTCATTTGGTTTTAATTTATATTTTTTAATAACAATACGCTGATGAATTTAAGCATATATACCACTTTGTTCCATTTTGGTCTGTACCTTCTAAATTATAATTATATGATATGCAATTAGGAGTGGCATTAGTACCGCATGAAAAATAACCTAACAACTTAATAACAGTAGCTTTTCCGCTACCCCAAAATATTACTGCATAAGTATTATACATTCCATAATTATATGTTTGAGTAGCCTGATTCAGTTCCCAACCAGTTATTATCGTTACATCAACATTATAATAATCTGACCATCCATACGTTCTTTGGTATTTGGCATTTAATCTTTGAGTAAATTCTGCGTAACTATTTAAGCAGAAAACTAATAGTATTGATAATATTATTTTTTTCATTTTATATTTTATTTTGAAATACAATTTTTAAATCAAGTTCTTTTGCAAGAGAATATTAACATCTCGCACCTTTTGAGTTGCCCCAATTTTCAAGCATATAAATCCCCTCGCATCTTAATAATGCTGAAAAATCAACTTCCATAAAATCATACCAATCGGCATTTGGTTTATGTTCTAATTTCATAGGATTAACTGGAACTCCCCCCATATCCCTTACTTCTTTTTCGGCATCTTCAAATATTTTATATGCCTGATGGTATTCTAATCCTGTTATTTTTCCACTAATGTAAACTTTCATTTTTTTATGTTTATTGTTTTTTTTATTATAATGATTCTTGTAATGTTTTTAATAGTTTTATTGCAGAAAAACAATTATCTAATAAAACACGCTCCATAAATAAATCTTTATAGTCAGTAGTCCCTATTAATTTTGCACATCTTATTAGTAAATAACATTTTTTAATAACAAACTTGTAATCATTTGATTCTAATTCTAAATATTCAATTATATTATTTATATCATCTTTGGTTAAATTTTTTAAAAATAAATTATATAGCTCTTTTTTTCTTAAAACATATTTTTTTGATTTTGGGAAATAAGAATTATTCTTACCGCTTAAAACTTTAAAATTGTTTAAATCCGAATATTTGTCTAACAAACTCATAAGTTATTTTCCTCTTTTGATTCGCTTATTCCTTTGTGTATGGTATCTGATAATTCTTCTATTAATTTATAGTATTCAGGACTTTCCTTTTCTATTGCCTCTAAAACTTTAAATCCTTGATTCAGCCATAAGTTAAAATCTCTCTTTGTCTGATGCTTAAATTTATTTATAAGATGAGTTGATTGTTCAACGGTAGCCTTAAATAAAGCCATCGTTATTAGTTTTTCTCTTTCTAATTGTGTCATTATATAAAGTTTAAATTTAAAACTTGTGCTAACTTCCTTGCATCTTCAATACTTATTTCGCTTTGTGTAAGAACATTTTCATCTTTATCACAAAAAGATATTACTAAACAATTTTCATGTATGTAAAATGATATTTTTTCATTTTTTTTATCAGGATAAACCGCATACTCGGTTGTTTCGCAAATTAATTCTATTTCCATTTTTATTTTTTATTTAAAGTTACAACTCTATTATTTTTAATAGCATCATAAAGCTGAATGAAATATCTTCTTCTATTTGCAGGTACTTCCAAAGTAAAACTATCATAGCTTCTACCATTTATAAACTTAACTTTTCTCAATTCTTTTTTCGCCAAAATTTCAGCATCACTATCTCCTATCTCAAACCAAGAATTTCCATCACAATTAAACTTATTCCAAGACATAAGATTTATTTTTGTTCCATCTTCAAACAAAAAAATAATTTCACTTTTTTCAACGCATCCACCAACATTTATAGATTTAACATCTAAATCTTTTATGTAAATAGAATTATCATATTCTTTTTCATCAATAAAAGCAGATATTCCTAATCCTTGATTTTCAGTTTTATTTATTAATGGAATTTTAAAAGTTGGGAAATAATATGTTTTATCAGTCATATCATCAACCGATTTTACAATATAAACACTATCAACATCTTTTTTTGTTGTTGTTTTTTGACCATAAGCAAGTCCTATGCTTAGTACAATGCTACTTAATAAGATTTTTTTTATCATTTTGTATTTTTTTTAATGTCCATTTTATGTTATAGTATTGAAAATCAATTACTATTATGTGAATAAATAAAATCATTATTAAAATTAAAATTTCTAATATCCTATATGTTATGCTTTCAGTATTTATAAAGAGCTGAATCCCTGCATAAAAAAAACCTATTAGGATTAATTTAAAAAAAACAATAATTAATATTGATTTTATAATCTTAGAACGGTAAGTCATCATCGTCTTTTTTAGTGTTATTAGAGGTTGATGTTTGTGTTTCCTTTTTTGAACCACCGCCTAACAATTCAATATTAGAAACATTTATTTTTATTGCTCCTTTAACATCTCCATTTTTGTCTTTATAAACTTCAACATCAGGCTTTCCCTCAACAAAAACTTTAGTTCCTTTTGTAAGATATTCGGAAATGTTCACATTTGATTCTCTCCAAATAGTACATCCATAATAATAAGTTTTTTCGACTATTGTTCCATTAGCATCTTTATACTTTTCATTTGTTGCCAAAGAAAAATTAATTGCTTTTTTACCATTTACATCTTTTACTTCTGCATCAGATGTAATGTTTCCAATTGTTTGTAATCTATTCATTTTTTATTTTTTTGTATTGTGGTTAAAATTAGTAATTGTTTTATTTGATTTTATTAATGTTAATAACTTTTTATTTCCTTAATTGTAGCGTAAAGAAGTAAGTTA
>Ga0164293_10000411_pt1 | contig 33399 bp, 35 predicted proteins | sample GEODES118metaG_FD_111487 | JGI IMG/M metagenome (GOLD analysis project Ga0164293, IMG submission 111487) | Eutrophic lake water microbial communities from Lake Mendota, Wisconsin, USA - GEODES118 metaG | ecosystem: Environmental > Aquatic > Freshwater > Lake | place: USA: Lake Mendota...
CCCTTCATAGCCAAGCTCTGAGAAGGGCTCAGGCGCGAGGCCGATGTTCGGCTTGATCACGCCAAAGAAGATGGGGCGGTCGTACACCTGGAGACGCGTACGCACACCGGCGATGCCGAACTGCGGGCCGTCGAAATGCGCGAGGAACGCCTCCGGAAAGCGCATGTCCTCGAGCCGGATGATGGGAATACCCGGTGCGAAGAAGATTCCCTCACCCATCACCGCGGTGATGAGGTTGGGGAGCCGCGGGCCGAAGTTGTTCCACGGATGCGCAATGACCGCACGACAGCGATGCACGGGGCCCGGCGGCACCACGCCGAGCGGCAGGGAGAAGGCGGCTACGGGTTCCGCCTCCAACTCCAGCACCTTGGCCGCGAATTTGGGACGGAAGTCCTCCTTCACACCGACGCGATGCCACTGCGCCGTGGACTGTTCACTCGCCAGATGTGCCGCCGCCGCGCGCGGATCACCGGCACACTCGAACGTAAACGTGAGCTCGAGGTAGGCCTCGGGATCGATCGCCGCCCGCGTGGTGAAGAAACCTTCGATGTCGTTGGGGTGCATCGTCACTCCACCGCGATAAGGTGCAGCTTCACGTCGCGATGCGGACGCGGCCCGTCGAGCTCCACGAAGAAAAGCGACTGCCAGCCGCCGAGATCGAGCGTCATGTCGGCAACGGGAATGGACTCGCTGGCGTTCATGAAGAGGCCCAGCAGATGCGCGTGCGCATTGAGTCGATCATCCACCGGCGCGCGATTGTGCCCGTAGTCGGCATCGGCCGGCGCGAGCGCCTCGAGCCAGCGGATCATATCACGCTGCAACTCGGCTTCGCGTTCGTTGATCGTGATCCGCGCCGTGGTGTGCGGCGACATCACCGTGAGCAGCCCCTGCGTCACGCCGGTCGTGCGCAGCCACGCGCGCACCGGCTCCGTGATGTCGAGAATCTCGATAGGCTGCGTGGTCTCCACCGACAACCGGTGGGTGAAAATGCGCGTAGACATACCGCCATCCTCACCCACCCAGCGGTGTGACGCAAGGGGCGTGACGGGCGATGAGTGTGTTGAGCAACAGCGTCCCTGGATCGGGAACGCGCTGCCGGATTTCTGGACACGGGCCGCGACGGCAGGTTATGACAAGGCCGGCCACTTCGCATTTCCACGGACCAACCCACGCTCCTGCCATGCCCCGCCCTCGTCTCGTGTTGCGCGCGCTTCTGGCTGTCTTGTCCATCCTGATCTGGTCGCCGGTCACCATGGTCGCCGGTGCGCAGGGTTCCGACGCCGCACTGCGCACGGAGGTACAGCGTCTGCTCGACGCGCTGCCGGCGCAGACGAGTCTCTACGCCGAGCATGTGCCGAGTGGCCGAACGATCGCGATCCGCGCCGATCAGCCCATGAGCACCATGAGCGTGATCAAGGTCCCCATCATGCTGCAGGCGTACCGCGATGCGCAGGCGGGGACACTGTCGCTCGACGAGCGCCACACGATTCGCGAGGAAGAGCTGCGCGGGGGCACCGGGCTGCTCAAGCGGTTCGGCGTGGGGCTCGCGCCCACCATGCGCGATCTCATCGATCAGATGATCATCACCAGCGACAACACGGCCACCGATCTGGTGCTCGCTCGTGTGCAACGGGCGCGGGTCAACACGCTGATGCAGGAGATCGGCCTACCCAACACTCGCATGCTGCACAGCATCGGTGACTTCTTCCGCCTGCTGCAGGCCGCGTACGACCCATCACGGGCTACGTGGGATGACGTGCAGGTGTATCGGGCACGCACGCCGGCCGGCGTGTCGGCCGATTTGCTCGCGGCCATCCGTTTTCGCTTCACCGCCGACACCAGCATGTGGCTGGGGCGCACCACAGCGCGCGAAATGAGCGTCCTGCTGCGTGGCCTTCTCGACGCGAAGTTCGCCAATCGCGAACACAGCGACGCCATGCTGCGCCATCTACGTGGCCAGTTCTACACGACGCGGTTACCCGCCACGCTACGCTATGCCGCGGGGGTGACCGTGGCGCACAAGACCGGGGACTTCCCGCCCATCAGCGGCAGCGATGTGGGCATCATCGAGTACGAGGGTGGCCCCATCGTGATCAGTGTGTTCACCAATGGCAACACCGGCGACTTCGCGGTGCTGGAGAACACCATCGGGCAGATCGCGGCGAAACTCGTGAACGCCTGGAAGTAAACGGCGCGGGGCCTCCGTTGCCCTATCGCCGTTGCAGCACCAGCAGCGCGTTGCCAACGGCGCGCTCGCCCGTGGGATCAGACGGGCTGTTCACGAGGCGTCCGTCGATGACGAGCGACGTGCTACCGCCGCCGTCGAAGTTGAGTGCATCCCACGCGCCGAGGGCGCGCATGGCATCAGCGAGCTCCACGAGGGTCATGCCCACGCTCGAGTCGCTGCGACCATCCACCGCCAGCAGCCACATCGTTCGCCCGTCGCGTGAGAGGCCCACAGCGCTCCGCGGATGCCGGGCCTCGGCGTTACGCGAGATGGTGCCTTCGCGCGAGGGCGCTTCGGTGGCGACGTTGACGCCCCCCTCGAGAATGCGCGGCCACCCGCCGATCAACTGGGCCGGTGGACGCGCATCTCGCAGAGCGGGCTGCGTGCCGAGCCACACACGCACCGTGTCACCTTCGCGCCATTGCTGCAGGGAGGGCACCCGGTCACCGGACGCCGACAACACGGCCCCATCGGCGGGAATAGGGGTACCGGCGCTGGTTACCGGCGCCGTGGTCGCCACGTACACGATGGTGTCCCCGCGCGAGCCAACGGCGCGCAGCGGTATCTCAGCCACCCGCCGCGGCGGCACGCTGTCACGCACTGCCGAATCACGCGGCGTGCGGCCCCCCATGCGTGGGGTGTAGAGAACCGTTCCTTCGAAGGTGCCACTCGGGGCGTGATTCACGCCGAGTACGGGAATGACGCCACCCCGCCCCCACGCGCGTGCGTCCAACACGTAGCGGGCGATACTGGCCCGGCCGTCGTGGGCGACGGCGAGCTGGCTGTGCACGTTGTCGTAGCTGTCGAACGGAGAGTCGCTGACCATGCGGCCCACCCACCATTCGCCATCGGTGACCTGATTGTTCTCCGTGCGCCCCGTGCGCAGATCGAAGAAGTCGGCGTTGATGGCCACGCGAACCGGGAGCGCGTCGGAGTTGAGGCGCGCCGCCAGCGACGACGGACGCTCGCGCCCCGTGAGCGAATCACGGCCATGCACGGCGCGGAGCTGCACGGCCTGCTGCGTGAGATCCACCTTCACCACGGCAATGCGCCAGGGCCCGCGAGCATCGCGATACTGCCACCACTCCACACCGGGCCCGAGCGCCTGCGCCGTAGCTTGTACAGCGGCCTGCGGGTCGCTCCGGTGCGCACCGGAGGCGCATCCCGCGAGCAGCAACGTCGCGATGCCCCGCGCGACGGAATGACGAACCCATGAGATAGAACGCATGCAGCCTACTCCGGACGTGGTGAATCCGGAGAGGATGCGGTATCGTTGGCGGAACGTCCAGCCCACGGTCATGTCCGGTTATCCCGATCTCTTCGATTCGCACGGCATTGAAGCCATGCAGCGCCGTATCAGCGCGCTCACGCCCGACACACAGCCCCTCTGGGGGAAGATGTCCGTGAGCGAGATGCTCGCCCACGTGAACGTGGCGTACGAGATGGTCTACACGGACAAGCATCCGCGCCCCAATCCCATCATGCGCTGGGTGCTGAAGAAGATCGTGAAGCAGCGGGTCGTGGGGCCGGCGCCCTACCCGCGCAACACGCCCACGGCGCCAGCATTCCGCATTACCGACACGCGCGATTTCGAGACGGAACGCGAGCGCCTGCTAGCGTATCTGCAGCGGGTGGCCGCCGAGGGACGGGCGAAATTCGAGGGGCGCGCGTCGCTCTCCTTCGGCCCGCTCACGGCGACCGAATGGAACGGCCTGTTCTCGAAGCACCTCGACCACCACCTGCAGCAGTTCGGCGTGTAACTCCAAACCGCGGTGTGGCTGTATGGCTGGGGCCTTCAGGCCCGTCAGCTGGCGATGTACAGCGTGTGAAACGGCCCCGACGTGGCGTGGGCGCGCACCTTCATCGCCTTCACCTCGAGTCCCGCGTTCTCGAGCGCGCGCACGAAACCGGGATCGTCGCCCACCGACCAATAGGCAATCGTCCCCTCCGGCTTGAGGGCCGCCATCGTGGCCGCGATACCGCGCGTGGCATACAGCCGGGAGTTCTCTTTCATGATCATCCCCTCCGGACCGTTGTCCGTATCGAGCATGATCGCGTGGAACCCGCCCACGTTGTTGCGCAGCACTTTCGACACATCCTCGTGCACGATGCGCACGCGTGGATCGGCCATGGCCTCCGCCGAGAGCGCGTACTCCGGGTTCGCGTTCCACTGAATCACCTCGGCCACGAGCTCGGCCACCACCACCTCGGCGTCGGGGCCGAGATGACGTAGCGCCTCGCGCAACGTGAAGCCGAGCCCCAGGCCGCCGATCAGCACCCGCGCCTTGGGCTTGGTGACCAGCGGTGCGCACGCGACCTCGGCCAGCTTGTCCTCGGAGAGATGACGACGCGTGGACATGAGTTCCACGCCGTCGGCGCGAATGAGATACGCGCCGTCGTGCCGGTAGAGCTGCAGCACGGTGCCATCGGGCGTCTTCGCTTCGCCCAGCCGTTCAAGGGGTTTCATGCGAGAAAGCTAGTCGGCTCCGAGACGGTCGCGCAGGCCGATGGTGTGATGGCGCGTGTGCGCCGTGACCAAGCGCAGCGTCTGATACGGCGTGAGTGATCCGAAGTACGCGTGCATCACGCGCGTGGCGGTCGGCAGCTGAAAGGTGGCGATCGCCTTGCCGGCCTCCCGCTCGAGACGCTCGACCAACTCGGTCTGCGTGAGTGTGTGCGCCAGCGTGAGATCGGGGCGCACCTCCGTGGGAACCGGTGCTTCGCGCGGGAACCGCTTCAACCACAGCATGACGGGCAAGATCACGGTGCGCGACACCCACGCCGCGAGCGGCGGCGCGAGCAGGCGCATGCCTGGGCCGCCCGATGCGGCCTCGTACCCATAGCAGTACGCGTCGGCCACATGCAGCGTGAGTGCAGCCGCCGACCATCGCCCGGGCGCAGGCATGCGCTGCCATCGGTCCGCCGGGAAATCACGCGCCACGCGCAGGTACTCGCTGAGTACGTGCGCGTGCTCGGCGAGGGCGCTCGACCACCGATCAGTCATGTGTGGTCAGCGCTTCGCACGAATGCGGGTCATTTGTGGCTCGAGGGTGGGAACAGCCGAGCTGTTCTCCCGTCACTCCGAATCGTAGATCTGCACCCGGCTCCAGTACTGCTTATTCTCGGCCACGAACGCCTGGTGGGTGGGGTGCACCTGATACCCGTCGTGCTCGGCCATGTCCTTGAACAGCAGCACGAGCGCCCACGTGTACGTGCGATCGATGACCGGACGGTCGGTCGAGGCGGGCGTGCCGATGTAGCACCCCTGTGCCGGAATCGCCGCGAGGCCCTGGAGATTCGACGCGAAGCGCGCGCGCTCGTCGTCGGTGAGATCGGGGCGCAGCCAGAAGTAAACGGCGTGGACGAGCATGACGATGTGGCTGAAGGAATCGAGAGGGAAACCGGAAAGTCACCGTTGCCGGCGGCCTCCGCAACCGTGATCGCCTACGACGCGCTCACCGCCCGCTCACCCCCCGATCACCACCCGCGCACGACATCGCGCACGGCGTCCACGAAGGCGCGCGCCTCGGCGCCCGGCACGGCCCCACGTCGCCATACCGCCACGATGTCCCGCTGCAGTGCATGATCCACCAGCGGCACGTAGGCGCACGCCGGCGTGTTGTGCCGCGTGGCCGCCATCGCCGGCACGATGCTCACGCCCACGTCGGCCCCCACAAGCTCCAGCACCGTCGCCAACTGCGCGCTGCGGCACACCACCGACGGGGAGAGCTGCCGCGTCGAGCAGAACCCCGCGACCTGTTCACCGAGGCAGTGGGCCGGGTCGAGCGTTACGGCCGGCGCGTCGTGCAACTGCTGCAACGTGATGCGGCCAGCGCGCGCCGCCGGGTGCGAGATCGGCACGGCCACCACCAGCGCGTCGGTCCCCAACACCTCTGTGCCGAGATGGTCGAAGGCGTACGGCAGCGCGGCGATCACCACATCGAGGGCGCCGTCCAGCAGCAGGCGCGCGAGCACGGCACTGTAGTCCTCGCGCAGCTCGACCCGTGTGGTGGCGTGGTGGGCATGAAACCGGCGCAGGGCGCCAGGGAGCACGTATGGCGCGACCGTGGGAATGGCGCCCACCTGCAGCACCCCGCCGCCGGCCGCCCCTTCGCGCCGTACCGCCTCCTCGGTGGCCCGGAGTTCGTCGAGCAACCGCCGGGCACGCGGGTAGAGGGTGCGACCGGCGGCCGTCATGCTCACGCCGCGCCCGTGCCGCTCGAAGAGGACCGAGCCCAGCTGCTCCTCGAGCCGGCGGATCTGCCCCGAGAGCGATGGCTGTGACAGCCCCAGATGGCCGGCCGCACGGCTCAGACTCCCGGCGTCGGCCGTCTCCACGAAGGCCCGAAGCAGTGTCATGTCCATAGAGATATAGTATTTACCTATGGGATTTATAGGAATACCGCCATTGCTGCCTATACCTGGAATCCCTATCCTTCCAACAGACATATCCGCGTGCGCCGCCGTGATTGCAGCGCGCGTCCCTCTGCCAGACCAACTCCGTTCGGAGAGAGAGATCGATGGAAGGACATTCCGGTGGAAACGGGGGCAAGTGCCCCGTGATGCACGGTGCGGCCGCCGCGCCGAAGACGATGGCCGGCCCGCACGGTCGCACCAACCGCGACTGGTGGCCCAATGCCCTCAACGTGGGCATCCTGCGTCAGCATTCGTCGCTCTCCAATCCGCTTCCGGGCTACAAGTACAGCGAAGCGCTCAAGCAGCTCGACGTGGACGCGCTCAAGGCCGACCTCGTAGCGCTCCAGACGGACTCGAAGGATTGGTGGCCGGCCGACTACGGTCACTACGGCCCGTTCTTCGTGCGCATGGCGTGGCACAGCGCCGGCACCTATCGCACGGCCGACGGCCGCGGCGGTGCGGGCAGCGGCACGCAGCGTTTCGCGCCCCTCAACAGCTGGCCCGATAACGGTAACCTCGACAAGGCCCGTCGCCTGCTGTGGCCGATCAAGCAGAAGTACGGCAACACGATTTCGTGGGCCGACCTCTTCATCCTCGCCGCCGACATCGGCATGGAAACGATGGGCTTCAAGCCCTTCGGCTTCAGCTTCGGTCGTGAAGACGTGTGGGAGCCCGAGCAGGACATCTACTGGGGCAGCGAAGGCGAGTGGCTCGCCACCAGCGAGAAGGCAAACAGCCGCTACACGGGCGATCGTGAGCTCGAGAATCCGCTCGCGGCCGTGCAGATGGGTCTCATCTACGTGAACCCCGAAGGCCCGGACGGCGTCGCCGATCCGATGGCCTCCGCCCGCGACATCCGCGAGACGTTCGCGCGCATGGCGATGAACGACGAAGAGACGGTGGCCCTCGTGGCCGGCGGTCACACCTTCGGCAAGATGCACGGCGCCGGCGATACGGCCCTCGTGGGCCCCGAGCCGGAAGGCGCGCCGATCGAAATGATGGGCCTCGGCTGGGCCAACAGCTTCGGCACCGGCAAGGGCGCGCACACCACCACGTCGGGGCTCGAAGGCGCCTGGACGCCGAACCCCACCAAGTGGGACAACGGCTACTTCGACACGCTCTTCGGCTTCGAGTGGGAGCTCACCAAGAGCCCGGCCGGCGCGCAGATCTGGGAGCCCACCGACAAGGAAGCGTCGCTCGTGGTGCCCGATGCGCACGACGCGAGCAAGAAGGTGCGTCCGGCCATGAGCACCGCCGATATCGCGCTCCGCACCGACCCGTCGTACCTCGAGATCTCCAAGCGCTTCCATCAGGACCCGCAGGCGTTCCACGACGCCTTCGCGCGCGCCTGGTTCAAGCTCACGCACCGCGACATGGGCCCCAAGACGCGCTACGCGGGTCCGTGGATTCCGCAGGAAACGCTGTTGTGGCAGGATCCCATCCCCGCGTGTGACCATGCGGTGATCGACGCGGCCGACATCGCCGCGCTCAAGGGCAAGATCCTCGCGAGCGGCCTGCCGATTGCGCAGCTCGTGTACGTGGCGTGGTCATCGGCCAGCACCTTCCGCGGCAGCGACAAGCGCGGTGGTGCCAACGGCGCGCGCATCCGCCTCGAGCCGGCGAAGCAGTGGGAAGTGAACCAGCCCGCGAAGCTCACGCGCGTGCTCGACATCTACGAGACGATCCAGAAGGAGTTCAACGCCTCGGCCACGGGTGGCACGCAGGTGTCGATCGCCGATCTCATCGTACTCGGCGGCGCGGCGGCCATCGAAGCGGCGGCCAAGAAGGCCGGCTTCGACATCACCGTGCCGTTCACGCCCGGCCGTATGGATGCCACGCAGGAACACACCGACGCGCATTCGTACGCGGTGCTCGAGCCGCAGGCCGACGGCTTCCGTAATTACCAGAAGGCGGTGTACAGCAAGCCGGCCGAAGAGCTGCTCGTGGACAAGGCGCAGCTGCTGGGCCTCACGGCGCCCGAGATGACGGTGCTGGTGGGTGGCATGCGCGCGCTCGGTGCCAACTACGGCGCCACCAAGCACGGCGTGCTCACCGACCGTCCGGAAACGCTGTCGAACGACTTCTTCGTGAACCTGCTCAGCATGGACACGAAGTGGGCGCCGATGAGCGGCAGCACGGAAGTGTTCGAAGGCCGTGACCGCGTGACCGGCGATGTGAAGTACACCGCCACGCGCGTGGACCTCATCTTCGGCTCGCACAGCGAACTGCGCGCCGTGGCCGAAGTGTACGGCCAGCACGACAACCAGGAGAAGTTCGTCCACGACTTCGTGGCCGCCTGGAACAAGGTGATGAACGCGGACCGCTTCGACCTCGCGTAATCGCCGCTGAAGCGATCAAGGGGTCAGTGTCGTTGATCTTCAACGACACTGACCCCTTGATCGTTTGCAGCCGCTCTGCTCAGAGATAGAACAGCAGATCGAGCGACGGCGGCCGCACACCCGCGTTACGCAGCAACACCACCATCTGCGCACTGTGCCGCACTTCGTGAATCATCACGTGCCAGAGCAACCCGTCTACGGTGAGCTGCTTGTCCGGCCAGTCGGCCACCGTCACCACGCGCGCGAGATCGGCGGCACTCAGCGTGGCGATGAAGTCGCAGCTCTCGTTCTCCACCGCCGACCAATAGTCGAGCAGCAGCGCGAGCGGCACATCAGCGAATGCCGGTCCGCCGGGACTCGCCCGCAGAGTCGGGAACTGCTCCTGAACCATCGGGAGCCGGCGAATGTCTCCCTGTACCCAACCATCTTCCACCTCGATGACATGAAAGAGCATGTCCTTGAGGCAGCGGAAGCGATCGGCGACGACGAGCGGGCGTGAGAGTACGTCGTCTGGCGTCGCTTCCAACGTGGCGCGCAGATCCCGACGGGTGCGCACCACGTAGTCGTACATCTCCTGCAGCGTCACGGCATTGCCGCTTTGAACTGCTTGATCGCTGCGTTCACCTTGAAGTCGATCGCGATCTTGCCGATCTCGGGGCTGGCCTTGGTGGGGTCACCCTGTACGCCGGCATCGGGGCTGCCGCCGTTGGGCGCCATCTTGTCCTTGCGAATGCCCTGCGAGAACACGTACAGCAGCTGCGACGTGTCGCTGGTACCGGCATGCGAGCCCACCATCTGCTCGCTCCACCCGTACGTCTTGTTGAGGTAATCGCGAATGAGAATGCGCCCCTGCTCGTAGTAGTCGGTGAGCGCGTGCACACGAATGCCGGCCCCGCCCCATTCCGCGTTGAGCGCCTTGGCGATGTTGGTCATGCCACGCTGATTCGGGCCACTATCGCCAATGAGGATGATGTCGGTAAATCCGTGCACCTTGAGCGAGCGCACCGCCGCATCGAGCACCTTCTCGTACGCCGGATCGGGCAGCGAGATCACGCCGGGCTTGTCGCCCCAGTTGGGACGGTTGTAGTCACCCTCGGGCACGTACTGCAGCGTGGGCGCGATCAGCGCATTGCCCAGTCGCTGCGCCAGCACACCGGCCGCGAAGGTCACGATGTAGTTGTGCTTCCCCATCACCATGTGGGGGCCGTTCTGTTCGGTCCCGCCGGTGGGGATGATCGCCACCTTCTTGCCACCGGCAATCGCGTCGCGGATTTCCGTCCACGTCATCGACTCCATGTACGGGGCAGCGTACGGATCGGGACGGTCCTGCGCGGCGAGCGGCGAGGTCGCGACGAACGCGGCCAATGCCGCGGTACGCAGCATACGGTGCATCGTGGTAGTCATCACTTGCTCCCTCCCGCCCGCAGCGTGCGAATCTGATTGAGTGCGTTGTCGATCTTGATCTTGAGCAGTTCGGCGCCGATCTCGGCGCTCGCCTTGGTGGGGTCACCGTTCACCCCACTGTCGGGCGCGCCGCCGTTCCGCGCGAAGCGTTCCTTCCGCACCAGCTTGGGGTTCACGTACAGCAGCTCCGACGTGTCGAGCATGCCGGCGTGGCTGCCGATGTCCTCGTCGGTGTACCCCTTGCCCCGCAGCATCACACGCATGTCTTCGCCGGCCTTGGTGTAGTAGTCACCGATGAACAGGGCGCGCGCACTGCCCCCCCATTCGGCGTTCAACTGCTCGGCCGCCTTCTGCATGCCGCGCTGATTGCCGCCGCTATCGCCGATGTAGATGATCTGCGTGAAGCCGCCATTCTTGAGGGAGCGCGCCGCATGTACGAGCAGCTCCACGAAGCGGTCTTCGGGCAGCGTGATGGTGCCCGGCTTGGCCATGTGCCCGCGCGCCGGTTCCCAGCTGCCTTCGGGCACATAGGTGACGATGGGTGCCACCAACGCATCGCCGAGTGCGCGCGCTATGCGCTCGGTGGTGTGCGTGAGCACCCACTTGTGCTCACCGTCCACCATGTGGGGCCCCTTCTGCTCCTGCCCCGCCGTGCCGATGATGACCGAGCGGGTGCCCGCCTGCATGCGGTCACGGATCTCGGTCCAGGTGAGTTCGTCGATGAAGACGGGGGGCGTACCCTGCGCGTGCAGCGCCGCGGGCATCGAGAGCAGCAAGGCGAACGCTGCGGTACGCAGCATCGTCGAGCGGGAGGTGTGGTGCATCGGGCAGCTCAGGAAGGAGGAGCGTGGGAGCACGAAGGGGGCGAGATGCGCACGAACTTCGCCCCCGGAGGCGATCACGGCAACCGCGCCCGCGGCGCACTTTCGGGCATGCCTACTCTCCACCCTCCGCGCCTCCGGCAGCCTTGCCCGGCAGCAGCCATCGCGGCCACCATCAGCATCGGCATCGGCCTTGGCATCGGCAGCCCCCTCGCTGCGCAGAGCGCACCAGCGGCGCGCGGCGCCTCTGCGCCGCCCAACGCACCGGCCATCGTGATGCGCGGCGACAGCACGCTGCTGCTCCGCTACGACGGAGCCGTCGTGTTCGAGGGCACACTCTCCGTGCGTGGCGAGGCGCCGGTGGTGAATCTGCTGGTGGACAGCAGCGGCGGGTCCGTCACGCAGGTCGTGAAAGTGACCGCGCGCGGCCGCGGGGGCGCGCTCACCCTGCGCGCACGGCTCAACACCTCGGGCGAATCGTTCGCCACCGAGGCGGATCCCGCCGAAGACTCGCGTCCCGTGGTGCGACACGCGGTAGGGAATGCCGACAACGCGCGCAATCGTGCCGTGTACGACCGGCAGCGCGACTGGCTGCTGAGCGTCGACGAGCCGGCGCGGGTGCGCGTGCGAGCCGGCGGCGTGGGGGACACGGTATCGCGGTATGATCTCACCGCCGAGGGCGGCGAGATCGCGATACGGTTCCGTCCGCGCTTCTACCAGCGGCACCGTGGCCTCGCGCGCTACGAACCGTGGACGTATCGCCCGTGGGCGCAGAGCGTGGCCGGCTGGACCTCGTGGTACGCCTTTCGCGACAAGGTCACCGAAGCCGACATCCATCGCACCGCCGATGTGATGCGCGACGTGCTACGTCCCTTCGGCTTCACGTATCTGCAGATCGACGACGGTTTTCAGCAGGTCCCCATCGGCACGCCGGACCATTGGCTCACGGCCAACGCCAAATTTCCGTCGGGGCTGCCGGCGTTGCAGCGCGCCATCCGTGAACGCGGGCTCGAACCCGGCATCTGGACGAATGTCAGTTTCGCCATGCGCGACTCGGCGCTCGCTCATCCGGAGTGGTTCGTGCGTGACGCGTCGGGACAGCCCGCGTACGGCAACTGGGTGGGGTACGTGATGGATGGCAGCAGCCCTGCCACGCTCAATGCGCTTATCCGTCCCGTGTACGACTCGCTCCGCGCGATGGGGTGGACGTATTTCAAGCTCGACGCCCTGCGTCATCTGCGATACGAGGGCTTCAACAGCTTCCCCGAGTACTTCACGCAGCGCGGGCTCGATCGCGAGCAGGTGTTTCGCGACGTCGTCGCCGACATCCGCTCGCGCATCGGGCTCGATCGCTATCTGCTGGCGTGCTGGGGTATTCGCCCCGAGCTCATCGGCCTGGTCGACGGGATGCGCGTGGGCGACGACGGCTTCGGGTACGGGGCGTTCGCGCAGTACAACTCGTTCAACAACGTCGTCTGGCGCAATGACCCCGATCACATCGAGCTGCGCCAGCCCGATCGCTATCGCGCGACCACGCTCACGTCGATCACCGGCAGCGTGATGATGGTGACCGATCCGCCGGAGGTGTATCGCACCGCCCAGGTGGATGCCGCGTTGCGCACCGCACCGGTGCTCTTCACGCGTCCGGGACAGGTGTACGATGTGGATCCGTCGCGATCGGCGCTGCTGGGTACGGTCGGCAATACCACGAGTGGGTCGGGGCCCCGACCGTTCGACGCCGACCAGCGTCTGCTGGTGCCGCTGCATCTGCTCGATATCGCGCGCCCCTTCGAGCAATGGAGCGTGGTGGCGCGCACCGGCGGCGATGCCGACATCCCGCTCGCTGACCTAGGGCTCGAGCCCGGCACGGAGTACGTGGGTTTCGAATTCTGGACGCGCCGTGCGCTGGGCGTGGTGCGCGACACGCTGCACGCCGGGGCGGTCGATCCGACGTTTCAGGTGCAGGCGATCTGCCTGCGCAAGCGTATGGCGCATCCGCAGCTGCTCGCCACGAACCGCCATGTCACCTGTGGCGGCGTCGATCTGCAGCAGGTGACGTGGCGCGACGGCGCCCTGCACGGCGCGAGCGACGTGGTGGGTGGTGATCCGTACGAGCTGTACGTAACCACCCCCGCGGCGTACGGCGTGCCGACGGTCACGGTGGAGGGGGCGACGCTCGTGAGTCAGCGCGCGAGTCAGGGCGTGCGGGTGCTGCGGCTGCTGGCCCGGCGTGATGGTCGGGTGACGTGGACGCTTCGGTACGGCCGCCGGGCCGGCGCTCGCTGAACCGAGCGGCGTTCCCCACCGGCACCGGCGCCGAATTCAAGCCGCCGAAGCGACGATCGCGCTTGGCGAAGTCGGCGAACACCGCGTCGAGATCGGCGGTGGTGAGGTCGGGAAACAGCGCGTCCACGAACGCCAGTTCGGCGTACGCGCACTCCCACAGCAGGAAGTCCGAGAGGCGCCGCTCACCACCGGTGCGCAGCAGCAGATCCACGTTGGGGAGCAGCGGATCGGCCGGCCACTCCTGCCCTTCGGCCTGCGCCCGGGCGAAGGCTTCCTGCAGCGCGGCCTTGCTCGAATAGTCGATCGCCACACGCAGGTGCATGCGCGTGCCCTGCGCAGTGCGCGCCTCGACCTCTTCCATCTTGGCCACGAGCGCGGGCGGGAGCCGGTCGCGGCGGCCGATGATGGAGAGGCGAATGCCGTTCGCGCGCAGCTCAGCCAACTGGCGCTCCAGATGCGACGCGAAGAGATCCATGAGGAACCCGACCTCTTCGCGCGGCCGCTTCCAGTTGTCACTGGAGAATGCGTACAGCGTGAGATGCTGCACTCCGAGTCGCGCGCAGTGGGCCACGAGTTCGCGCGCCGTCTGCGCGCCACGGGCGTGTCCCATCCACCGCGGGCGTGCACGCTTGGCCGCCCAGCGGCCGTTACCGTCCATGATGACGGCGAGATGTCCGGGGACGCCCTTCATGCTCCACCCACGCGCTTGATGAGCGCTTCCATGTGCGAGAGATAGCGCTCGAGCGCCACGCGCCCTTCGCCGGTGAGTCGATACTCGGTACGCGGCACGCGGCCGTCGAAACGCTTGGTACAGGTCACGTAGCCAGCATCCTCGAGTTTGCGGGCGTGCACGGACACGTTGCCATCGGACGTGTCGAGCAGCGTACGCAGGTCGGTAAAGGTGAGCGAATCATGGACTGCCAATGCACTGACAATGGCGAGACGAAGGCGCTCGTGAATGAGTCGATCGAGCGCGATCGGCAAGGCCGCATCTCCCGTCACGGCCGTCAATGTTGGCCGTGTCTCGGAAGGACGATCACTGGCCGGTGGCGTTTCGGCCTGGAGTGCCTGCCCAGACGGCTTACCCACCGTGACGCCTCGCAATGCGGAGACCGAACCCGATCTGCAGGAGGCCGAATCCGAGTGCCATCATGAGATTCCCATTGACGTTGGGGAGCAGGAGCGCGACGACGCCGAGGACGAGGAAGCCCACCCCCATGAGGGGGACGGCCCGAATGGAGTGGGCGCCGGCGGTGGTGACGGCCACCCCGTAGAGCAGCAACCACAACCCCGGCAGCACGCGGGACGCGAGCGCCAGATCGAGGCCGGGGAGGAAGGGGTTCACCAGCGCGAAGGTGAGCACGGCCCCCGCGAAGATCGCCGGCCAGAAGCCGAGCAGGAACTTCCGCGCGGGGACGCTGAGCGTGAACACGCCCTCGCTCGACACGCGCCGGCGCATCTTCTGCCACATGGTCCATCCGCCCAAGGCCGTGGCCAAGGGAACGGTGAACATCCACACGGCCATCCACCGCTCCACGCTGGGCTGCATGGCCGCCACCGGCGCCGCGGCGCACGCCATGCCCCCCATGGCCACCAATCCCCACCCCGGCACGTCCGTGAAGGCGGCCGCCCCCTCTATGGTCCGCCGAATAAACGACAGATCCTGCAGGGCGCGGTCGTGCAGCGCGGGCGGGTGAGAAGCGGGGGCGGCCATAGTGGGGAGTATCGACCGATGGCTAGGGAGGATCAAGTACTTTATGGTATCAAGTAAAGCCACGGAGGTTCCGCGCATCCCCCGATTCCCCGCTCGCCTACCGATCCGTCAGCGACCCTGCGCGAGGACGCCCACGGTCTGCTCCAAGCCGCGCGTTCGCGCCACCACATCGGCGGTGCGCCCTTCGCCATCACGCACCGACGGGTCGGCCCCATGCGACAGCAACAGGCGCGTCACCTCGGCCGCCGTCTCGTCATCGTCGGCAAAGCAGAACAGGGCCGTGGGCGCATCCACTCCGCGGAGCACCTCCCGCACCAGGTCGGGCGTGGTCTGCAGCACCTCCCGCAGACGCTCCACCTCGCCGAGGCGGGACAAGGCCCGAATGTCGCGCGAGCGCGGGACCAGCGACGTGGCCACCTCCTGCTGATCGAGCGCGATGGCCCAGCTGAGCGCCGTGCCCTGAAATCGCGGTTCACGGCGATTGATGTCGGCTCCCGCGTCGAGCAGCAGCAACGCGGCGGCGACCGACCCGCCCTGCACCGCCCGATGCAACGCCGTGGCCCCCTCGTGATCGGCAGCGTGGATGTCCGCACCGAGGTCCAGCAGTGTGCGCAGGATATCGGTGCGCCCCTGCAGCGCCGCGCGGTGCAGCGGCCCCGGTGCGCGGATGAGCGACGGTTGCGCCGCGAGCAGCCGCTGCATGGTGTCGGCATCGCTCAGCATGACGGCGGCCGCGAATTCGAGCGACGACGGTAAGCTGTCAGCGCGTGCCCCATGCGCCTCGAGCAGCAGCACCCCTTCGCTGAAGCCCGCCAGTCGCGCCTCGGTATGCACGGTGCGTCCCGAGTACGCATGCAGCGCGTTGGCATTCGCCCCGTGTTCGAGCAGCCACTGCACGCGTGCGCGATGACGGCGCAGCACCGCGTTGCCCAGCAGATAGTCGAGCGTGTTGACGGACAGGCGCCCGCTGAGACGCTTGCCTTCGGTGGCATGCCACTGCGCCTCGATTCCACGTGCCACGGAGCGGGCCCATAGCAGGTCGAGCCACCCCGTATCGTCGTGATGCAGCGATGTGTTGTAGAGCAGCTGCGTGTCGAACGGATCGACCCCGCGGTCGAGGAGCAGCGCCGCCAGCGCCTCACCCTGCGGATGCGGCGGCTTCGCCCCTTCGCCGTCGCCCGCCACGCCGGTGAGCAACGTGAACGGATTGCCCCAGCCGTCATCGAACTGGAAGTGGATGTCGGCCCCGGCGTTAACGAGCCGCCGGGCGATCGCGAGCGCGTGCTCCCCGTCGAGCCGGCCGTACATCACGTGCGCGAGGGCGGTCCATCCGCGCACGCCACAGGTGGCCGTCGCGGCGGACGGCGACAGCGTGAGGTGCCGTTCCACTTCGGCCACGTTGCCCATCGCCGCCGCAGCGAACACGCTGTCGTTCGCGAGTTCCGGGTGACGCGCGGCCAGGCGACGTGCCCCATTGAGGTCGCCGCCCCAGCCGTGCGACAGGATCGCCGTCAATCTCTCGGCGAGCCCCTGTCGCTCCGTGGCCTCCTGCTCGTGCAAGGACATGGTGGTACTGACCGCAGGCGCGCGAATCAGCGCATGCGGTCGCGCCGCACCTGCACGCGCAATCCCTTGATCTTGGTGTTCTTGAGCGCCGAGATCACTTCGTCGGCCATCGCTTCCGGCACGTCGACGGTGCTGAAGTTGTCGGCGATCTGGATGCTGCCGATGTGACTCGAATCGAGCCCGGCTTCGTTGGCGATGGCGCCCACGAGATCGCCCGGACGCATCTTGAGCTTGCGGCCGGCACCGATCCACAGTGTGGCCGCCGTCCACGGCGTTTCGCGCTTGGGCTTCTTGCCCTTGCTGGCCGCGCCGTCGCGCGATGGCCGCTTGTCACCACGATCGGCACTGCTGCTGCGTTCGGGGCGATCGCGCGTGAAGCGCTCGCTGCCACCACGATCACCACGATCGAACCGTTCACGCGGTTCGCGCGGCGTGACCGCGGGAATTTCGGCTTCCTCGCCGTCGTGACGCGCCGCGACCAGCTTCACGGCGGCGGCCGCCACGTCCATGAGGTCGTACTCACCGGCGAGCGCCTCCACCATCCCGCGGAAGCTGTCGAGATTCCCCTCGACGAGCGCTTCACGCAGCGTGGCCTTCACCAACTCCTGGCGGTGCGCGCGCAGGTCGGCCACGGTGGGCACCTGCGCCATGTCGATCTTCTGGCTCGTCTGCCGTTCGATGTTGCGCAGCAGGCGGCTTTCGCGCGGCTCGGCGAGCGTGATCGCGACGCCCTCGCGCCCCGCACGACCGGTGCGGCCGATGCGGTGCACGTACGTCTCGGCGTCGGCCGGTACATCGAAGTTCACCACGTGACTCACGTGCTTCACGTCGAGCCCGCGGGCCGCCACGTCGGTGGCGATGAGCAGGTCCACCTTCTTCGCGCGGAACTTCTGCATCACGCGATCACGCTGATCCTGCGACAGCCCACCGTGCAGCGATTCCGCACGCAGGCCGCGCGCCGTGAGCGTCTCGCTCAGCTCGTCCACTTCGGTACGCGTACGGCAGAACACGATGGCGCTCGTGGGCTGCTCGATATCGAGTACGCGGGCCAGCGCCGGCATCTTGTGCGCGCGCGAGACGATGTACGCCACCTGACGCACACGGGCCGCTTCGCCTTCAGCACGCACTTCGCGCTCGACCGTCACATGCTCGGGGTCGCGCAGATACTTGCGCGTGATCCCCGCGATACGCGGCGGCAACGTGGCACTGAACAGCGCCGTCTGCTTTTCCGTCGGCGTCGCGTCGAGAATGGCTTCGAGTTCGTCGGCGAAGCCCATGTCGAGCATTTCGTCGGCTTCGTCGAGCACCACCGCGCGCAGCGTACCCAGCTTGAGCGTGTGGCGCTTGATGTGATCGAGGGCGCGACCGGGCGTGGCGATCACCACGTCCACCCCACGCTTGAGCGCGCGCACCTGCAGTTCCATGCTCGCGCCGCCGTACACGGCGAGGGCGTGCAGTCCGAGCGGCTTGCCATAGCGGTGCACCGCTTCGGCCACCTGCATCGCCAGTTCGCGCGTGGGCACGAGAATGAGGACCGACGGCCCGCCATCGCTGGCGCGGTGGCCGGCGCCAATCCGCGTCAGCAGCGGCAGCGAGAATGCGGCGGTCTTGCCGGTGCCGGTGGCTGCCTGGGCGAGCACATCCCGCCCATCGAGCAGCGGCGGAATGGCGGCCCGCTGCACGGGCGTGGGCTCTTCATAGCCAAGGGCGGATAGCGCGTCCGCGATACGCGGATCAATCCCGAGGGCTGCGAAGCCATTAGTGGCGTCGCCCGCGGTGGTATCCGCGTCTGTTTTCGTCATGGTGTTCTCCTGTAATCAGGAAAGGTAGCACAGTCGAGGCCTCCGTGGTGAAATTCCGGCATGAATGTCACCAACGGACTTCCCTTCGCGGTGCGCCAGAGCCCCATCCAGGGACTCGGCGCCTTCGCCACGCGTGCCATTCCCGAGGGAACACGCATCATCGAGTACGCAGGGGAGCGACTCACCCCCGCCGAAGCCGAGGCGCGCTACCCCGACGAACCCGGCCAGCGGCACCACACGTTCCTGTTCGCCATCGACGACGACGTGGTGGTGGATGCCTCGGTGAACGGCAACGAGGCGCGCTTCCTCAACCACTCGTGTGCCCCCAATTGCGATGTGGTCGTGGATGCGAAGCGCCTCTGGATCGAAGCCATTCACGACATCGAAGTGGGGGAAGAGCTCGTGTACGACTATGCATTCGTGCTTGAGGAACGGCACACCCCGGCGGTGAAGAAGCGGTACCCGTGCGCCTGTGGTGCGATTACGTGCCGCGGGACCATTCTGGCCCGGAAGCGCTAGCCACCGAGGGCGGTGAGAACACGGAGCATGTCGGCTTTTCACGTTTTTTGTGGTTCTCCGTGCCCTCAGTACCTCTCCGTGACCTCCGTGTTGGCCGCTTGCTTTTGTCTGTCGCCGGGACCGGCACGTCTGCAGCCGGGGCCCCGGCCATATAACTTTGTCGCCGTCCTCTTTCGGAGATTCGTCGTTCATGCGCTCGTACATCGCGGCCGCGCTCGTGGCCACCACCGCCCTGCTCGCGTGCGCCCGCACACAGCAGGAGGCCCCCGTCGCCGCTGCCACTCCTATCGCCCAGTCACCAGCGCCGGCTGCGGCTGCACCGGCGCAGCGGCGTCAGCCCGTGAGCCCCATGAAGCTCGACACGGTGCGCAAGCAGGCGATCGCGGAACTCATGGCCACACTCAAGGGGCGTGAGAACGAGCCCGCTGGTGTCGTCTTCAAGAACGTGAAGCTGCACCGCGACATGCCGGTGAAGGACTTCCTCACCATGATGGACGAGCAGTACGGCCGCAGCCTCAGCTTCGCGTGCACCAACTGTCACATGGACAACGGCGACTACGCGAGCGACACGCGCAAGAACAAGGTCATCGCGCGGCAGATGGAGCGCATGCAGCGGGATATCGACACCAAGTACATCAACAAGGTCAAGGAGCTCGACGATCCGCGCCCCAAGACCACCTGCGTGATGTGCCACCGCGGCACGCCGCACATGCCCAACACCATGGACGTGCCCACGGCACCGGTCCCGCAGCGTAAACGCGGCTGATCAGCGCATCAGAGCGCGCGCGCCATCACATCATCGGTCTGCACATCGGCGCCAAGGCGAAACGTCTTGGCGCCGACGCGTTCGAAGCCCTGCTTGCGGTAGAAGGCGATGGCACGGGCGTTGCGCTCCCACACGCCCAGCCACAGTACGTCGCCACCGAGCGCGCTTGCGGTGCGCACCACCGAGTCCATGAGGGCGTGTGCCACGCCCCGCCCGTGCCACGGTGTGTCCACGTAGAATCGCTGCAGCTCCACGAGGTGATGACCGAGCACGACGTCGTTGGCCGACCCGTCGATCACGAACGCCATGCCCGCGATCACCCCGTCGCACTCGGCCAGCAGACAGGTGCACTCCGGATTCGCCAACTCCGCCGCCTGTTTTGCCGGCGCGAACGCCTCGGCCAGATACGCCGCCATATCCGCCGGATCGTTGTCTGCCGCGAACGTGTCGGAGAAGGTGCGACGACCGAAGTCGCTCACCGCGGCCGCGTCGGCGACCGTACCGGTTCGAAGCACGATGGACGGTGACGCCGCGCTCATGACCGGCGGGTTACCGCACCACGACGTGAATGGCGCGCACCGCATTATTGCCGTAACCCAGCGAGTTCCACACGATCGTGTCAGGCTGCGTGGCACCGCTCGCATCCGTTGCGCGACTGCGGAGCTCCACCAGGTCCGTCGGCAACGCCACGGCCAGCGTAAACGGGGTCCACGCATAGGCGGAATCGGCCGTACCCAGCGTGGCCTCGTGCCAGGTGCCGTTCACGGCCACCTGCACGCGCGTGATGGCACCGTGCCCGCTCCACGCCCACCCGCGCACCTCCGTCTCCGCCGCACACGCGCTGTCCGGCGCGGGCGAAACGATCATGCTCTTCACGAGCGCGCGCGAGACCGGCGTGGTCCCGGTATCGGTGTGGTAGACGTAGCGCTTTGTCTGGAAGTAGCCGGTGAAGGGCGAGGTGCGAACCTCGAGAGCTGCGAGCCACTTCACGCTGGCCATACCGTACCATCCCGGCACGATCAACCGGAGCGGTGCGCCGTGTTCGGGAGTCAGTGGCACACCGTCCATGTGCGTGGCCACGAGTGTGTCCGGATGCAGCGCCATATCCAAGGGGAGCGCCCGTTCGAACCGCACGAGCCCCTCGGCGTCACTGCGCGGTCCGGCATCGGCGCCGATGGCGAGCACTTCGATGGCATCACCCGACACGCCGGCCTGCGCGAGCAGTGCCGACAAGGGCACGCCACTCCACCGCGTCGTGCTCACCGCCCCGTATTGCCACGGCTCGCCCTCCGGCACCGGTGTCATGCCGAGACGCCAGTTGCCGGCGCACTCCATCGTCACAAGGACCGTGTGCGGCGGCAACAGCGACAGTTCGCCCAGCGCGAGCGAGAGCGGCCGCTCCACGGCACCACGCACCTTGAGCGTCCAGCCATCGTGGGCGGCGGGCGTTTCGAAGTTGCTGCGCACGTACACGCTCTCCGGCGGTGTCACAGCGTGCTGCAGCTGCGGCACCGGCGTTTCCGCACAGAGAGGATGCGCACGCACCACATCGAGTGGCGCCCGCAGAGTGTCCTGAGTGGTCACGAAGAGATCGTCATGGAAATGGCGGTCGAGCGTACGCGCCGATCACCGTGTCCCAGGGAGTGGGACGCTGCGCCCGGACGAAGCCGATCGAGTCGAGGCGCTGCATGAACCGGCGTTCGAACAGCGCATCGGCGCCCGGAGACGTCGACTCGCTGGCGGGCAGTGTGGCCACCCGCACTTGCATACGCATACCGGGCACGCCGGCGCTGACGGCGCGGGCCAGATTCTCCAGCCCCGCGAGCGTCGAAGACTGGTGCAGGTAGAACAGCAGGGCCGTGGAACGGCTGCTGATCTGCGTTCGACTGGACGGCGTGATGACCCGGGGTTCGGGATGCGTCCAGAGGTTCATCACGACCCATACGCGCACGGTCACGCCATTTACCCCTCTCGACGCCAGCCGTCGGCCCAGCTCCGCATACGCGTCGTGCGTGAGCACGGGCATCACATTCTCCACCACCCCGCCATCGGCGTGTACGTGCCCGTCGATGACCACGGGGGGGAAGATGCCGGGAATGGCGGTAGCGGCACGCAGCAGCGAGCGCACGCGGACCAATCCGGCGGCCGTGGAGTCGAGTTCCTCGCCCAAGGACCAGAGCCGTCCGATGCCGAGATCGAAGTCGGTCGTGGCGAACACGATCTGGCGATCGTCGGCGAACGCGCGTCGCAGCTCGTCACGAAATTGCCCGTTGACGCTGGCCGCCAGCGTGCGATCGAACCGTGCGGTGTTCACCAGCCCCCCCGTACGCCGTAGCCAAAACAACCAGTCGAAGGTGGGCGCGATGGAGGTGGCCGCGCGCGCGTACAGCGCCGTGAGGGTGTCGACCGCGGCGCTGGTCCCCAGCAACGCATAGGGCGCCTGCAGGGCTCCCGTGCTGATGCCACTCACCAGGTCGAAGGCGGGCATGGTCTGATCGGTCCGGGCCCGCCACCCGCGCAGGAATCCCGCGCCGAACGCGCCGTTCTGTCCGCCGCCGGACAGGAGTAGCACATCGAGCGTGCGGTCACCACGACGAATGACGCGACGAACCAGACGCTCCACGATGCTGTCGCGCGTCACGCGATCGCGCTGCGCGTAACGAGGGGCGTCCTGCAGGAGCGACGGAACCGTCGCCGGGGGGCGGTGAACGGCCGCACAGGCAGAGCCGAGCGTGGAGACCGCGACGGCAGCCGCGAAGGAGACTGCACGACGTCGGACGACACGGACCATGACCGCGAGGGAAGGCATGATTCGAATATACCGCGTCAGCCGACGCGTTTCGCCTTCCGTTGCTTGGCCCGGCGTGCCACCGTCACGGCCGCGCTCGCCCACAGGCGCAGGGCGTCGGTATCCTCGATGACATCGGCAGGGACCTCGAAATACTGCATGACTTCACCCCCTTCACCAAAGGGGCGGAACGCGCGCATCCCCCGCGACTCGTACGTCGGCCGGGTGTGGTCGTCCACTTTGAAGTACAGGACGTCATTGCCGATCAACGCGAAGAACATGGTACCCGCATAGATGCCTACGCCACCGAACATGTCGCGCGCGCGCACGTCCGGCAGCGCGAGCAGCAGACGTTCGAGGATGAACGCGCGATAGGAAGCGGTGACCGGCATGGGGTCAGAACCGTGGCACGTCGCTTTCGTACGTCTGATGCCGTCCACGGATGTCGCGCATGATCTCCATATCGACGGGACGACGATGCCGATGCGCTTCGGCGGCAAGGTGAGCGGCCTCGGCAACGTACCGCTCGAACTGGCCACCTGGTGTGCAGCTGAGCAGGTAGCGCGTGACACCATGCCCGTCCACCCGATAGCTGTGGAGCGTGCCGGGCGGCACGAACATCACGTCCCCCGGGCGCATGAGCCGCTCCTGCCCCTCGAACAGCATGGTGAACTCGCCCTCGAGGCACACGAACGTTTCGGCATAGGTGCGATGCCAATGCATCGGCGGCCCGGCAAAGGGCGCGTGGAACTGGAACTCCGTGATGCTCTGGGAACCGCCGGATTCGTCGGTACTGACGAGCACCCGCACTTCCAACTCCATCGCTTCGAAGCGGTGGAGGAGTGCCTCATCGCGGTTCCGTGCCACCGGCAACGGCAAGGCGTCGTGCATGTGAGTCAGGTGGCGAGGGACAGGGAGCTCAACGTGCCGGTAAGCGTTTCGCCGCCGACGTTCACGAAGAGTTCGCCGTCGGTCACGGACAGGTCGATCGACAGCCGGCGATCGAGGCGCTCCACCATCGCATCCACCAGCGCACGATCCAGCACGACGCACTCGATGCGTTCCACCTTGTGGATGCGTTCGCCGGCGAGCTGCCGCTGCCACACCGTGGGATCCTTGTGGATGTACACAGCCACCCGAGGTGCGGCCTTGCTCGCCTTGTGCAGGCGCGCCGCATCGGGCAATCCGATTTCGATCCACGTGGTGATGGTGCCGGTCAGATCACGCACGCTCACGGTGGGATCGTCGGGGTCGGACACCCCCTTGGAGAACCCGATCCCTTCGGCGTACTCGAGGCAGTACGCGAGCAATCGCGCCACGAAGTACTCCGGCGACTCCGACGGGTGCATGGCCATGCGGAAGTCGAGCGACTCGTACACGCCGCGATCGACGTGCGCGAGCGACACCTGCAGGGCGTACATCGTGCTCGTCAGTGCCATGGGGACGTCGTGAAGGGGTCGAGGGAACGGGGGGAATCCAGCAAGCGCTCAAGGGGTCAACGTCGTTGATCCGTGCGGATGAACGACGCTGACCCCTTGATCGCCGTGGCGCCTCAGCGGCAGTACGTCAGCCAGCCGTGACGGTCTTCGATCTGCCCCTTCGCGATGCCCAGGTATTCCTGCTGCAGCTGCTTGGTAATGGGGCCGACGCGACCGGCCCCGATCGTGATGCGGTCGATGCTGCGCACCGGCGTGAGCTCGGCGGCCGTTCCGGTGAAGAACACCTCGTCGGCCATGTACAGCATCTCGCGCGGAATGTGCAGCTCGCGCACCGGGATGCCGGCATCTTCCGCCAGCTGCATGATCGTAGCGCGCGTGATGCCGCCCAGGATGCTGCCGTCGAGCGGCGTCGTGATGATCGTGCCCTTCGACACCATGAACACGTTCTGCCCCGAACCCTCGCTCACCATGCCGCTGGGCGAGAGCGCGATTCCCTCGGCGTAGCCGTTGGCCAGCGCTTCCATCTTGATGAGCTGCCCGCTCAGATAATTGCCCGCGATCTTGGCCATGGCCGGGATCGTGTTGGGCTGCACGCGATGCCAGCTGGAAATGCACGCATCCACACCCGCGTCGAGCGCATCGTCGCCGAGGTAGGCCCCCCACGGCCAGCAGGGGAGGTAGGTCTCCACCGGCGCGCCGATCGGCACCATGCCGGCAGTACCGTAGCCGCGCACGACCATCGGACGCAGGTAGCACGACTCCACCCCATTGCGTGCCACCACCTCACGCGACGCCTCCTCCAGCTGCTCCATCGTCCACGGCACATCCATGCGGTAGATCTTGCACGAATGCAGGAGCCGCTCGAGATGCTCACGCAGACGGAAGATCGCCGGCCCCTTGGGCGTGCTGTACGCGCGGATGCCCTCGAACGCGGACGACCCGAACTGCACGGAGTGGCTGAGCACGTGAATGGTGGCGTCGGCCCACGGAATGAAATGGCCGTCGCGCCAGATCCACTGCGTCTCGGTAATGCGGCTCATGATGAGAAGTGCTGGAGAATCGGAGGAGTCGTACGGTGAGCTACAGGAGGGACTTCACGGCGCCGCCGTCCACCAGCACCGCCTGTCCGGTCATGAAACCCGCCCGCGCCGAACAGAGAAAGGTAATCACCGCGGCGAGTTCGTCGGGGCGTCCCACCCGCCCGAGGGGGGACTCGTTGGCCCAGCCGGCGAAAATCGCCTCGGTCGAGGCGCCGGTACGCGCTGACGTGGCCGCCGCGAGGTTGTCGAGCCGTTCCGTGGCCGTGAAACCGGGGAGCACCGTATTCACGGTCACACCGTCGCGTCCCACCTCGTCGGCGAGCGTGCGCAGATAGCCGGTCACGGCCGCCCGCAGCGCATTGCTCAGCACCAGTCCGCCCTGGGGCCGCTTCACCGCGAGCGAGGTGATAGCGATGACGCGCCCCCACTTCCGGGCCTGCATCCTGGGCACGAACGCCCGGGTGAGCTCGACCACGCTGCGCAGCAGCAGATCGGTCGCCGCCTGCCACGTGGACCAGTCGTGCCCCATGGGCGTGCCGGTCGGCGGCCCACCGGTGTTGCACACGAGGATGTCGATCCCATCGGGATAGGCGGCGTTCACCTGGGTCACGACCTGCTCGATGCCATCGGTGGTGGACAGATCCGCTTCGAACGCCGTGACCGCGCCCCCGAACGCCTCCAGCTTGGCCTTGGCCTCTCGCACGGAGTTACCGTCGCGTGAGCAGATGACCAGGTCGACCCCTTCCCTGGCCAGCTCTTCGGCGGTGGCATACGCGATGCCACGACTGGCGCCGCAGACGAGGGCCACCTTGCCGCGAATACCCAGCTCCATCAGCCCTGCCCTCCATTCGACATGGGCTCGCCAGTCCGCAGGTAGTTGTCGCTCTTGTCGATCCAGTCCTGCCGCGGCGGATTGAAGATGTCCACGTCGAGCGTGTCCTCCAGCGCCTCCGCCCGATGACGCACCATGCTCGGAATCACCAGCACGTCGCCCGCCCGCACATCCACGTACTCACTGCCCGGATTGTCCGCGTGCTCGCCGATCCAGAAGCGCAGGGCGCCGCTGAGGATGTAGGTGATCTGCTCGTTCACATGATCGTGGGCGGGCACAATGGCGCCCTGCTTGAGATACACGTGGGCGAGCATCTGCTTCTCGGTGTAGATGAGGCGACGGCCGATGAGCGGCGTGAGCTCCTCGACGGCCATATCGTCCCACGAAAGCTTGCGAACGTCGGTCATGTGTACGCTGGAAGGGAGGGAGGGAAGAGAAACAGCAGGTGGGGGCTGGTGGACGAACGACAGACCACTCGACGCAGTGGGGCCTCTGGACGAAGACACCGCGGCGGCCGAGGCCAGGGCGGCGGCGGTCTGCGCCTGCAGGGCGGTGAGCGCCGCTTTCCGCGCCGCTGCGGCCTTGTTCTCCTTGCGGAGATCCCAGTACATCCAGCCGCAGAAGAGCATCCCGGCGCCAAACGTCGCCAATGTATCGTACGGCAGCATCAGAAAGCGGACCCGTCCCTCAGCGCCCGGCCACGTAGACGGCCTGCTGGCTGAAACGCGGCTGCTCGATCTCCTGGAGCAGCACCCGCGCCAACGTGGCACGGGACACCTGGCTGCCAGCCCCCATCGACAACGCATTGTCGATGCGCACGTTGTCGGAGGCCGATGCGTCGGTGAGCTTGCCGGGTTTCACCACGGTCCATCCCGCGAGTTGGCTGGCGCGCACCAGGCGCTCCTGTTCGTCGCGGTCTTCCATCATGCCGTCGTGAGCCGCGCGGCGCGTGAAGAGCGTCTTCAGCTTCTGCGTCAGGCCAATGTTGCCGTTGTGCTCACCCACCTCGACCCCGGTCACCACGACCAGACGAGACTGCCCGAGCGTCTTCATGGTGCTCACGATGAGCTTGGTGGCGGCGGCCAGATAGGGGACGCGCGCCTCCTCCTTGTGACCGAAAAGCACCACGGCGGCGTCGGCGCCGCGAAGCACCTCGCGCACGGCGGTCGGATCGGCGAGCGATCCCACGATCACCGTGGCGTTTTCCGGAACCTGTTCCGACGGCTTCGCACGATAGTGCAGCCGGAGGGAATGGCCAGCCGTGGCCGCCGCATCAATGAAACAGTGGCCGGTACGGCTGGACGCGCCGTAGACCGCGATAATCATGCGCGACGGCTCCCACGGGCACGCGTGCCCTCACGGCAGGGTGATGTGCGCCGTGCTAAGATAAAAAATGGCCCCATGCCACAACATGCACCCGCAACCCGCCTGACCGCCATGACGGTTCCGCCATCCTCTGTCCCGACCGATATCGAGATCGCCCAGCAGGCGGTCATGCGCCCCATTCGCGACGTTGCCGCGGAGTTGGGTCTCGCCGAAGACGACATCGACCTGTACGGCAAGTACAAGGCGAAGCTCCCCCTCTCGCTCGCCTCGGCGCCGCCCAAGGGTCGGCTGGTTCTGGTCACGGCCATCAACCCCACGCCTGCGGGTGAAGGCAAGAGCACGGTGAGCGTGGGGCTCTCGCAGGCGTTCCGCCGACTCGGGCACAACGCGGTCCTGTGCATGCGTGAACCGAGCCTCGGCCCGGTATTCGGCGTGAAGGGTGGGGCAGCCGGTGGTGGGTATTCGCAGGTGCTGCCGATGGATGACATCAACCTGCACTTCACCGGCGACTTTCACGCCATCGAGAGCGCGCACTCGCTGCTCGCGGCGATGATCGACAATCATCTGTACCATGGCAATGCTCTGGGGCTCAACCCCAAGGCCATCACCTGGCCGCGCACGATCGACATGAATGATCGCGCGCTGCGCAGCGCCATCATCGGGGTGGGGGCCGGCAACGGCATGATGCGCGAAGAGCGCTGGGTGATCATTCCCGCCAGCGAAATCATGGCCATCGTGGCGCTCGCCTCCGACGCGGAAGACCTCGAGCGGCGGCTCGGCAACATCATCGTGGGCACCACGAGCGGCAAAGAGAAGCGACCTGTGTATGCGCGTGAGCTGGGGGCCACCGGCGCCATGACGCTGCTCCTCAAGGACGCCATGCGTCCCAATCTCGTGCAGACGCTCGAGGGCGGCCCGGCCATTCTGCACGCCGGTCCCTTCGGCAACATCGCGCACGGCTGCAACTCGCTCATGGCCACCCGGGCGGGGCTCGCCCTTGGCGACATCGTGGTGACCGAAGCGGGGTTCGGCAGCGATCTGGGTGCCGAGAAGTTCTTCGACATCAAGTGCCGCGCCGGCGGACTCAATCCCGAAGCGGCGGTCCTCGTGGCCACGGTTCGGTCGCTCAAGATGCAGGGTGGTGTACCCAAGACCGAACTCGACCGCGAAGATCTGAGCGCACTCGAACGCGGCCTGCCTCATGTCGCGCATCACGTGCGCAACGTGCAGCAGTTCGGCGTGCCGGTGGTGGTCGCCATCAACCGTCGCACCAGCGACACGGCGGCCGAGCTCGACATGGTGCGCGACTACGTGGCGCGTCTTGGTGTGCCGGTGGCGCTGTGCAATGTGTGGGCCGAGGGTGGCGCCGGGGGTGAGACGCTCGCGCAAGAAGTCCTCGCGTTGCTGGCGAGCAAGCGCGCCGCGTTCCGCCCGCTGTACGACATCGAGCGCCCCATCCGCGAGAAGATTCGCACGGTGGCGCAGCAGGTGTACGGCGCCGATGGCGTGGATTTCTCCAGCGCGGCCGAGAAGAGCATCGACTGGCTGGAAGCCAACGGGCTGGCGCACACGCCGGTGTGCATGGCGAAGACCCAGTACTCGCTTACCGACGACGCCACGCGTTTGAACGTCCCGAGCGGTTTCCGCATCACCGTGAACGAAGTGTACGGCAGCGCGGGCGCGGGCTTCGTGGTGGCGAAGTGCGGCGACATCATGACCATGCCCGGGCTCTCGAAGAAGCCGGCGGCCGAGGGGATGCGCCTGCGTCCCGACGGCACCATCGAAGGGCTGAGCTGAGCGGCTCGATCAGGGGGTGATCGCTCGGCCGATCCACCCCCACAACTGATCACGCACCTCCGATGGAACGGTGAGCACCAGCACCGTACCGACGAACAGCACGAGTCCCAGCAGCATCCAGGCGGAATGCTGGGACTTGGGCCTCGGAGGCTTGATGGTGGGCAGGCTGTGGCCCAGCGCCGCATGGGGGTGCGTCAGCGCCTCGACGAACTGCCCCGCGGTGGGGAACCGAAGCGCCGGATCTCTGCTGATCGCCCGTCGGATCGCGTCGGTAACGTACATGGGGACGTCATCACGCAGGCAATGATTGGGGGCCAGTTCGATGGGGCGGATCTCCGGCACGCCGCGGGTGTCGTAGCCCACCCGCGCGTGACCAGTGCACAACTCGTACGCGAGGACTCCCAGCGCATACACGTCGACCGCGCGGTTGACGATGGCATCGTGCCACTGCTCCGGTGCCATATAGGCAGGGTCGCCCACCGCCGCGGGAGACAGCACCGATGACGGAGTATCGGCGGCGGCATACAGGCAGAACCCTTTCAGAAGGACGTTGCCACTCGCATCGAGCAACACGGCCGACGGACGAAGCGCCCCGTGCACGACGCCGTGCGCGTGGGCGTAGTCGAGCGCATCAGCCAGCTGCTGCAAGATGACGAGCACGCGAGGAAACAGCGGCGGATTCTTGGCGATGATGAGCTGATCGAGTCGTACCGGCCCCGCCTTGTCCATCTCGTAGAATTCGATTCCGTGCAGCGACTGGACCGGCCCGTTCCGCAGGATGTGCGGATGAGAAAGCCGAGCGCCGATCTCGGCCTCGCGCCGGAAGCGAGCGACCGTGCTCGCCTGCGCCGTGCGCCCATCATCCGGATAGGCGACCCTCACAGCGATCGCCGGCGCGTCAGGCGCGCCGCGGTGGGCCCCGAACACCAGACCGGTTCGCCCCTCGTGTGTGAGCGTCAGCCCCGCGTATCGTTCCGCGAGTGCCTCTCGGGCCCGCTGTGTGAACGCTGCGACGAGTGTCATCTCCTGATTCTCCATGGACGGAAGTGCGGTGATCACCACACCGCAGCGTCACCATCGCGCGCATCACTGCACCAGCGCGATCTTCTTGATGAGACTCGGCAGCGGCGAGAAGCGCCCTTGCGTCGCCAACGTGGAGAAGTAGCCGCGCACGCCGTCGCCCCTCACGTACTCGGTCACATAGAACACCCCGATGTACTTCACGAGGAAACACTTGCCGCCGCAGCCAGAGGCCCCAGGCGCATTACCGCTCTCCGCCCACAACGCCAGGATCATCTGCGTCGGCGCGTTGCACACGAACGACCTGTTGCCGCCGCCGTTTGCCGGGGTGATCCCACCGTTGGCGATGCAGAGCGTCGCCACGCCATCTCCCGTCTTGCCGACCATGTTGCCGTTCTCGGGCAACAGCCAGTCGCCGGCACCGATTGTGGGACGCCCGCCCGCATTGCTCACCAGCAGCGCCAGCTCATCGCAGGTGGCACCGAGCGCATTGGAGAAATCGTTCGCCCCACTCCACGGATTTCCGGATGCGCCATCAGCGTACATCACGGGCGGCAGGCGCACGCCATAGAAGTTTCCGGAGATCATGTTGTTGTTCGAGCTACCGGATTTGAGCAGCATGAGTGGATGATTCGTGCCGAACCAGTTGATGTCGTCGGCTGTGAGCGCATACGTCATGGCGTCACGCCCCCCTACCCCGTAGCGCGCGTCGAGCAGGCGCTGATACGGTACGGCGAGCGGACGGACACACGCGGTGCCATTGACCCCGCCGATCGCGGCCACACTCGTCGCCGAGCGGAGCCGCGTGGTGAGGCCGAACAGACGACCGAATCGGTATTGCGCGGTGTAGCGCGCCGATGCCTGCACGGCGTTGTTGCCGCTGGCGGTCCAGCTGCCGTTAAGTGCCGGTGTGAACGTCGTGCTCGCGAAATCCCATCGTCCGGGAATGACGTCGGCCGCCGTGATGGTTGGCACCGCATCCTCCACGTGGTTCACGCGCCCGTACGCCACGGCCGTATCCGCCGCGCCGACATACGCCTGCCGAAGCAGTCGCTCGGCACCGGCCAGCGCGGCAGCATCCGAGGCCACGTGTACCTGCGCCCGGAAGAGGTACATGCGCCCCATATCGAGCGCCAGCGCCATCACGCCCACGAGGGCAATCAAGGCCACCCCCACGAGAATCATGGTGGCGCCACGGCGATTCCTGAGCCTGCGCATCGTTCCTCCATTGGCGCCCGGGGGCGCCCGTTGGTCATCGGCCGCCGAACACGTCGAGGAGGGGGCCGAGACCGATCACCATCGGCCCCCCGATGACCGCGAACAGGGCCGGCAGAATACAGAGCACCATCGGGAAGACCATCTTGGTCGCCGCCGTAGCGCCGCGGCGTTCGGCCGATTGGCGCCGTTTTCGACGCAAGGTCTCGGAGTACACCCGAAGCACACGACCAATCGATGAGCCCCATCGCTCGCTCTGAATCATGGTAGACGAGAGTGCCCGCAGTTCTTCCACGCCGGTGCGCTCATACAGTCCGTGGAGCGCCTCGTCGCGCCGAACGCCGGCGTTACCCTTGCGATTGATGACGAGTAGTTCCTGCGCGAGGCGGGGGTGCATCTGCTCCATCTCGTGGCCCACCCGGAGAATGGCCGCATCGAGCGAGACGCCAGCCTCCACACACACCAGCAGCAGGTCGAGACAATCGGGGACGGAACGGAGAATCTCGAGCTGGCGCGCCCGTTCGAGCCGCAACAGCACATACGGCGGGAGCATCAGCCCGAAGGCCACGGCCACGGCCACGCTGGCGGCGTAGAGCAGTGTCGTATCCCGCGGCGCGAACATCACGCCCGCCAGACTGCACGCGATTGCCACGACCAGTCGCAAGACGATATAGAGCGCTGGCGCGAACGGGGCAGTGAAGCCGGCCCGCACGAGACGAATGGCCGTCGTCTCTCCAAGCATCCAGCTCGGGAGGAACTGTTCGACCGTGAGATGCAGACGCTGGGCTCGTGTGCCGTCGGCACCGTGGAGCACCAGACGGCGTGCCCGCGGCCGCACCGATGGTTCAGTCGCGCGCGCGAGCAGCACAGCCCGGCGATGGTTTGACACCAACGCCCAGGTGGCCGCGGAAGCTGCGACGAGCAACACGCCGACGAAGATCATGAGAGGCGCGGACATAACGACATCTCCTACATGTCGATGCGGGCAATACGCCGGATCATCAGGAATCCCACCGTGAGAATCCCTGCGGCGAACATCAGGGTATAGCGACCGGTCTCGGTGTCGAACATTGGCTGCATCATCGGGCGGTTGAGTATCATGATCACCGCGAACGCCAACAGCGGAAGCAGCGCCAGCGCAGTGCCGGTGAGCTTCGGTTCGGCCGTCAACGTATCGATCTGATCGCGCAACGCCGCCCGGTCCCGAATGAGCGTCGACAGGCCCGTGAGGATCTCGCCGAGGTTACCGCCGGTTTCACGCTGAATCAGCAGCGAGGTGACGAACATCTTGATGTCGAGCGTATCGATCCGCTCCTGCAGATCGAGCAGCGCGTCGCGCACATCGAGACCGAGGCGTTGCTCCTCATAGAACGTGGCGAACTCCTCGCCGATGGGCGCGGCCATCTCCTCCCCCACGAACTTCATCGCGGCCTGAAAGGAGAACCCCGCGCGCATGGCGTTCACGATCATGTCGATGGCCTCGGGCAACTGCTCCTCGATGCGAGCCACGCGACGGCGGCGCTGCACGTTCAGCAGGAACGTGGGGAGCACCAAGCCGATGGTGGCGGCCGCCAGCGAAGCCGCGACACCGAACGACTGCGCGGCGAGCAGGCCCATGGACGCCAGCAGCGCACTGGCGATGGTGAACTCGCCCACCGTCCAGTGCAGGCCGGCCCGTTCGATGGCCACCTCGATCAGTACCGTGAAGGAACGACCGGTGAGCACGCGGTCGAGCATTGGCACGGCACTCTTGCGTAGATCGCGAAGGATAGGAGTCGGCGAACGCGCCGTGGTCGCGCCAATGCGCGCCTTGAGCGCGGCCGTGGCCTCCAGGCGACGCCGATTGGCGAACACGTAGGCGCCAAAGAGCACCAGCGTCGTGCCGAAGAAGACGAGAAAGAGGACGACGGTTTGCATGGCTACTCCGCGAGGAACAAGCCGGTGGGTAGTTCGATGCCGGCGAGATGCAGACGTTCCATGGCAAGCGGGCGAACCCCGGTGGCCTCGAAGGTGCCGACCACCTCTCCGTCCTCGGTGATACCACGCCGGCGATACCGGAAGATCTCCTGCATGGAGATCACA
>Ga0164293_10000412_pt1 | contig 33361 bp, 27 predicted proteins | sample GEODES118metaG_FD_111487 | JGI IMG/M metagenome (GOLD analysis project Ga0164293, IMG submission 111487) | Eutrophic lake water microbial communities from Lake Mendota, Wisconsin, USA - GEODES118 metaG | ecosystem: Environmental > Aquatic > Freshwater > Lake | place: USA: Lake Mendota...
AATGGTTTTATTTATAATGGTTTTATTTATAATGGTTTTATTTATAATGGTTTTATTTATAATGGTTTTATTTATAATGGTTTTATTTATAATGGTTTTATTTATAATGGTTTTATTTATAATAGTTTTATTTATAATGGTTTTATTTATAATGGTTTTATTTATAATAGTTTTATTTATAATGGTTTTATTTATAATAGTTTTATTTATAATATTTAATATAGTTATAAAAATTGATCGCTGCAATTCCTTTATTTGACTCGCTTAGCTCCTCAAATAAAAAAATTGAAAAAAAAATAATAATAAGTGTATTATAAAAGATTATAATGACCAGTCATTATAATCCGTTTATTGATAGTAACCAGTTCTTTTTTAAGAATGGTTCAGTTTATTATAACCGTCCATGTAAGGAAACTTATTTGGACGCACTTTTACACGGTCTTTCATTAGATTCAGTTATTTATAGTCAAGAACTTTGTACTGTAAACACTAAATCGACTGAAAAGACTATATATTGCATTGCTGATACAAAACATGTGTCTTCAAAGTTTAATTATGATGAGACTATTGAATCAAATATTAAGCTTCCAATATACAATGGTAAAAAGAAATTGTCTAAAAAAGAATTTCTTAAAACCAAAAAGCATGCACCAAGAAAACTCGCAGTTGTTCAAAAGCATAAAAAAAATATTCACTTAAAAGCCCGTACTATAAAATCGTGGGAACAAAATGAATATTCTAATAGGACCAAATTAGATCTAGATGATGAATCCGAATGTATTTGTTATCCATGGTTTGATGAAGAACTTGGTGAAAAAGTTTATGAAGTTGATGAACTTGGTGAATTTGATGAATTTAATGAATTTAATGAAGTTGATGAATTTGAAGTTGAACGAGCTGAACGCCGTTGGGCTTTTGGCTATTAAAAATTATGTTTAAGGGTGTAAAATAAATTAAACATTATATTCATTTAAATTTTCTTCAGTTGAATCAGATTCAGAATCAGATGAATCAAATGTAGCTTCATCTTCTTCATCTGAATCTTCATTAATAAGATGTTTCTTTATATTGTGTTTAATATTATCTTCATCTGGTGAATCCTGAAGAATAAGATTACTCTTATTAATACTAGTATCTGAAGTATTTTGAGAATTCTTTTTTTCAAGAATTAAATCAGTTATATTATTAGATAATACAATCTTATGATAAGGCCAAATTTTTCTAAATGTTTTACTAATTGTCACATCTGAAATACCAAAAATATCAGATATTTGTTTTTTGCTAAGTTGAATATTATAAAAATTAGTTACCAATAATATACATCCAGCTGCAACTGATGGAGGTTCGTGAGTTGATGCTAAATCTAATTTAAGAATATTATTAGATACATCTTTTGCAATAATTATATATTGTTTATCAATGTTTAATTTCTTTGAAAATCTTTCAATAAAGTCTGTTGATTGTGAACTCTTAATTTGATAAAATAGAGTATTTGAATCAATAATATCACAAAACTTTCTACAACCACGATTTACATGTTTAATTTCTAAATCATAAATATCTGCAATTTCTTTTGGACTTCGGGTTTCTTTTTGTAATTTACATGCGTGAAATAAACAAGCTGCTATCATACTCCTTCTATTAATACATCTCATAATAATATTTTTACCCTTTCGTTTACCTTTTAAATGTACAGATTCTGATACCTTTTTATATAGAATTTTTGCGCTATCAATAATAGTTTGAGTAAATCGTGCATTTTTTAATTTTGTTTGAATATTCTCAATCATTATCATCAGACTTTTTTCTTTATAAGGCATTTGACCTTGATTTTGTAACATACTTAGACGTTTATCTCCAACAATTTTAGTTCCTAAAGATGCCTTTGGGAAGAAAAAACTAGTAGGTGCACCATAATGAGATGTATTACTACCTTCATTATCATTATTTACAATATCTGGATTCTCATCCAGATATTCTTCATTAATTACTGCACAATCTGTACATACCATATGATTTTTTTTCTCATCTAATACTAAATTTGAACTTTTACAATTTTTACAAACATTCTTACACAGTTCATTAGAAGATTTATCTAATACAACTCCCATTAATAAATTATCAACATCTTCATCGGTCATATCTAAATATTTATCTGGTTTGTCCATTAAGCTATATATAGAGATATCATTTCTTTATATAATTTATTCAATATTTATATCTATTTAATTATTAGCAAAGAATTTAATAATATAATTTTTTAAACAATCTGGATAACAGTTTTTTAATTCCTTATAATATTTTGAAATACTAAAAGATAATCTAGAAGTTTGTAGAAAATTACAACTAATTTAGTTTCTTTTGGTATAAAATATCATCAGAATAGTATTGTGTTCCTTCTTATGTTTTCAAATAAAAGTTTTATCCAATATGTAGTTCATTTCTTTAGCTGAAATATATGACATATTTACACAACATAATCATTATATAAAATAAAGATAGGTAAATATTATATTTCTAAACAAAATAATATAGTTATATAAAATAATTAGGTAAACATTTATTTATCTGAATATAAATTAGTTTCAAATAAAAATTTAAAAACTATAAATTTTTTCTAAGTTTAAATATATCTAAATGATTGGGGATAATGATCAACTTTTTACAATCTTATTGTTAGTCGCAGTAGGTTTCTTAATACATCATTTGACTAAACCAAAAGCAAATAAAGCTAAAGCCAAAGAAGAACCCAAAGCTAAAGCCAAAGAAAGATTTTCCGATTTTGAATATTTTGCTGATGCAAAATCTACTAGTCCACTTGCAAGTCCACGTGCTAGTCCACTTGCAAGTCCACGTGCTAGTCCACTTGCCAGTCCACGTGCTAGTCCACTTGCCAGTCCACGTGCTAGTCCACGTGCTAGTCCACTTGCCAGTCCACGTGCAAGTCCACGTGCTAGTCCAGTTGCCAGTCCAGTTGCCAGTCCAGTTGCCAGTCCAGTTGCCAGTCCAGTTGCCAGTCCAGCTACTAGCCCTAAAGGAAGTTCAAGTAATAGTTTATTTAACTTTGCAGGTAATGATATAGAATCATCCGGTGCTGATTTACAAACTGCTTTCCAACCTCCAATTCCTAAAGGCACTAATTCAAGTACTGTTGATTTAAACAAGAACAATGTCAAGAAGTATGATGCAAAAGATTTCTTACCTAAAGAAATTAATAAACAATGGTTTGATACTGACTTTTCTCAAGCTAAATTTAATGTTAATGATGACAAATTAATCAATACTGAACGTTATGTTATTGGTATTAATACTGTAGGTCAATCACTCAAGAATGGTTCTCATGATATTCGTGGCACAATACCTAATCCTAAATTTAGTATTAGTCCATGGAATAACTCAACTTATGAACCAGACACTAATCTTAAATCATTATGCTAAAATTAGTATTATTGTATCTTATCAAATTATATACACTTAAAATATAATCTTCATAGTGTATGGAAATATAAAAATATTTATTATTTAGTTATTTCTAATAATTAAAAGATTTGTAATACTATATGATATTATTCCATATATAAATATAAAAACCATATATAAATATAAAAATTAAAAATTTTTTTAAGAAATAAATAATTTCAGCAGAGATAATTTATCCAATATTAATAATCAAATTTAATTATAAAATAATAAATAAAGAATATTTTCTATTATTTTATATATATGTCTGAAACTGAGAAAAAGAAGGTATCGCCTGAGTTTGTTCAATCAGTTAAAAAATATATAGAAGTTGATGATAAACTCAAAGAATATAAAGAGAAGATGAAAACTCTTACTGCCGAGAAGAAAGACAAAGAAGATTTTATATTAAATTATCTTCAAACTATTGATGAGAATGAAATAGGAGTTCAAGATGGTAAATTGAGAAGAAATATTTCTAAGACTCAAGCACCATTAAAGAAAGAACTTATTTGCAAATCATTGACTGATATCTTTGGTGATGCAAATAAAGCAGCTGCTGTTACTGACCAAATAATTAAATCAAGACCTATGGTAGAACGTGTTACTTTAAAACGTACTAGAAATAGAGTGAAAGATGATTAAATTAATTATTGTTTCGCAACAATCTATAAATAAATTGTTTTATAAATAAATTGTTTTATAATTACGACTCATCGCTGTAAATCGAACGTTCTGTTCTAATACGTGGCAAGATATTAACTGCTGTTAATTCTTGGAATAATAATTTACAAGCATAGGGAATAACCACTGCCGAAATTCGAGAAGTATTTTGGCATCCTTTACATTTATAGTAATCCTTATCAATTACTTTAGATGCAAACATACCACATTCATCACATACATATACTTTAGTGATATCTGAAGTTTCCATCATACGTTCCTTAATGAACTGACTCATACCGTGAGCAACCATAGCATCTTTTTCCATTTCACCAATCTTGAGACCGCCATCACGTGAACGACCTTCAAGAGGTTGTCTTGTAAGAGCTTGTCTTGGACCACGAGCACGACCATGTACTTTATCAAGAACCATATGTTTAAGACGAACATTATATACTGGTCCAATAAAGATTTCTACATCCATTTTACGTCCTGTTAAACCACAATACATTGTTTCTATACCATGAGGTGAATAACCTAATTTCTGTAATGCCTCAGGTAGTTGTTTCATATTATAATTATTAAATGGTGTACCATCTACAAAATGACCTGATTCAGCTGCCTCTTTAGCAGCAATACACTCAATAAAGTGACCTACAGACATACGTGATGGATAACCATGAGGATTTAGAATTAAATCAGGTACAATACCACTTTCAGTAAAGGGCATATCACGTTGAGTATATGTAATACCAACAGTACCCTTCTGTCCGTGTCTTGTTGTAAATTTATCACCAGACATTGGTTTTCTTTCCATACGAACTCGTACGTTATACATCTCATACCCTTCTGCATTATAAATACCAGTATGGACTCTATCAATAGCACCTTCTACATTTGTTTTAAAAATCTCAGAAGAATCTTTATAAACTTTATTATTATTACCGGTTGGTTGAATTGGTGAGATTTTACCAATAATAACATCTTCATTATCAATAATTGTTTCTTCTGGTACAAACCCTTTATCATTTAATTTTTCATAATTACCCTGTTTCATACCAGTTACTTTATTTCTATCAGGCTTATTAAAAATATCATCTTGTGAAGTTGATGGATTTTTCATAATTTCACTATGATATTTTTTTAATGTATCTGCTCTAAAAATACCTCTATCAATTGATGATTGATTAAAAATTATAGAATCTTCTTGATTGAAACCATTATATGATGCAACTGCTACAATAGCATTTTCACCATATGGAAGATCCATACATCCATTATACTTCATACCTTGTGTTGTTACAATAGGTAATTGTGGATGATATAATACTTGTGAAATATCCATTCTATCTTTATATGATGATAAATATACACCAATTGATTGTTTTGCTTGTGAAAAGTGAATAATATTACGAGTTGCGTAATTATGATTAGAAAATGGGATATTTGCTACTACTGTGCCTAACATAACCCAAGAATGAAAATCACAATGTGTATATTTCATAAATCTATAATCACCATAACGATTAATCTTTGTAGTATCATTATATTCAACTTTACGTTGTCTCGCTTCAATTGATTCATCTAATTTATTTTTATTTTCTGCAATTAATAAATAATTTAAAGATTCAATATCTTCATACTCAATTAAATTTGGATACTTACTCATAATCTTTTTCCAAGATTTGGTCTTATCATTCATATTATATTCAGTATTAATATCTGTTATTACTTCTTTATCAAGTCCTAACATATTATTATTAACAATAAGAAGAGGTCTAATTAAACGACCACCATCATAATGAATTCTAATTTCTTTAGTTCTATAATCAAAAAGAATTGATGTCATCTTATCAATCACATTATTGCGACGTTTATTTTTTAGATTATCATAAATTTCTTGTGCATTACTTATCTTACATACACCATACCAATCACCATTAATCATAATCTTTACTAAACTCCTCATTGTAAGAGGATCAACATCATAAGGATGTTTAATATGTTTATTTTGTTTTAATAAACTTTTTAATACATCTCCTTGTGTTGAATTTTGTGATGTGATTAAGCTCATCATCGCCAAACTTTTTACAATACCAATCTTTTGACCTTCGGGCGTTTCGGCCGGACAGTTGTGTGTCCAAAATGAAGAAGCTAACATACTATGATTCTCAGACTGAGTAGTAAAATCATATACCATTTCATTTGGTATTACTTTAATTTCTTTAATTTGAATAGATATATTTCCGTTATCCATAATATTATTTTTAATATATTCATCATAAAAGTTTGGACAACTAAATCTGGGTTCTGGCATTTTATTTTTTTTATTAATATTAGTTTTTAATTTATTAAGACACTCGATAGAAAGATCACATGACTTAGAAATATTTTTAATTGATTTATTATTTGTTATCATTTCAAATGCTTGATTATATTTTAATTTTTTTGTATTATAATATTCTTGTCGAATTTTAAGATGTTCAATAACTGGCACTGATTTACGTCGTTTCTCTTCACAATATCTATATCCAATATAATCTGCATATTTTAAAACATTTTCTGTAGTATTCTCAAAAATAAGTTCTACAGTTTTCTTTCCTTCAATCTTAAGATCTCTGACATTAACTTTTGTTTTAATATCAAACTCGCTAAATAATTCAGATATTTGACTCATATATTTACTAGTATCATCTACAAATTTGTCAATAGTTGTTTGACCAGTTGGGCCAATTGCAATTTTAAATGCTTTTGATGTAGCATTAAGTTGATATACTAATTTAGAACCATCACCTCCTTGAAAAGCAGATAAGAACTCTCTTTTAATTAACTTATTTGCATTCAATATCCATTTAGGAATAGAACGTGACATTTCTGTTTTCTTACCAACAAAACCTCCTAATAATGATAATAAATAAGCAAATGCTCCATTTTTTGCTACACACCATGTAGTATAATTAGTTGTACGATTATTTAGTTTATCTTCAAATTTATGTGTAACTCTTCTAATCATAGGATTACCAAATCCTAAATTAGCAATATCTCCAGCAACTTGATATGCATCATATTCTTCACCTACATAAAATTCTGCTTGATAGTACATATTATCATTCTCTTTAGAAATATTCATACCTAAATGCCCATCAGTATTAATGGAACCAATTAATCTAACTAATGAAATTAATCTATTTTGACTGATTGGTCTATCATAATATCCACATTCCATTAATTCCATCTTATAATGTTCTAGTACATCATTAATAATAACAATAGTATCTTTATCAGGTATAATTAATTTTTCCATATGACGAATTATTAATTTATCATTATTTGTTAGGTCGCCCGCATTTTTCCATATACATTTACCATTTTCATTAACTAAAAATGGGTGTTCTGGTGTAGCCTTAATTGTTCTACCATTAATTGTTCTAATTTCTAATAATTTCTCAGACATTCTACCAAATTTATTATAAATTTGCGAAGGTTCTTCTTTTAATTCATTAATATTTACTGTTGTAATAGCATCTCCATCAACAATATCTTTAATCATTTTACTATCCATTCTATTAGATAATAATATTTCTGTATCACCAGTAATACATAACATTTGACAGCCGTTCGTATTTACATGACGAATTGATGTAACTTTTGCAGTTGTTTCATCCATTGATGGTGATAGGACTCTGCGTAGTGCAGAGATACCTTGAATCCAAGAAAGACGTTGTAATGATTGAGCTACACCTTTTTTAGTTTTATTCATACCCCAAATACCAGTAGCAAGAGCCGTCTTCAATCCTTGTTCAATTGTAGATGGTTTAATTTGATTCACAATATTAATAGGACTCTCATCTAATTGATTCTTCTTTTTGAATAGTTTACCAATTTCATTTAACATTTTCTTCCAATTTTGTCTAAATAATTGACCAAGAAGAATACCAGGTGGTTCAATACGTTTGTTCTGTAATGCATCACGGTCATCAATATCAGTTCTTCCTAACATAGTATTTAATAATCTATTTGTCATAAAACCTAAAAATGCAATCTTTTTATTCATATCCTCACCTAAATGGGGAAGTAAATCTTGTCTAAGAATTTTTTCTAAATACATTTTCTTTTGAATCTTAGCAATATCTTCATCAGATTGAGAGATTCTTTTATTACGTTTTAATTTAGTAATAAGAAACTCAATAGCCTCTTCTTTAGTTTTTACTGTTTCACCTTTATCATCCATTGAAAAAGCAACAGAAGGTCTAATTATGTTAAGCATTTTTGTATCTTCCAAGTCATAAGTAATGTGACTAATAATATCTTGGTCTGCCTCAATACCAAGTGCTTTCATCAAAATAAATAATGGAATATCAACTAATTGTGATGAGGTGGTTACAGTAAATACTCCATCTTTTCTATTTTTAATTGTAAGAATTTGTAAATTATCAGACCAATCATTTCGTCTAGAATTAATTTGAGCGGTATAAATCATTCCACTATCAAAAGAAGTATCTTTCTTAGAAAATACTAAAATTTTATTATCAACCATTTTTTCCATTGACATTACAATTTTCTCAGCACCATTAACAATGAAATAACCACCTGGATCAAATTTACATTCAGATTTCAAATCTTGTTTAATATGTGTTGAACAATATTTTGATTTAACCATAATTGGAATATTAGCAACAGGAGTTTCCTTCTCTACATCACCAATCAATTTAATAGTCTTTTCTCCTGTCAATGTATCAACCTTTTCTACAAATTGTTGAATATCTGCTACAACTGTTGCAAAATAATTTAAATGATTTCTTCTAGCATCTGATGGAAATTTAATTTCATTATCATTCTCAAATGTCGATGGCTTAATTCTAATTTTGGTACACTTGAAACCATGCAAATAAATATTCTCCTTATCGACATTATCATAAAAGTAATTTTGTTCTTGTTCTAATGAAAATGGAATAATCTCTCGAACAAACTGATGATATGAATCGAATAAATGTTCATATAAAATTTTTTGCTGATTAAAGTACAAATCAATTAATTTGTCAATTTCTTTCTGCATATGGGTTGTCATTATAAAGTTATATATTCTTTTTTTATATATTTTTATATTCAATTTTTTATATAACAAATGAAATGAGTTATATTAAAATATTGCAATGTTCCATTTTTTATATAACAAATGGAATGAGTTATATAAAAATATTGTTGTGTTCAATTTTTTAGAAAAATAATCCATATTTTTCTCAGATTGCTGCAAACTATCAATTTTTATATAGAAATCTAATTATTACACACTTGAATATATTGTAGCAATAATTATAACTGACTAGTTTTATTTTTTTTATTATATAAGCATAATAGTTTTTATAACTATGTTCCATTTCATTTAAAATATGCACCGCTCTAAATCTTCAATAGTATAAATTAAATCCTAAAAAGAATTAAAGAGAAACCCAATTTATGGTATAATGGAAACAAAAACTAAATTTAGTTATAATTGGATAATATGGTATCATCATGAAAAAGATAATTGGAAATTATCTGGATATAAACAAATTTATAAAATAGAAACTATTGGAGATTTTTGGAGATTTTATAATAATTGGGATAAAGTAGGTAGTGTAACAAATAAGCATTTCTTTTTAATGAGAGAAGATGTATCTCCTATTTGGGAAGACCCTAAAAATATTAATGGCGGATGTTGGTCTTTCAAAATACAAGAAGAACAAGCTGAAGATCTATGGGAAGACCTATCTACTAATCTTGTTTGTAACCAATTATGTCCCTCTATTTCAGATGACATTGTGGGTCTTTCTATTTGTTTAAAAAAGAATTCTAATACTGTTGTAAAAATTTGGAATAAAAATTCAAAATATAATAGTTTAAAACTAATAAATGATGTAATATTGAAAAAATGGGGTATGGATATTATTTATATCGCTCATATGCCGGACCATTCTGTCAAGAATGCTCTATAAGTCCATTCTGTCAAGAATGCTCTATAAGTCCATTCTGTCAAGAATTATTTCAAAGATTTATTTAATCCGATTTATTTAATCCGATTTATTTAATCCGATTTATTTAATCCGATTTACTTGGACTTAATACTAATTTAATTTCACCTAATGCTGCTATTTGATAAGTAATTATAATTGGATAATCATTTTTTAAAAATAATGTAACTTGATTACAAAGATTTGTACATTTAGTAAAAATCAATAAAAATTTTAATTCAAATAATCCTTGTACAATTTCATTTGCATTTGTTGTTGTTGAAATGATAGATAAACCACCATTCGTTTCACCAACCTCAAACTCTATATTTCCTATACCACCTTTTCCAGAAAAAAATAATTTATTAGATGTTGATTTTATTTCTATTTTATCAGTTGTTGCTGCCATATCTTTACAATATTTATGAAAATCTAGAGATGGTAATGTAATAGAATATGGAAATTGTATTGGTGTAATATCATATGTTTCCTCTTCAATATCCATTAAATTTAATTTAAATGTTTTCTTTTCTTTTCTTTCAGCACTTTCTAAAATAACAACAAGTTTATTAATATCATCATCATCAACTAACCAAGTCATTGTATCAAAATGAGACATACATTTCAAACATTTTAATAAATTACCAATATCAATTCCAAGTGTTAATTTTTTCTTTTTGTAATTATATTTATATATATCAAATTTATCTGCATCTAATCGCATATATACTAAAATTTTACCTGTCTTATTAACCTCTTTTAATATCATTCCTCCAATGCGTTTCTTAGAATCTTCTTTAGAAGGCTCTATTTCTTTTTCAGTCTCAAAACTACTATTATTAGAATCAGATTCATAATTTTCATCTTTAGTTTCATCATCCATATAATATGGATAGAAATCAAAGTTGGCATCTGTTAGTAAAGAATTTACAGCATCAACTACTATTTTAATTGCAGAGGCTTGGGTTGTCTTAAGTTCTAATATATTTACCATTTATTAATATCATATTATTATTTTTCTTTATAACACATCACACTTTGTGATATTTTTTATTTAAATATTTAAATAAAAAATATTTTAGTTTATTAAAAATATCTACTATAACTATATATAACAAAATGGTTAATTCATATGTTTTAGTAAATCCATATATTGAAGGCTCCTTTAAATCAAAAATTAAAGCACGTAATTCACAAGAAGCTGCTAAAATGATATATACTAATTTATCTGAACATTTTAATAATTCAGTTCCAAAATTTCATTTTACAATTCAAAAAGGTACTTCATCTAAAGGAAAAATATATCACTTTAAAGTTTCTGAAGAGAGAGACAATGATACTGTTAGTTTTTCAATCAAACCCCTTACTCTTAAGAATGAAGATTCTATTAATAAGGAATTCAAAGGTAGACTTGAAGATATTAAGAATAAATTAAATCAAGATGGTGGAAAGCATAGCTCAAAGCACCGCTCTAAACATCATTCTAAAGATCACGATTCTTCAGATTCAGATTCTTCAGATTCAGATTCTTCATCAGATGATTATTATCGTAGAGCTAAAACATATCCATATGTTCCTTCATATCCATTTAATTATTGGTGGTATGATCCATATGTATATCGCTTAGACTCTGTCTTTATGCCAACCTTTTATTCTAATAGTTCTCCATTATATTATCAAGTCAGTTTACCAGTAACATTAACAACTGCTACAGTAACACTATAAATTAATACTATTAATTCAATTTCTTAAATACATAGAATCGAAACAGGTCATTCCAAATACGACTCTCCTTATCAGCACCTTTTAATTCGCTATAAAATTTAGCTACACTTTGATAAAACTTTTTGTTTTTTGGATTTTCTTCATGTTCAATTACATCAGTAAACCATTCTTTATTAATATTATATGTATTAGCAAATAAATCAGTATCTACTAATACACATCCCGCTTTTTCCATTGTCTTTATCAATAGTTTAGGAGTTACCAAATATTCTGTAATGTATTTCCCTTCTTGACTCACCCAACCCATATGTACATCCATTGCTAAACCAGGTTCATCCCGTACAACACCTTCAAACTTTTTAATGAGTTCAAAGAATATTCGACGTTGTCCATCTTCATCTGTATAATAGGATGTAAAAGTATCTTTACCATTTAATAGTGTCATTACTTGTTTAGGATCACACATTGTACATATGAAATAACCATCGTTCTTAAGGTAAGTATTAATACTATCTGCTAAATTACTTACAGATTTTTTATCATCAAATGAGTAATGTAATGCAAATTGAGAAATTATAATATCAAACTTCTTATTTTTAGTAAATACACGGTCTATCATCTTTTTATTATCATTAGTCATATTGGGAAGTATTTTTTCTTGCATTTCACTTACAAGTGGTACTCTCATATCAGCTTGAATAAATGTCATTCTAGTAAAATCCGGATATTTATTTACATTTCCTTGATAACGAACTGTTGCACTATCAATTGCACCAAATAAACCCTCATAATCATTATCTGTACCAATATATTCACCTACGCGACTATGATACATTTTCATAATATCACCACCTCGACCACATCCAATATCTAAAACACTTTTTCGTTTTATTTTGCCATCCTTGTTCTCCTTGCTTTGTGAACAATAAGAATAAATAATAATCGATTTAACCCAGTTATGAAACTCTCTAAACACTTTACCAAGATTTGTAATTCTTTGATAATAAATATCTTGAGCACGTTCGGATGAAATAATCTTTGTATCAATACGAGATGATAACAATTTCTGTTGTTGAGCATATGTTTCAGGTCTTGATAATTTTTTAATCTCCTCAATCGTAACAGATTCTCTCATTGATTTCCAAATTTTAATTGCATTATCTTTAAAATTACCATAACGCTTCTTATCACGCAATACAGATTCTGTTTTATCCCAACGGGTTCTCAAAATCTTCCATCTATATTGATGAGGAAAATTGGGATCATTTACATAAATAACTTCAACAACAGTCTCATTATTTACTAAGTTGCCTTCAATATCACGAACTTCTCCTTTTTCCAAGATAAAATAGGCTTCATGATTATTTTCTTCTTTCATAAATGGTACTGGAACTTCTTTCATACCAATTGTATCACCAACAAAAAAGTTAGCAACACGAAATACCTTATTAATACTAGAATTTGATACAACATTACCATTTAATGAGTTATCATAAATCTCTAGAAATCCACCTGTATCTGTATTACGTTGAAATGTAATATATACATCAATTGAGTTTGTAGTAGGAGGCTTGTACTTGTAAATTGGATATTTTTGTTCTCTTTTATCACGTGTATATTTCTGGTCAATACCATTAAAAATAATACCATCAATTAAGTAAGGACAACTAACTTTCATATTAGTTGTACAACCTGTCCAAATTAAGTTAGCAAATGAGTAAACTTCTGAATTATCTCCACCTGTTGGAAATAAGAACATTTTATTATGAAAAATAATATCATTATTATCAGCATCTTTAATTAGCTTATTTAAATTAGTATAAAACTTTTCTATTTCTCCTTCATAATGTTTTTCTTGTCGTACAATATCAAACTTCTCTGTATATGATTTGATACTATATGCTTTCGTTTTCATTGTAGTGATAAACTCATTAATATAGTTTAATCTAATAAGTGTAGATGGTTCATTTCTAACATCTTTACCTCCATAAAATAGACAATCAAACATCATAAAAAGATAAACATTACTAGCTTGAATATGAATTAGTTCACCTTCAAATACTGTCATATTACTATTTTCAGGAACTTTATATTTTGTTTTCTTAACTGTCATATTATTATCAATCAAATATACTGTCATATTATGAATAAATAATTGGTATTTATCACCATCTGTTTTATCTGTGACACAATATTTATTTGGAATCTTATCTACTACATGTTGCACTTCTGCTGAAATAGGCTGCATTGAATATAAATTAGTACTTGGGTTTAATTCAGAATTAAAAAATAATTTCTTATAAGATTTTATAATTTCGTCAGTTTCACCTTTTGTAATTACTTCATCTGATGATTCTAATACTTGTTTAATAGTATTCATTTCCTTGATAATAGTATTAAATACACTATCTTGAGGTTTATTTTTACCAGCCATGAATTCTAATTCAATCTCAAATTGTTTTTCTGCCTCATGAATACTATCTGGATTTGGTGCAGAACGTACAATTGTAAGATCTAGTCTAACTTTACCTAATTTTGGATCATCAACTAAAATTAAACTGATTCGTTGTTTATATCTAAAAAGAATTTTTTCTGATTCAGTATATTGCAAATTAGCAAGAGTTTCTATTGTCTTTTTATTAATTTCTTCTTCTTGACTTGTACGTACACGAATATCATATTGTTCTAAATCATAAATATTTTTTGAATCTTTTATTTTATTAATAAATTTAAAACCTTCCGCATTATAAAATTGAGAAGTTAAAATAGAATATATTACATGGTTTTTTCTTTGATGAATTAAATTTAAAATCTTATTAATTCGATCAATATTATTTACAGTGATTCTATAAATATTATTAATTGAATGACTATAACACGCATCTAAACTTGTTTCTTGTATAAGTTCAAGTTTCTCTTCTTGTGATCGATATTGAATATAATTTAATAAATTCATAAATTTAGTAATAGTCAGTTTATTATTTGCATTAAAATTATAAAACATAACTTCAAATTCAGTATTCTCATTCACTTTTGCAAATAAGTTTTTTATAGGTTGTGTTATAGCGGTAGTATTAACTGTAAACATTAAATATTATTAGAGAATGTTTTCTTAAATGTATTTAATTTCACCTTTTTTGAGATTTTTAAACTTTTTTCTATATATTTATAATTATGGAAAAAAGAAAATTAGTTAATTTTGTTACTTTTAAAAAATATTTAATTAAACATAATGTTCTATTATTTGATGCGGATTATAGAATTGCACATTTTCGTTTTAATAATATGATACAAATAGGTGGGTCTAAAAAAGTATTACATAAAATAACAATGCAAAATGATATGTTATTAAAATATTTTATTAATTCATTATTAATAAATGATAATAGTGAACTCAAATTTATAGAATCAATTGTTTGATGAATCAATTGTTTGATTTAATCGTTTGAAATAATCGTTTAATATATAGTTATTATATAGCAAATTAATGGAAAGTAATTTTTATGATTTATTTGAAATTGAAAATACATCGTTGATAAACAATATTGTTTCTGCTTATAAAAATAAAATAAATCCATTTAATCAGATGGAAGAACTATCTGATGAAGATATTAGTAAAATTAAATTATATAAAATAGGTTTATATATTCTGATTACCCCTAATTTAAGAACAATATATGATAATAAAATTAAATATACATCATCTAAAGATTCTGAAATACTTGAACCTTCTAGTTTTGAATCTTTAGATTCAAAATCTAGAATGCTACTTAACAATTTGGGCAAAGCCCAAGTTGTTAATGAACCTGTAGCATTAAATGAAAGTGTACATAATAATTTAGATAGTTTATTTAATATAGATAATAGTTGGATGACTAAAACAGAAACATCAAATAGTGTTAATAAAAAGAAAAATTTAGTAGAAGGAAATGAAATTGGTAATAGAATATTTAGTATGAAGGAACTGAATAAACAATCTGATACATTTTCTGAGTTTGCAAATAATTTAAGAAGTCCATTACAAGGACGCGAAGAGAAAAAAGATAAATCTGAAAATAAATAAATTCTTTACTTATAATAGATATGGCAGACTCAAGTGAACATAATGCTGCATTAAAAATTCAATTAGTTTTCAAATTAAATAATTGTATTAAATATTTAGAAGAATATAATAAATTAAATTTAAAAAGTATAGCTTCTACTAAAAGTTTCTTAGAATTTCAGAAATTTATTACTAATAAAAATACTAGTCCTAATATAATTAATGTTATTAATAAATTTATCTTTTTATTAAATAAATTTAAAAATGGTCTCACTATTAAACCTAAAATTATTATTACTGCATATATTATTAACTATTTTCCTGATGAAATATTAGGTAATAATAAACATCCACTAGATATTAATCTTATAAATTTTGCAAAAAATATGTTAACATCAATTGAAAGTGGTAAAATAAATTATATATGGAATTCTATGAGAGAATTCAATAGTGTTGCATTAGTGTGGTTTGAAATGGATAAAGAGCGTACAATTGAACAAATGATAATTTCATATCATAATAGAAGTAAACATATTGATTATATCAAACAAAAACAAATAGAATTTGAACAACAAATGGATATGCTTAATGAAGTGGAAAAAGAACGAGTTACAATTATAAATTGTATTAAACAAATTGATAATAATTTTGATGTTGAATTCCTTAAACAAAATCATGAGAAGATTTCAAATCATATTACTAAAAGCAAACAAGAAATATCAAAAGCTCTTGTCGTAAATATGAAGAGAGCATATTTTAATATGTTATATAAGGATATTAGTAATGGAGAAATGATGAGTACATTTAATGAACTTAAAGCAATTGCAGAAAGATTAATTGCTATATGTCCTTCTAAGAGAGTTGAAAGTTTTAAGGAAAAATTCACAGATGATATACTTTTAAATTTATTGTCAGAAACTAGATTTACCCCTAATTTAACAAGTCATATTAATATGATTCTTAATTATATCACAATAATGGATGCACCTGCTAATGATATAAATAATAAAGAATGGATTCAACATATTAATAGTATGATGACACAAGATGCATCACAAGAAGCATATTATGAAAATTTACCTAGAATACTTATTGAAATTGAAGAACATTTAGATAATCTTATTGAAAAGATATTACAGTAGGGGAAAATATAAAGAAATATTAAACTAGAATATATATTTATTTAAGAAAATATATTATAAAAAGTAGTATATGACTACAGAATCAAGTTTTTTAGAATGGGATAAATATATTATAAATATAAAATCAATAGGAAAAGGTTCATATTCAAAAGTCTATCAAGGATATCATAAAGAAAATAAAACAGAAATAGCTATGAAAAAAATCTTATTTAATAAATTACAAAGTAATATTAAAGATAAGGTTATATCTGAAATAAATATATTGCAAAAAATGAATCATATTAATATTATGAAATTATATGAATATAAATTTGATGGTGATTATATTATTTTAATTACAGAATTTTGCAATAATGGTGATCTTGGTAATTGGATGAAAATACAACATAGTAATGAAGAAAATGAACATATTATAAAACAAATAACAAAAGGTGTTAAATATTTACATGATAATAATATTTTACATAGAGATATAAAACCAGAAAATATACTTTTACATAATGGTATTGTTAAGATATGTGATTTTGGTTTTTCTATTATAATTAAAGAAAATTTACAAATGTTTAATACAATTTGTGGAACTCCATTATTTATGAGTCCTGAAATATTATTTTTAAATCCATATACAATTAAATCTGAAATATGGTCATTAGGTATATTATATTTTATGATATTATATCATATACATCCATTTGGTAATTTACAAAGTTTAGATGATTATCGAATTAAAATAAAAAATGAAATAATATATCTTTCTATTGATAATATGAATCATATTATAGAATTAATAAAAAAAATGTTAAAATATAAAGATAATGATAGACCTGATATTAATACTGTTTCAAATATATTAAATAATATTAATGAAGAAATTTTTGAATTTGAACTAGATGATATAGTTCCTCTTAAAAATAATAAATCAACTCCAATTTTAGAATCTAAAAAAATAGAATATAAAGAAAATAAATCCATGTCATCATTACTCGAAGAAAGAAAAAGAATATTTGAGTTAGAAGAACATATTTTTAAATTAGAATCAATTATTAAAGAAAAAGATAAAGAAAAAGAACTCGAATCATCATGTTGTTTTAATTTTTATGATAATAAATTATCTGATGATGAACAATCTAGTATGCTAAATAATTTAAGCAAAGTTCAAAATATTAATGAACATACATCTACTTTATCAAAATGTGATAAAATAAATAAAAATTATGAAAATGATTTTAAGAATTTAAAAATAGATTATTTTACTCCACCATCAGATTTACTTTATAATCATAATATACCTAAATATTCTACATCATTACCAACATTAGGTTTAATTAAAAGTGTAAAAGATTCACCTACATTACCACCTAAAACTAAAGGACTATTATCAAAATCTATTGAATCTATGTATAATTTTTTATCAAAATCTTTTTCAAAATAATAAAATATTATTATTAATCATTATAAAAATATTTAAATTTTTATAATAATTATTCTTATTCAAAAATAATAAATCATATTAATAACTTTTATAATTAAACTGTCTCAGCAGTTTCTTTTTTAGTATTATTAAAACGATAAAATGTACCCTTAAATGACCCAAAACTAAATTCTTTTAGTCCACCCTCTTTATTTAAAAGAGTATTCATACCACTAAGAGTATCTACTGTAAAATCACCACAACCAATATATTTAGCATCCTTACGATAAAATTTACAATATAACATATTAGTAGATGCTTTTGATTCTACCCATTTATTTAATTCTTGTTTAACGGTTGCATAATCTGTCATATCAGTTAAACCTTCAATTGTAAAAAATAGACGATAATAACTAAATTTCACACGTGAATCAGGTTGTTCTGTATGAAGTTTATTATAAGCCTTCAATGAATTCTCAACTGTATCAAATGTTAAAAATACAGAGTTAGTTGTTTTTGTTTCAGATTTATGTTGTAAACCTTCTAATGTATCATAAGATACGTTCACACTATTTGGATTTTTTAGTAAAAGAGTTCGTCCAGCTTTACGAGATTGTTTTGAATTAAGGTATTCATATGTTTCTTGTTTAAGCTCTTGTTTAAGCTCTTGTTTAAGCTCTTGTTTAAGCTCTTGTTTTACAAGCTTTGGAGTTTCATTTTGTTTCTTTGGCATTATAATTTATAATAGTATTATATTTTTAAATAATATTTATTAAAAATGTTAGCTTAAAGGATTAATTTCCAAAGATATTTTTTTATTAAATGATAGTAATAACTTATAAATATTATAATAATTATTTTCTAACCATTTTATGTATTTTATAAAAGGTTGTTCTTTTATTAATTTTCCTTTTGTAATATAAACATCATAATATTTATCAATATTACTATAAATAATAAGTTTAGTTAATGTTTCAAAAGTTCTTTTAAAATAATTTATTTTTTTAATATCCGATTCAAAAAACCAATGATAAATATCCCATAATTCTTTTAATACTATTCGTGTATTGCCAGAATACAAAAAATAATTATTATGTTTATTAATAATTGTTTCTAACTCGCTAAATTCATTTTCTATATTTCTTTTATGTTTGTTTATTAAATTGGTAATTTCAGGTATTATTTTTGTATAAATATAATCTTTCTTTAAAAATATTTTCAATAATTCGGGTAAAAAGAGAACATCATACAATGCATATCTCATCACATTAAAATCTAATTTTTTTATATTAATATTATTTATATTAGAAATATCAACTTTATCAGACATTCTATCTAATTCTTTAAGTTTATTTTTTGTAATAATATTATTAGTTTTTAATAAATTATAGATTGAACAACTTGTAACTTTGCTAATATCATTTGTAATAATATTCATATAATCACATAAATATTTTGTATCATACAAATTATTACAAAATTTTTTTATATTTCTCCGACTTTTTAATAATTGTCCAAATAAATAGGGTATATCTAATGATTCACCCCCATGAATAATTTTTATTATATTAGGTGCTATTAATAATTCTATTAATAGCAAAGCCGCATTTTGATTTAGACTAGGTGGATGTATAATAAAAATCATTCCAATATCACTATTATCTTCCATATTAATTTGCATAAGTGCAACATCTCTATTATTTTTTGCTACTTTATTAAATTCAAAATCCATTGCAAGAAATCGCGATATAGATGCACCAAATATATATTCTTTCATATGTTCTACCATATATTTTTCTTTATCATCTGTATCAATTTTTAAAACTAAATACTTTTTCTTATTTAATTTTGGATAAAATTCTTTCATTCCGTATAATTCTAAATCAAATTTTGGCATAACCGATTTCATTACATTATATGATAAAATTATAGATCTTTTAATAATAATATTAATTCATTTCTGTAATTTTTAATTATATTTCCATTTTTCTTAGCATTTTGCTCCCAAATTAAGGTTCGATTAATAATCTCATCTCTCTTCATTCTAAAATGATTATATACTACTTCTTCAAAACCATTTGGTGGATTCTTTATCATATTTATCATACCTAGATTAATAGTATGTGGTTGTTTCTCTTCATTATAATTATCCGAGTTTAATTTACCTTTAGGAGTATGCATTTCACGTTCCCAACCAGGCTCATTAAAATATGGCTGTTCAACTAAAATTAATGATTGAATAGAAATCATTACTTGTAAGAAAGTAGATGCTTTTGGATTCCAACTTTCACCAGCTTGACCTGCCCAAGTACCAAGTAATGAAAGACATACTTTACCACTATCATAAAGATTGGGATTAAATCGTACAGTATTATTTCCTGTAGTATGAAGAAGTACTTTTGGTACAGTAGCAGGATAATCTGGTGGTAGATATGCATGAAATTCAAACAACCCATTTTCGTATGGCGTATCTTTAGGTCCACTAATCATAAAACTAAATAGATTCACATTATCTTTAGGTACACGAGTCCAAATAGTTGATTCCCAATTTAAGGGCAACCCTGTTTTAAAACTTGAAAGTTCTGATAGGATTCTAAGAATAGCTTTTTGATTTGATTTCTCATTTTTATTCATAGCAAATCGATGTTCGCTAGGTAATATATAAGCACCATATTGAAGTTTCTTCATTATCATACAATATTGTTCTTTAATATCTGTTGAAATTATTATTTCTTTAATTGGTTCAATATATTTAGATGAATACCAATCTGCTACACAATAAATTTGTAACATTTCTTCATCTTCTAATAAAGTATTTGAATTCTTAAAAATAAGTCCAATTTCTTCTAAAATATTTCTTGTACCCATACTAATCATATTAAGAGTAGATTGATTCATTGGTTTGTCAATCATATGTGCAAGTGAATTAAACATTGTACTATATAATTTCTTATTCTTATCAAGTTCAAGCATAGATATACCCTTTATTTGTTTAATAATATACGTTAATAGTACTGAATTTAATACAATCATATAATTATCCATAGTTATCATCTTATTAATACTACTAATAATTACAAGTAATTCATCATTTAATACTTCTTGTTCTTCAATATATGATTTAATATCCCATATTTGTAATTCATCATTACCATATCCAGTACCTGATTTCCAATATTTAGAATTAGTTTCAATACTATTTTTGATTTTAGGAACATCAATATTAATCTTAAAGCTATTTTCTAAAGTTTCTTTTGTATGAATTGCTAATTTAATTAATGAATATTCTAATAGTTCATCCATATATTTACTTTCTTCTTCTACAATATAATCTACTCCTTTCAATTCAATTTCAGAAGCTAATTTTGGTATAATATAATCTAATGTAATAGTATAATTCCAATTAGTGATATTTAGAATATCCAAATTTAATAATGAAATTAAAAGTTGAGGTTTAATTCTTGGTTTAACATATTCTAATTTTGGTGGCATGTAAGGATACATTTTTGGATCCAGAATAAATTTAATTTCCATATATTCACAATCAATTTTTTTAAACTTTTTTTGTATTATACTTTCCTTATTATATTTTAATCTAATACAAAGACTATATGGATTAATTTCATCTGGTACAATATAATGTTCATATGATTTATTACGATTCACCTTCTTAATTTCATTAATAATAAGTTGTTTAATTTGATTTGGGGATAGTAATAATTCTTTTGGAATTTTCTCATTAATAATTTTCTCTTTATTCATTTCAAGAGTTTTATCAAAGTGTGTCCCTAATTGTTTAAAATCAATAATATATTTACAATACTCATCAATTATATGAGTAATATGAAATGGATCAAAAATAGGTTTCTTTTTTTCTAAACTTAAAGAGACAAAAGCATCTTCTTGTGTTAAAATAGCTTTACCATTCCAAGAACTTACTAATTTTGATAATTCTTCTAAAATATTTTTTGGAGTTTTATCTTTAAAAATCATAATTAGATTAAAAATATTATAAATTGATTTAATACTCTCAATACTACATTCAGCATAACATTTCTTATCAAAATCTGTAATAATTTTTACAGGATAAGTATCAATTTCAAAATGCATAATTCGATCATAATTTGCAATGTTATATTTAAGCAAATTTATATTTTTCTTATTATTTAGTTTCGAAAGTAACGAAACAATGGTATTAATATTTTCATCCACAAGAGTTGTCATTAAATTAATAAAGTATTATATAATATAAATATTATATATCAATTTTTTATGTTATTTTATCCTAGTTTATGTTAAAAATATTGAGAATGTCAATTTATAAAATAATAGTTAGTACTTTATTTATTTGAATATACTACCTACTTTATCATAATAAGAACTATAGAGTGCTCTCATTAGAGTTTCTTCGGGAGTAATAATTATCTTTCGAGAATCATCTTTTATTTCCTCATATACAAATTCGCCAGTGAATACCTGATTCATTAGAGTTTGTGAAAAACCAGAAACCATCTGAATACCAGTAAAATTAGCTTCTACTGGGAATCCAGGTGTTCGGTTATTTAGATTCCAAAAGATGAGGTCCTTATTATCAGGATGACGATTACCAGTATCATCCATCTCCTTTGAAACATCCTTTTTTAGCAATTCATTTGAGAATGCTTTGGTATACTTAGTCATTGCACCTGCTGGAACAGAAGACATGTTAATTTCACTGAAATGATTACTACACATTTTTTGTTCCACTACATCAAGCACTGTACCAACACAACTCTTAATTTTTCGAAGCATCATATCACACCAACAAAGTCGCTTTCGACCAATAAGAGCCTTCTCAGTTTCATTTGATTCAAGTAATTCTTTCAAACCACCATTTGGAAAATATATCTTTGTTAGGATATCTAAACGATGTTTTGAGTTATGCTTACCGCTACTCTTTAACCACTTGAATGCAAGAGATAGTTGTTTACCCTTCATAAACTCTATTACATTCTTTTTCAAGAAAGTTTCTAGATCATTTATAGTAACCTTTGCAACTTCTTTCCCAAAAAGAATGATACAGTCTAAATTCATATGTTTAACATAAACATCAATTACATCTTGAAGAATTTTGTCGCCTATCAGCTCTACAAGATTATCCAAGTCAGCAAAACAGCCATATTCTGGAATCAGACTTAGCATTGAATTGCAAATTTTCGGAAAGTCGTAATGTAGCTTTTCAAATAAATAATAAAATCCAAGACGAGATCCTTTACCTGTATCACGAAATCCTCGTGAGTAAAATAGATAACGAAAAAGTGTCTCATAATGATGTGTATCCTTAAAATTTAAAGTTGCTATTAGATTAGCATAATGAGTATCAAAAATATTACGTGTATCTTTATCAAGTATACGAGTCTTGAAACACTCTTTGGGTATAACAAACTTAAAATCAAACTCAACAAGCTTGGTCAAGAAAGAAGAACCCATATTGCGAAATTCTTTCGCTCCATTCCAAGTATCGACAAATGTAGACTTATCATCATCATCATCTTGTGCAGCTTGAGCAAGAAAAGAAGAAATATACTTTGTATTAAACATGGTAGACATTAAAAATCATTATAATTAGTGATTATATAATATATAATCAATTTTTATAATTTACAAGTTTACGAGTAAATTATACATAATTAATTTTAGGTGTGTTATTATTTATGTATCATATTTTTTAAATATACCTATTAAAGCGGTAATATAAATATCTCCAAATGTTGACTTTGTAACCATATTTTCTAAATCTGATAATTCTGCTATATAACTAGCCATATTTTTTAATATATTTTCATTATTAATAATAACTAATATCATTTCTTTTAATACAGTAGAAAGTGCATAACCTTGACTTTTTATCATATTAGTAACTATTTCATAAGACTTGTTAAAATTAATATTTTTATCTAATAATATATCTAACATATTATTAACTTCTTTTTGCGATGGTACTCCTGCCACATCATAACACATATCAACAGTAATATAATTTATATCTTGAGATTTAACTAATTGTAATGAAATAGATTGTAATAAATTTATAGCCTTGCGTAAATCTCCTTTTGCCAATAATGCAATTGATTCTATTACATTTTCTTTAGTATTAATATTTTCAGATATTATAATATGTTTCAATTTATCACAAATATGTTTAATATCAATATTACTAAACCTAAAATTTGCACAACGAGAACGAATAGCTGGAATAATCTTATTTTCATAATTACATATTAAACAAAATCTTATTGTTGTTGAATATTTTTCAATAATACGACGTAATGCAAATTGAGCATCAAATGTCATACTATCTGCTTCATCTAATATAATAAGTCGTACGCCTTTTTGAAACATATTTGATTTCTCAGCAAACCCTTTGATATCTTCTCGGACCGAATTAATCCCACGATCGTCAGATGCATCTAATTTCATTACCATCAGGCGCATATTATTCCCGTAAATTTCTTTTGCTAACGCCATAATAGTTGAAGTTTTTCCTGTACCTGGCGACCCGTGAAATAATAAGTGGGGAAGTGCTCCTCCTTGTAATAATTTCTTAATAGTTTCTATATTCATATCGTGACTTATAATTTCATCTATATTTTTTGGTCTATATTTTTCAATCCATGGTAAGAATTCATCTGACATTATACTATTAACTAAAATTTCCTTTATATTAAATTATAATTCTGGTAGAATAACATTTGTTTTAACATGATTATTATATTTGGAAAACCATAAAAATGTACCATCATATTTATTTAATTTTAATATTTTAATATATGTATTGCAGCAAGCTATATTTATAAAAAATTATTTGATATAATATTTATTTCTTATTTAATAATAATGAACTATAGTGGAGCAGGTGTAGTTGTAATTGAACGTTCTAATTTTTCTAATAATAAGAATGCATTTTATATAGTTCGAGAGAAGAATGGGATTTGGTCAATTCCCGGTGGAAAATGCGATAGAGATGATAATACATATTATACAGCTCATAAAGAATTAAAAGAAGAATCTAGAGGACTTTTTAGTATATCCCCTAATATCCTAAAAACTTGTTATTCATATGACAAAAAAGCTGGAAGTAATGTATATTATAAGGCTTATTTTTTATATATAACAAGTACTACTCCTATTTTTAGAAAATATTATTATCATAATAAAAAAATAATAGATATAAATGAAGTAATTTTTCCCTATACTTACAAAGAAACTGATAAAATAGATAGAATATATATAGATACATTTATTAATGATATACCTAATATACAATCAGATTGTAGTATGATAACACATCGTGCATCTAATGGTGAAAAGATTGTGCTTAGAGGACGTGATGTGTCGATTATAAAACACAATATACAGCAAATAAATAATGTAAAACCTTATAATTTCGTTACATTACAATATAACGATAATAATAATATAAATGGAGTTAATGGTTTCCATACATTTTATTTATAAGACTATTTTATAGTGTAATCATTATATGATAAACTAATCTCATAAATTGGATTTGTTCATCGCATCCTTTTATTAAATTTTGATCAATATCTGCCAATTTACATAATATATTTGATTTTATATTACTATTAATATCCATATATAATATATAATTATGAAATAACATAATTTGATTAACTAATGAATAACCTTCTAAAAATAAATTATTTACAATACTATCAACTAAAATTGTATTCTTTTTTTGTATAGCATTCATAAGATTTATAAATTTATCATTTGGAATAACTCCAGATATTTCATCTAATAATTCTTGATTTAATTTATCACCAAATGAATTATAACATTTTTGTAATAAATTAATAGCTTTCCTCAAATCTCCTCTACAAATACTAATTATTTTTTTTAATATATTTTCACTAGGATTAAAATTTTCTTGGTTGCAAATATATTGTAATTTTTTAATAATTTCAGTTGATTCAATAGGCTTAAATCTAAATAAGGAACACCTCGATATAATAGGATCAATTATTTTATTATGATAATTACATATAATACAAAAACGTGTTATTTTTGAATATTGTTCTATAATTCTTCTTAAAGCAAACTGTGAATCTGGTGTCATTGTATCTGCCTCATCTAATATAATTATTTTCCAAGGTGGCATATTATCTATATTTTTAACGGATTGTTTTGCATATGTTTTTATTTTGTCTCGAATAACATTAATTCCTCTTTCATCTGATGCATTTAATTCAATAATACGTTCATTATATTCTTTTCCAAATAATTCTTTTGCAAGAGCAATAATTGTAGAAGTTTTGCCACATCCAGATGGTCCAAAAAATATAAGATGAGGAATATTTTTAGTTTGTATTGCATTTTTCAATGAGGATATAACATTTGTTTGTGCACTAATCTCATCTAATTTTTCAGGTCTATATTTTTCAACCCATAAATAAATTTTATTTTCCATTAAGAATAATAAATGAATTTTCTCTTAAATCTATTTTATAAAATATTTTTTAATACTTTACAAATTACGACGATATAACCAATAATCTTCTTCCATTTCATCACAATCTAGTTCAACCAGATTATCAGTCATATTAATGTCTGCATTTTCATCTTCAACATACATTGTTTCAGTTCCATCCTCTTCAAACATATAGTCATCTGATACAAATAGTCTAGAATCAGCCATTGATACAAATAGTCTAGACTCATCCATATATTTTTGTAGCATACATACAAAATTATTATAAACATCATAATTAAGTTCATAAAGTTCACGGTCTTTATGAAAAGATTGTACTGACTCTTCAAGACGATATGATTCTAACATACTATGCATTAAGGTCTCTTCAAATAAAGATGAGATAATTCCAGCTGCTACTACAATAATACGGCCACAAGAATCGTAGGTATGATTTAATTCTCGTACACGTCGAGCAAAATTTTCAGAAGAACCCACTTTATATACATATTGGTCAGTTTGACGACACCAAAGTCTTACTAGATATACTACTCGATATCCTTTAGTATAAAAATTTTCTTGATTAAGATTATTATAATTTGTAAGTTCACTAAGAACTGAATTCCAATAAGAAGAAGCAATAGTCACATCATTGATACAAGAAGACATTAAAAGAATTATGATAATTTATATCAAACAGTCATATTATCAATTTTTTGAGCTCTAACAAACTTACTATAAATTTCATTATGATGTTTCTTATTATATTCAATAGATTGGAAAGCCTTTAATTTAATCTCAGATTCTGATATATTTATAAGATGGTTAATACCTACTTTATCTTCTTTAAATTCAGAATGAAATACAGAACTAAATCCTTCTAGAATACTAACAAGATTCCACGCAGCAGGTGCCCAATCAGCTTGATGATAACCTGAGTTGGTAAGGCAGATTTTTTTATTAATATCAAATCGACCATTAGGAGTCAACATATAATAATCAGGAGCTTTGCGAGGATAATCAGGATTATGTTTAATCATACCAATATATTGACCTCCTTCATAGATTGTATCTTTTAAACCATACATTAAAAAATAGATTTCTAAAATATTTTCAGGATTTGGATAAATATCAAAAGATTCAGGTGCAGCTTTAATAAAAGCCTTATAATCACCATTAATACGTTTAATTGCGATAAGAGAAGCCATTATATTATAAGTAATTATACTAATAATATTATATAATCAATTTTTATAAAACTGGTTTGCTTTGCGAACAGTTTTATAAACAATCAATTGTTTGCAGGGTAGAAAATCGTGCACTTTATAACAATATTGTGGCATATCAATTTTTTGGCTATACTGCATTTAGTTCCAATTACAATAATTATTTTTATAAATAAAAATCTAGTTAAATATAATGTCAGAATACTGGTATACAAATCCAAGAATATTATTTAATAAATATAATGAATTCATCCCATATAAGAATTTATCAAGAGTTGACAAAATTAATGCTATTGCCAGATTAGCAATATATTTATTTTTATTTATATTAATTGGAAAAATTAATAAAAAATGGTTATCTGTACCTATTATAATATTATTAATAACTTGTTTCATTGGAGTATCAGAACGTTTTACTTCTATAGATAATATGGTAGATTCAGGTGCTTGTACTAAACCAACTAGTAATAATCCATTTATGAATTTTACATATGGGGATCCTGTAACTGTTCCAGATAGATTAGAAGCTTGTAATTATGAAGCATCAAAAAAAGAAATGAGACAAAAATTTAATAAACATGTTCATATTGATACATCAGATATATGGGGTCGTCATAGTTCTGATAGACAATTTTATACCATGCCAAATACCAACATAGTAAATAATCAAACAGAATTTGCACAATGGATTTTTGGAAATAGTGGGGATTGTAAAACATCTGGTAAAGATTGTCTTAAAATAGCTGATACACAATATCATCGAGGTAGAATTACAACTATTTAGAATTATAACTATGTAGAATTACAACTATGTAGAATTACAACTATTTAGAATTACAACTATGTAGAATTACAACTATTTAATCTGACATATACATGCGATATAGTATTATAAAATAATATATAATAATATAATGAGCTATTATTCAGAAATAGATTTTAATATCGAGTCTAATAATTCCGAATCTTCTATGACTTTGTCAAATAATCTAAATGTGACATACTCTAATATTGAACAAGTAAAACCTAAACAAAAATTTATAGAAAAAGAATCTCCTAATGATTTTTGGTTATCAAAAGAAAAATCCACACAAGCACTAGATATTGAATCTAAATTAAAAAAATCACAATTTACATCAAAAAATAAAATAGATACACAATCTAATCAACAACAAGATACACAATATTGTAATAATAAATCAATGTCTGCAGGAAGAGGATTTGGTAATTTAAATATATCAAATGATATAAGATATGGTGGTTCATCTAGGATGGATACTAAAGAGTTCAAAGAAAAGCGAGAATCAAAACAAATGTTAGATTTTCATTTTCAGTATTTAGATAAAGATTATCAGAATCCAAAAAATATTGTAATGCCAATACCAAGAGGTGGTGATATGACAAGAAAACAGAAAAGTGCAAATAATACTTATTCCGATAGAAATAATACGATTGAAAAACCGAAAATTCAATTTGATTATTCATAATTACTCAATAAATCGTTTAGTAGATGTTAAAAATAATTATAATTATAATGGAACAAAATAAAATAACAAAATGTTTAAAATCTTATTTAACAGGTAAGAAATATTTTGATAAAGATAATATAAAATCATTTGAATATTTTAAACAATGTATTAGACTTATGGATGAAATGAAAAATACTAATATGATTGATATAAATTATAAAGAAATTATGGATGAAACTGAAATTGAATGTAGTAAATATTTAACTCTTACTATTGAAAATACAATTGATACTCCATTTATAAAAAAAAATAAACCAATAGATATTTTAAATAAACAAAATACATCTAATGAGGAGCTAAATATATTATTTGAATTAATAGAAACAGGAAAACTTGATGAAATAAAGAAATATAATTTTGGGGATATTAACTTTAGAATATATAATAATAATGGATTAACGCCTTTACATTTTGCCATTAATTTTGGAGATACATCAAGTTTAAGACATTTTTTTAAAATTGGTGCTCCTATTGATATAACAAATAAACATGGACATACATTATTAGAATATGCTTGTTTAGAAAATGACCCTAATCTTATAGAATTTTTATATTATTATGGTGCAGATATGAAGAAACATTTAATATTCCGTGATGAAAAGAAATATTTTAATAATAGTAATATGATTGATATTGCTTTATTAGAAAAAATAATAATGGAAATACCAAATCCTAACAAAACATTAAAATATTTAGATTTTATTAAGGATATGATAGATACGACTATATTATTAGATATTCAATATGAAAATTCTAATAAAAATAAAATAATTGTATTAGATTTAATTGAAAGATTAGATAGACTATTAGATTGTATGAAGAAAGATGCGCGTTCTAGTTATATTGATATTATTAAAGACGAATTATCATTTGAAGTTATTAATAAATTAGGATGTCCAAGTAACAAAATAGAAATTATATTATATAACTTGGTCCCTTTTATTGGATATACAGAAACATTAAAATTTAATTGGTTAATAGCATTAGAAATAAAATACATATTATTAAAAATATTAAAAAATAAAAAAAGAATAAATATTAAGGAACTTAAAGAAGAATTAAATACAATATTGAATGAATCTTATTTGAAATCTAAAATCATACCCAAAGGATTAATTGATATTATAGTACTACAATGGATACATAAAATAAATGTTTAGTATTTTATAAAGAAAAATTTCTACTAATAATATATATAGAATATGAGTTCAAATCGTTTAATTTATGATAAGTGTGCGTATGCAAGTGAAATTAAAGAAAGCACAAGTCCATTAGAATATAATTTATTTATGGGTAAATATGAATCATGCAAACAATGTACTGTTGGCAATTTTACTAATAATTTACCATTTGGCCCAAAGACTGACACTGAAAGTGAATTATTTGGTTTAACTAGACCTAATACTAAGTGTCCATCTCTTAAATATGATGCATCTAAAGGTTACAATAATCCCCAATTTTCACCTGCTATTATGTGTCAAAGTATTTATCAACTCACTCCAAATAATTTAATAAAACCTACTACTAATATGTTAGATAACAAAAATTTAGGAATTAATTTTTGCTCAAAACATTAAAAAATAAAAAAATATAAAAAAATCTAATTCTATTATATAGTCATGTCATTTAATAGAAATAAATATGATAATTGTGCTTATGAATTACAGATGGGTAGAAGTCGTGATCCTGGTGTATATAGATTAAATTCAGACTTTGCAGAGAATTGTTCACAGTGTATTTCAACAACAGGTCCAGTTGGTTCAAAAGCAGATGTATCATTAACTCGTGAAAAATCAGATTTAACTTTTAAAAATTTAGCTGAAACTGAATCACAATTATCATGGAGAAATCAATTATTATCTAAATGTAACAATAATACTGACCCTTTTACTAATGTTAAACTTGAACATAAACCAGTTTGTACTAAACAATTAACTGCTGAAGATACTAGATTTACTTTCCCAATTGATAATTATCGTGGTATGAGTTTAACAAGTTATATGGTTTCACCATATCTTCCTATTAATCCTCAATGTCACATTCAAGAGTCTTGTGACCAAATTGGTTTAAATTCGAGACAATCAGCAAAGGATACCTATAAACAATCAGCAACTCAAGCATGGGACAAGGGTGACGCTTTACCAAAAGCTAAATAAATATATACATCATAATTCAAAACAATTTAATTTATTAGTTAATTAAAAATAAAATGTATTTAATATTAATATGTCAAGTATATTATTAAGTTCATTTATTACAGATTCTTTATATAATTCAGATATTGAAAAGAAAATGAAAAATATCGAAATAGAACAAATTAAACAAATTAATTCACAACCAGAATATTTGAAACAATTTGATGATTTATCATTTGATAACATATCAGAACCAACTAGTGTAAACGAAGCTTATTCTACAATAGCTGGTTTGAGTTCATCTTTACAACGTGATTTAGATTTTAAAGCAGGGTATTCTACTTTTCAAGAAAATGATATGCATTATGATGTAGTAACTAGAGATAAATTTACACATAATAATATGGTTCCTAGTACAGCAAGACGTGATTTTTCTGTTGATCCAAGAAAAACACAAAGAAAATTAGAAACATATACTGGTAATTTTTCAGATTATACCCCAAAAAAAGAAAAACTTCATTTATTTGAACCAATGTCAGATCTAACTTTTCCAAATGGTATGCCAAATGTAACTGATAAAATGGCAAATCGTTATATTCCTTCTAATAAAAATAATAATGCAAATTTACCTTTTGAAAATAATGTTAAAATTAGACCTGGTCTTGATAATATGAATCAAGGTGGTAACTATGCAGTTTATCGTGTATTACCTCGCAATGTTGATGCTCTTAGAAGTGATATTAATCAAAAAGTTTCATATGAAAATAAACCCTTGGAAACTATTAAAAAGGGTGAAATGAGAAGTATTGATTATAATTTAACTAAATTTAAATTACCCGATTTTAGAGAACAGAAAGTTGAAGATTTGGTCGCAACTCGTTCTAATATTGAAGGTACCTATAATGTAGGAAAATTTACAAATATAGCTACTACTAGAAATATTTCTGAAAACTATCAACCTGGTGCTAGTGTTAATACAAGTCGTGGCGATGGTCCTGACAAGAATAAGACTAAATTTCAACCTGCAAAGAAAGTAACATTTATGAATGATAATACACATGGTATTAATGCAGAAGTTAAATTAGTAATGACTAATCCAAAATCATATACTAATGTTGAAACACAAAGAGCTAGTACAAATACTCAATATGAGGCACCTGTCAATATGTCAACTACAGGTAATTATGCTATTAATTATAAAGATATTCCATTAACTACATTACGAGAGTTAATGATATCAAATGAAAATATAGGTTTTAGCGGAGGTATGGAGAAAAATGGTTATATATTTTCAAATGATATGATATTACCAGTAACAAATAGACAAACAATGACTGAAAGAGTTTCTATATTGGGCCCTAATACTGAAGTAAAAAATGGTAGTATTATGTTAGCAGATAAAGCGAAGGATACTATTAGACAATCTACATCTCATAATATGGCGATAAATACAAATGTCCAAGAGAAAATGGCACCCGTTCAATATACTGATATAATGAAAGATACTATCAGACAATCTACATCTCATAATATGGCGATAAATACAAATGTCCAAGAGAAAATGGCACC
>Ga0164293_10000413_pt1 | contig 33343 bp, 31 predicted proteins | sample GEODES118metaG_FD_111487 | JGI IMG/M metagenome (GOLD analysis project Ga0164293, IMG submission 111487) | Eutrophic lake water microbial communities from Lake Mendota, Wisconsin, USA - GEODES118 metaG | ecosystem: Environmental > Aquatic > Freshwater > Lake | place: USA: Lake Mendota...
CATTAAATCGTTCCATTCGGCACGATCCGGCGTTACTCTCGAATTGCCGGCACCGACGACTGTGAGTCCCGCAGGTGTTGGCCTCCGCCGTGAGGCGTGATTCGAGAGGAGCCCCCTATGGCGTCAGTTCTGTGGTTTCAGGGAGGGGCGTGCAGTGGCAACACCATGTCGTTTCTCAACGCCGATGAACCCAACGTCGTCGACCTGATCGTCGACTTCGGCCTCGAGGTGATCTGGCATCCCTCCCTCGGCCTGGAACTGGGTAACCAAGCCCAGAAGATCTTCCGGGACTGCGCCAGCGGCGAGCGCCCGATGGATGTCTTCGTCTTCGAGGGCACGGTCATCGAAGGGCCCAACGGGACCGGCCGGATGGACATGTTCGCCGACCGGCCGATGAAGGACTGGGTCGCCGAGATGGCCGCGCAAGCCGGCATCGTCGTCGCCATCGGCGACTGCGCCTGCTGGGGCGGCATCCCCGCGATGGAACCCAACCCGTCGGCGTCGACCGGCCTGCAATTCCACAAGCGCAACAAAGGCGGCTTCCTCGGACCGGACTTCCGATCCAAGGCCGGCCTGCCAGTCATCAACATCCCCGGCTGCCCGGCGCACCCGGACTGGATCACCCAGATCCTGGTCGCGCTGGCCACCGGCCGCACCGGCGACATCTCCCTCGATGATCTGCAGCGGCCCGAGACCTTCTTCAAGACCTTCACCCAGACCGGCTGCACCCGGGTGCAGTTCTACGAGTACAAGCAGTCCACGATGTCCTTTGGTGAGGGCACCCGCACCGGCTGTCTGTTCTACGAGTTCGGCTGCCGCGGCCCGATGACGCACTCGCCGTGCAACCGGATCCTGTGGAACCGCCAGTCGTCGAAGACCCGCGCCGGCCAGCCATGCTACGGCTGCACCGAACCGGAGTTCCCGCACTTCGACCTCGCCCCCGGCACGCTGTTCAAGACCCAGAAGGTGGCCGGGGTGATCCCGAAGGAAGTGGGCACCGGCGCCAAGAAGCTGTCCTACATGGCCCACGCCGCCGCGGCCCGGATCGCCGCCCCGCAGTGGAGCAAAGAAGACATGTTCGTGGTCTAGCCACGTTTCACCGATCAGACCACAACAACTCTGGAGGACTTGACTCATGACCGCGCTTGATCTGCACGTCAGCCCGCTCGGACGCGTCGAGGGCGACCTCGACGTCCGGGTCACCATCGAAGACGGGGTCGTCACCTCGGCCTGGACCGAGGCCGCGATGTTCCGCGGCTTCGAGATCATCCTGCGCGGCAAGGACCCGCAGGCCGGCCTCATCGTGTGTCCGCGCATCTGCGGCATCTGCGGTGGCAGCCACCTGTACAAATCGGCCTACGCCCTGGACACCGCATGGAAGACCACCATGCCGTCCAACGCCACGCTGGTGCGCAACATCGCCCAAGGCTGCGAGACTTTGCAGTCCATCCCGCGGTACTACTACGCGCTGTTCGCCATCGACCTGACGAACAAGAACTACGCCAAGTCGTCGATGTACGACGAGGCGGTGCGCCGGTACGCGCCCTACGTCGGCACCAGTTACCAGAAGGGTGTGGTGCTCTCCCAGAAGCCGGTCGAGGTCTACGCGATCTTCGGCGGGCAGTGGCCGCACTCCAGCTTCATGGTGCCCGGCGGGGTGATGGGTGCGCCAACGCTGTCGGATGTCACCCGTTCGATCGCGATCCTGGAGAACTGGAAGGACAACTGGCTCGAGTCCGACCTGCTCGGCTGCAGTGTCGACCGCTGGTTGGAGAACAAGAGCTGGGCCGACGTGCTGGCCTGGGTCGACGAGAACGAGTCGCAGCGCAACTCCGACATGGGTTTCTTCATTCGCTACTCGATGGACATCGGCCTGGACTCCTACGGCAAGGGCGTGGGCAACTACCTGGCCACCGGGACCTACTTCGACCCGACCCGGTACCGCAACCCGACCATCGAAGGCCGCAACGCCGCGCTCATCGGCCGCGGCGGGGTGTTCGCCAACGGCCAGTTCATGGAGTTCGATCAGGCCAACGTGCGTGAGGACGTCACGCACTCCTTCTACGAGGGCAGCCGGCCGCTGCACCCCTTCGAGGGCGAGACCATCCCGGTCGACCCGGAGAAAGGCAAGGGGCAGGGCAAGTACAGTTGGGCGAAGTCGCCCCGCTACCTGATCGACGGTATGGGCGACGTTCCACTCGAGGCCGGGCCGCTGGCCCGCCGGATGGCCGCCGCCGCCCCGAATGCCGGGCCGCACCAGGACAACGACCCCCTGTTCCTCGATATCTACAACACGATCGGACCCAGCGTCATGGTCCGCCAGCTTGCCCGCCTGCACGAGGCGGCCAAGTACTACAAGTGGGTGCGGGGCTGGTTGGACCAGCTGGAGCTCAAGGAGAGCTTCTACAGCAAGCCCACCGAGTACGCCGAGGGCAAGGGCTTCGGCTCCACCGAGGCGGCCCGCGGATCGCTGTCGGACTGGATCGTGCTGGAGAACAACAAGATCAAGAACTACCAGGTGATCACCCCGACGGCATGGAACATCGGCCCGCGCGATGGCAGCGGTGCGCTGGGCCCGATGGAGACCGCCCTGGTGGGCTCGCCGATCATCGATCCCGAGGACCCGGTCGAGCTCGGGCATGTGGCCCGCAGCTTCGACTCCTGCCTGGTCTGCACGGTGCACGCCTACGACGGCAAGACCGGTCGGGAGCTGTCGAAGTTCGTCATCAACGGAATGGTGTGAGTCCGGAAGATCCAGTTAGCGGCTCCGCACTCGACCTCGAACCACCCGGATGCGACGTCCTGGTCGTTGGGTGCGGCAACCTGCTGCGCGGTGATGACGGCGTCGGTCCCGTCCTGATCAGGCACCTCTGGGACCGCGGGGTGCCCGACGGCGCCAAACTGGTCGACGGCGGCACCGCGGGAATGGATGTCGGCTTCCAGATGCGCGGCGCGCAGCGGGTGGTGATCGTCGACGCCTGTGTCAGTCAAGGGGAGGCCGGCGCTCCGCCGGGCACGGTGTACCGGGTGCCGGGGGAGGAGTTGACTGACCTGCCACCGCTGCAGGGCCTGCACACCCACTCGTTCCGCTGGGACCACGCCATCCCGTTCGCCCGCTGGGCTCTGGGCGAGGCCTGCCCCACCGACATCACCGTGTTTCTCATCGAGGCCGCCGTGATGGACCTCGGTGCCGAACTCTCCGAGCCGGTCCGCACCGGCATGGAGCAGGTGATCGAGTTGATCGAGCGCGACTATCTGGCCCCGTTGCGTCCGCAGGCCCCCGGACAGGTCGACGTCGAGATCAGTGCGGACGGTTACCTACGGCTCGATGCCGCCCTGGCGGCCAGCCGTTTCCCCTCGGACGCGGTGGCGGCAGTTGCCCGCGAGGACCAGTTGTGGCTGTTCCCGCTGCGCGGCCACAGCAGCGGCGGGTTGTTGCTCAAGCAGCGCAACCCGGCCGGTGACCGGACGGTGCTGGTGCACGAAATCCTCGGTGCGGGCCACCCGGTGGGCGTTCGTGCGGCATTCTGGGACGATGAGCACAAGGCTCTGCGGATACCCCTGCAATGACCGGGTACGTGATCACCATGGCTGATGAGGAACGCCGCGAGACGGTTGTGCGCGCTGACAGTTCTGCCGACCAGGCGCTCGACGTTCACACCGTCGTGGTCCCTGAGCGGGGCCGCTGGGCGGTCGAGATCGTGGTGGTGTTCGCCGACGGTGTGGTGCGCAAACGGATCAACACCCACGCCACCAAAGCGCGCGCCGACCTGGCCGCCGATCTGATCCGGCGGGCCGCGGAACGAGACATCGGCGGCGGGCCGCCGAACGGATGACCCATCGAAGAGGAGTGTTGTGATCGACGTTGACCCGGCTGTGCATCCGGACCCCACTGGGCTCGCGGTCCGGCCGCAACCACTGGGTTCCTTCCCGCTTCCGCTGGGCTACCTGTTGATCCCGGCTTCGCCGGACACCGAACAGGCCCGGCTGGCGTTGCTGGCCGGACGGTTACCGGTTTGGCCGGACGGCCTGCGGGCCCATGCGTTGGCGCTGGCCGGCGATCGCGAAGGTGCGCTGGCGGCGCTCACCGGAGATGATCCGATCACCCGGTACAACCGCTTTGTGATGGATCCCGACGCAGACGACCCCGACCAATTGCGTTCGGTGCTGGGGGAATTCGCGGTCCTGGTTGATGTGGTGCTGTTCGCCGTCGGGCGCAGCGATACACCCCCCGATCTGGGATCGGCGACCGGCGAGTTGGCTGCCATTGTGCTGTCCACCCAGGCCAGCAAGGCACTCGACGACGCTGACCCGGCGGCTGCGGTGGCACTGCTGGACCGGGCGGCCGAGTCGGTGCCCCAGGGGTGCGAACCGCTGCGCGGGGTTCTGCTCGGAGCGGCCGGGTCGGTGGCCGCCCAGACCGGCGATGCCGGGGCGGTGGCACGCTTCGAGCAGGCGCTGCGCGCACTGGACGGCGCTGAGGATCTGCGACTGGCCCGCGCCGAGTTGCACCTGAGCCTGGCCGGTCTGTTGCACGAGCAGGCGGTGGATCGACCGGACCTGCTCAACCGCGCTGTGCCGCATTATCATTCGACGCTGCAGTTGGTGCTGCGGGAAGAGGCGCCGCTGCTGTGGGCGGCGGCGCACGCCGACCTGGCGACCGCTTACCTGACCATGCCGATGACCGAGGCCTCCAGTCAGTTGCGGCTGGGGGTGGCCGCGCAGTCGCTGCGCTCGGCGCTGAAGGTGTACACCCCGCAGGAGTACCCCGAGCAGTGGGCCAGCGTGCAATTGAACCTGGCGAACTCGCTGGTGTACACCCCGTCGAGCCATCAAGGCGACAACCTTGTCGAGGCCGTCGAACTGTACGAGGCGGTGCTGGCGGCCCGCGATCGTGACACCGATCCGCTGGGCCGGGCCAGGGTGCTGTCCAACCAGGGCAACGTGCTGGCCCATCTCGGCGCCTTCGACCACGCCAAGGCCAAACTGTACGACGCGCGCTACCTGTTCGAAGAACTGGGCGATCACGACTCGGTGCGCACCGTTCGTGGCGTCCTCGACGAGATTTCCCGCCAGCAGGCACTCGATCGTACGGAGACGATGTCTTAAATGACCACTGCTGAAACCTCTTTCGAGGAACTGGCCCAGCGCGTCGAAGACGCCGTGGCTGCGCTCGACGGCCTGGACCCCGCTGCCCGCAAGGTCGCCGAGGAACTGCAGGCCGCCGTCGAGGCCGTGCACCGCGCCGGCCTGGTGAACATCGTTCGCGCGATGCGCGCCGACGAGCGCGCCCGACCGGTTCTGTTCGAACTCGTCGACGATCCCGCGGTACACCTGCTGCTCTCGCTGCACGGGATCGTCCGGCCCGACCCGGTCACCAACGCCAATCAGGTGCTGGACTCGGTACGGCCCCAACTGCAGAGCCACGGTGGCGACGTTGCGCTGGTCCGAATCGAGGACGGGACTGCCTTCGTCCGACTCGAAGGCGCCTGCAACGGCTGCTCGATGTCCTCGGTGACTCTGCGCAATCTGGTGGAAGAGGCGTTGGTGCAAGGCGTCCCGACGATCACGGCCGTGGAGGTCGTTGCGGCCGAACCGAGTCCCACACTGATTCCACTGGAGGCCCTCCGTATCGGCCGGGATCCGGCCGGGGAGGGCTGGGCGCGCCTCGGCCCGGCGGCCGAGGTGCCGGTCGATGAGATCTCCGTGGCCGCCCTGACCGGTGGCGGCCGATCCGTGGAGGTGATCGTGGTCAATCTCGGGCAGCAACTGTCGGCCTACCGCAACGAGTGCGCCCACGAGGCCCTGCCCCTCAACGAGGCGATGCTGGACCTGACCAACGGCACGTTGACCTGCCCCTGGCACGGCTTCTGCTTCGACGCCACCTCGGGGGAGTGCCTCAGCGCTCCGGGCGCGCAACTGGAACAGCTGCCGTTGCGGATCGATGACGGCGATGTATGGGTGCGCGTCGGACAGTGATGAATCGCCGATGAGCCGTTACACCGTCCGGCACAACGTCAGCGGTTTGGGCACCCGCCGCGACGTCGTTCCGTCGGTGGATCTGACCGGGGGTTGGGCACCGCATCGGTGGCTGGGTGCCCCCGCGCCGGGGGGTCTGGCGCTGCCGGCGGCCCAACCATCCATGGCGTGGATGTACTCGCCCCGCGGGGTGTTCATCTCTGACGATTACGTCGTGGCGGCCGATTCCGGGAACCACCGGGTGCTGATCTGGCACGGCGTTCCGGACACCGATGAGCAGCCCGCCGATGTGGTGCTTGGTCAGCCCGACGGCGAGACCGAGGGTCACGCGGCCGGCGGCCGCGGCCCCGAGCGGGGGATGCACCTTCCCACCGGCGTGCTGATCCACGACGGCCGTCTGGTCGTCGCCGACGCGTGGCATCACCGGATCCTGGTGTGGGACAGCGTCCCGCAGTCCAGCGATATCGCACCCGATCACATCCTCGGCCAATCCGATCCGAGTGCCGTCGAGGTGAACCGGGGCGGAGACTGCACGGATTGGAGTTTCTACTGGCCATTCGGCATCGCGATGGTCGGCTCGGCCTTCTGGGTCACCGACACCGGTAACCGGCGAGTCCTCGGCTGGCGCAACGGTATTCCCGAACCCGACATGCCACCCGACGTGGTGCTGGGACAGCCCGATGCGGTCTCGCATTCGGAGAATCGCGGCGGCCCGGCCGGTCCGGCGAGTTTCCGCTGGCCGCACGACATCGCCGGCCGGGACGATCTGCTGTTGGTCGCCGACGCCGGCGATCACCGGGTGCTGGGCTGGTCGCCGCAACCGGGTGCCGACCGCGACGCCGACCTGGTGATCGGACAACCGGACTTCACCAGCGCCGAGGAGTGGCCGTACGGGCCGCACACCGCCGACCGGATGCGGTTCCCCTACGCGGTGTCGTTGGATGCCACCGGCGGACAGGAGCGGCTGGCCGTCGCCGACACCGCCAACAATCGGGTCCTGCTCTGGGATGGGATGCCTGATGGCCCCCTCGGTGCCGGGGCGCAGTACGTTCTCGCGCAGCCGGATTTCGGTTCCAACGGCGAAAATCGGTGGACTTCGGTGCAGCACGACACCCTGTGCTGGCCCTACGGTCTGTCGCTGTGCGGCGACACCCTCGCCGTCGCCGACTCCGGCAACAATCGGGTGATGCTGTGGCGCAGGAAGCCGGAGAGTCCGTGAGGCCGCGAATCGTTCAGACCGACGGGCAGATCGGCTTTTACTGGGCCACCCCGGCCGGTGCGCCGACCTCGTTGCAGGACCTGGTCATCGGTGACGAGGAACCCGACCGTCTGGTGGCCACCCACCTGGAGGCACTCGACGACGCCCTCATCATCGCCGCAGACCGGTTCGGTGAAATCCTCGGCGGCGGCCGCGGTCCGGCCGACGCCGCTGAACGCGACGGACTCCTCGAACTGCATCGGACACTGGACCGGTTGTGTTTCGAATACGCGGCGGCGTTGGAGCAGACCGGACTGACCGCCGACCTGCGGGCCGGCAAAATCATCGGCACCGCCGCACTGTTCTCCATCCGGGCCCGACGGCCGCTGGGCTTGCTCGGCCCGGCGCCCTTCGACGGGGAACTCGACGATCCCGGGCTCGGCGTGGTCGGCGGTTACGGCGAGTTCCACCAGGTGGACCCCGACAAGCCGTGGAAGGGCGGCCGGTGGGTGGTCAGGACCGATTCAGGACAACGCTTCCCGCTGACGCTGTCGATGGTGATGTTCGACAGTTCCGGAGCGAATAAGGAAGGCGCCCGCACCGAACACCGCGACGCCCTGCAGGCGGTGGTTGCGGCGGCACGGCTACCCGACGCCGATCCGATGGCGCTGACCTGCGCTCTGGACTGGCTGCTCTACGACTGGTTGATGGCCCACCGCGACGGCCCCGACAGCGCCGAGATCGTCTTCCCCCGCGGTTTTGACGCCGCCGCGGCGCTGGTGGTGTCGGCGGCCGCCGCCTCAGTCGGCGCCCGTGCGACATTCGACCCCGGACTTGTGCTCAGGGGTCTGCGGCATTAGCTGAAACCCGTGTCGCCCGGCGGAGACGATTCGCACCATGGGTACGGTGTGAGCCGATGACCATATGGGCGGGCGTTCGTCGAAGACGTCGCAGGGTGCTGGTCGCGACCTACGCTTTGCTGGCCGCGCTGCTTGTGGGGCTGATCGCCTCTGCCATGCCGGCCCCGGCGCACGCCGAAGAGTCCGCACCGCAGCAGGTGATCGTCGGCGCCTACATCAACGACATTCAGGAACTCGACACCGAGCGCGGCAGTTTCACCATCGACTTCTATATTTGGTTCCGCTGGAAGAGTCCGATCGTCGACCCGACCGACTCGATTGAGGTGATGAACTCCAACGCCATGGAGAACACCACCTCCTCGCCGACCGGTGGGGTCAGTGGCCGGCCGTTCCCCGACCCACCCGCCGATATGCCCGATGGATCGAAGTACCAGGGCTTCCGCTATCAGGGTGTGTTCAGCAAGACCATGGGCCTGCACCGTTTTCCGTTCGACATCCAGCAACTGACCGTCCAACTCGAGGACATCGACCAGGACGATCGCGAACTAGAGTTCGTCCCCGACACCGGTGGGGTGGGCATCAACGATGATCTGACCATCCCGGGTTTCGAAATCGGCACACCGACCCTGACAGTGGTCTCCCACCGGTACCCGTCGAGTTTCGGCGATCTCACCGCCCCGCCCAACCCCGAGTATTCCCGGATCGTGTTGGCGGTTCCGGTCGCCCGGGATGCACTGCCCTACCTGGTGAAGATCATGCTGCCGATCGTCATCGTCATCTTGATCACGTCGCTGATCTACATGGTGCCGCCTCGACTCGATGAGGCCCGCACCGGGATGGGGGTCACCGCGATGCTGACGATGGTGGCTCTGCAGTGGACCACCGATGCCGACCTGCCCTCGGTGTCGTATCTGATGATGGTTGACGTCATCTACATCGTCTCGATGGCTTACATCCTGTTCGCCATGGGATACTCCGTGTTCGCGAGTCGACGCACCACACAGGAGTCGGCCGAAGCGGTGTTGAAGGCCTTGGATCGCCGAATGGGGATCTCCTCGCTGGTGCTCTACGTGGTGGTTATCGCGATCGTGGTGACCTGGTACCTGACGCACTATCGAGCGGGGATGTTCGGCTAGACGCTCTTAGGTGACATCAGCGTTGGACCGCGGGAAGCCGCCGCCCTGCGGGAACAGTGGGAACACCACATCGTCGAGTTTTTCGGCGTCCCCGGCGGTCCGGTTGACCGTGGCGCCCCAGATGTTGCCGTCGGGGGAGACGGCCAACGCCCAGGCGTGACCACGGGTGCCCTCTCGGACCACTTCCGGTTCGCCGGTAACCGCGCCGGTGGCCTGCGCCAGATGCACCGCGACGGTCTGTTTGGTACTGACCAGGTTGACCAGCACGGTGCCGTCCAGTGCCACACATCCGGCCACCCCCGGCCGGTTCGGCCAGGTCCACACCGTCGTGGTTTTGGAGTCCGGCCCGATCCGCTGCAACCGATCGCCGCCCGGCGTGCGGTCGGTGACGTACAGCGACTTATCGGCCGGATCCACACACATGTCGCCTCCGCCACCCAAGCCGGTCAGGGCGGTGGTCGGCGGCGCCTGTCCCACGGTTGTCGGCTGCTCGATGCGAATCACCTTGCCCGCCAACGACTTGGGGTCGTTGGCGGCACCCGGGTCGCCGGCATCGCCGGTCTGCACCACCAGCGTCGTGGGGCTGGTGAAGAGCAGTGACCCGGCGTTGCCGATGGCGCCCTTGGGAATTCCGGTGAGGATGTCTTTGGGCACGTCGCCGTCGGCGATGCGGATCACCCGGTTGTCGGTCGGGGTGCTGATGTAGGCGTACATCAGCCGGTCCTGGGAGTAGGTCGGTGACAGCACGATGTCCAACAGTCCGCCGTCGCCGCTGCCGTCGACTCCGATGACGGTTTTGATCTTCGGCTCGGCGCTGATGGAGACCTCTTTGACCGCGCCGGTGACCCTTTCGGCGACCAGGGCGGTCTTGGCGTCGGACCCCATGATCAACCCACTGGTGCTCTCCAGGCAGCCCTGCATCACCCCGGGGGCCGGGCACACCTTGGGGAAGGGTTTGGGTGGCAGCGGCGGCGGAGGCGGCGGCGTCGAGGGCGGTCCCGGTCTGAAGTCCGGCGGCGTGGTGAACGGCTGGGAGACCGTGTTGTCGAAGCGTGCGCAGCCCGGCACGAACGCCACCACCGCGCAGACCACCGCCACGGCTGACCGCGGTACCCGCATTCGCATGTCGCCAGGTTACGGATTGGGCGGCGGTGTTCGCCAACGCGCCCCGCCGCCGGTGATCGGGGAATCTGTTCGACGTGCCCGGCAAATCCGGAGCATTACCCGTTCGAACACTTACCCTGGCCTCTGTGACTAGCCCCAACCCCGATCCCGGCTGGCAGCGACCTGAGGACGCGCCGGTCCGGCCTGCGTCGGCGCGGCTGGTCGACCCCGAGGACGACCTGGCGGCGGGAAACCACGCCGGAGACTTGGAGACCACCCGACTCCGCTCGCCCTACGGCGGTCCGCCGGCACCCCCGGTGCCCGGGCCGTCGACCGGGTACGGATTGCTGCACGAACCGGAGCCGCTGCCCTACGTTCAGCCCACCCAGCAACCGATCCCGTCGAACAGCGGGGCGGCCGCCTCGCCCGGCGGCCCGGTCGCGATCAACGCCATCGACGCCGAGGAACGCGCCAAAGCCGCGGGCCGGCGAGGTACCCAGGATCTGGGGCTGCTGGTACTGCGGGTGGCCCTGGGCGCGTGGTTCGTCTCCCGCGGGCTGCAGAAGGCCTTCGGGTGGTGGGGCGGGCCTGGTCTGCAGGGTTTCAAGGCAGAACTGACCGAGGCGGGCTACCAGCACGCCGATCTGCTGACCTATCTGGTTGCCGGGGGGCAGATCGCCGCGGGTGTGCTGCTGATCCTGGGGCTGTTCACCCCGGTCGCCGGAGCCGTCGCGCTGGCAATCCTGGTCAGCGGGGCGTTGGTGGCGTTCAGTTCCCAGACCCAGACCGGTCTGGTGCTGGGCTCCGAAGCGGAGACCTTGCTGGTGCTCGCGGCCACGGCGGCGGCGGTCATCCTGGCCGGCCCCGGCCGCTACGGCCTCGACGGCGGGCGCGGCTGGGCCCGGCGGCCCTTCATCGGATCGTTCATCGCCCTGCTGGTGGGGGTCGCCGGCGGCGTGGCGGCCTGGGTATTCCTCCGCGGCAACAACCCGTTCGCCTGAATCAGCGGCTGTACGGGTTGGGTACCCGACCGGCACTGGCCGCGGTCAACCTGGGCAGGGTCACGAAGGTAACCGCGGGCAGCAGCATGTCGGACTCATCGGTCAGGTGAGCCCGGGCCCAGCGGCCCCGGGTGAATTTCAGGCCCTCGATCTGAGGCCACCGGACCGTACGGCTGGTGAACAGGTAGCGGGCGGTGACGGTCTCCTCGTCGGCCACCGTGCGCAACCGCTCGATGACCACCGACACCAGCACCGGAATCGCCAGCAGAACCAGGCCTGCCTTGCCGAAGGCCGGGCCGACGGTAAGCAGGGCCATCGACAGGAATGCGGAGGCGAAGTGGGCCAGCGGGGAGATGCGGATCACGGTCTTGGCGCTGTCGGCTCCGCGGGACATGGGGATCATCATTGCACTACCGGATTGCCGTACTGGTAAAGATTTGACGCCTGACCTGTGCTGAGGCTAGCCTTCGCAAGCATGACGTCCGGCGGACAGCACGTAGTAGTAGGTCAGCGCGTTGGTGCCGCGCTTGCCCGCCGCCGGGTTTAGCCACGCACCAGCGCGCAACCCTCGTACAGCCGCCACGCTGACGGGGGTTTTTTCTTGCCCCACAACCAGACGACGAGACGAATGAGGACAGCCCAGTGAGCGCACCCACCAGGCGAGCACCCGAGTCGGGCGACGCGGCCCCGGCCAACGGCCACCACACCTCGCATCCGGCCAAGAAACCCGCGGCCAACCGCATCGCCCCGGTGCAGATGACCGGCGCCGAGGCGGTGGTCCGTTCGCTGGAGGAGCTGGACGTCGACCTGATCTTCGGCATCCCCGGTGGTGCGGTGCTGCCGGTCTATGACCCGTTGTTCGACTCCCGGAAACTGCGCCACGTCCTGGTCCGCCACGAGCAGGGCGCCGGGCACGCCGCCAGCGGCTACGCGCACGCCACCGGCCGGGTCGGCGTCATGATGGCAACCTCCGGTCCGGGTGCCACAAACCTGGTCACCCCGCTGGCCGACGCCCAGATGGACTCCGTCCCGGTGGTCGCCATCACCGGGCAGGTCGGCCGCGCCCTGATCGGCACCGATGCCTTCCAGGAGTCCGACATCACCGGCATCACCATGCCGATCACCAAGCACAACATCCTGGTCCGCGACGGCGACGACATCGCCCGCTCGCTCGCCGAGGCGTTCCACATCGCCTCCACCGGACGCCACGGCGCGGTGCTCGTCGACATCCCCAAGGACGTCCTGCAGGGCGAATGCACCTTCGCCTGGCCGCCGCAACTGGAACTGGCCGGCTACAAGCCCAACACCCGCCCGCACGGGCGCCAGATCAAGGAAGCCGCCAAGCTGATCACCGCGGCCCGCAAGCCGGTGCTCTACGTCGGCGGTGGGGTGATCCGCGGCGAGGCCTGGGAGGAACTCCAAGAACTCGCCGAACTGACCGGCATCCCGGTGGTCACCACCCTGATGGCCCGCGGCGCGTTCCCCGACAGCCACCCGCAGAACCTGCGCATGCCCGGGATGCACGGCACGGTGGCCGCGGTGGCCGCCCTGCAGCGCAGCGACCTGCTGATCACCCTCGGCGCCCGGTTCGACGATCGGGTCACCGGCAAGCTGTCCACCTTCGCCCCCGACGCCAAAGTCATCCACGCCGACATCGACCCGGCCGAGATCGGCAAGAACCGGCACGCCGACGTCCCGATCGTCGGCGACATCAAATCCGTCATCCGGGACCTGATCGACATGCTGCGGCGCCGGCCCGGCGGGGACGACCGGATCGGCAACGAGGGGGTTGGGGACCCCGACCTGGCCGAGTGGTGGTCCTACCTCAACGGACTGCGCGAGAAGTTCCCGCTCAGTTACGGGCCGCAGAGCGATGGCAGCCTGAGCCCGGAATACGTCATCGAGACACTCGGCAAGATCGCTGGTCCGGACGCCATCTACGTCGCCGGAGTCGGCCAGCACCAGATGTGGGCCGCGCAGTTCATCTCCTACGAGAAGCCGCGCACCTGGCTGAACTCCGGGGGCCTGGGCACCATGGGCTACGCCGTCCCCGCGGCGATGGGCGCCAAGATGGCCTGCCCGGACACCGAGGTGTGGGCCATCGACGGAGACGGCTGTTTCCAGATGACCAACCAGGAACTGGCCACCTGCGCGGTGGAGGGTGTGCCGATCAAGGTGGCCCTGATCAACAACGGCAACCTCGGCATGGTCCGCCAGTGGCAGACGCTGTTCTACGGCGAGCGTTACTCCAACACCGACCTGGCCACCCACAGCCAGCGCATCCCGGACTTCCTCAAGCTCGCCGAGGCGCTGGGATGCGTCGGATTGCGTTGCGAGCGTGAAGAAGACGTCGTCGACGTGATCAACCAGGCGCGCGCGATCAACGACCGCCCGGTGGTGATCGACTTCATCGTCGGCGCCGACGCCCAGGTCTGGCCGATGGTTGCCGCCGGTACCGGCAACGACGAGATCATGGCGGCGCGCAACATCCGCCCGCTGTTCGACGAGGACAATTCAGAAGGACGCGCCTGATGCCCGCCAGTTCTCCCCGGACGGTGACCCATACCCTCTCGGTGCTCGTTGAGGACAAGCCCGGCGTGCTCGCGCGGGTGGCCGCGCTGTTCTCCCGTCGTGGGTTCAACATCCAGTCCCTGGCGGTGGGACCCACCGACCAGAAGGACATGTCTCGGATGACCATCGTCGTCACCGCCGAGGAGACTCCGCTCGAGCAGATCACCAAGCAGCTGAACAAACTGATCAATGTGATCAAGATCGTCGAGCAGGAGGACGGCAACATGGTTGCCCGACAACTGGCGCTGATCAAGGTCCGCACCGACGCCGGCAACCGCGGCCAGGTCATCGAGGCGGTGAACCTGTTCCGCGCCAAAGTGATTGACGTCTCCACCGAGTCGCTGACCATCGAGGCCACCGGCACCGAGGAGAAGTTGGAAGCGCTGCTGCGGGTGCTCGAACCGTACGGCATCAAGGAGACGGTGCAGTCCGGTGTGGTAGCACTATCGCGCGGCCCGCGCGGTATGACGAACGCGAAATAAGCACAACACGAGAAACGAAAAGAAGGAAACTCAACGGTGCCAACTCAAGACCAGGCAATCGAGATGTTCTACGACGACGACGCCGACCTGTCGGTGATCCAGGGCCGCAAGGTCGGGGTGATCGGTTACGGCAGCCAGGGCCACGCGCACTCGCTGAGCTTGCGCGACTCCGGCGTTCAGGTGAAGGTCGGCCTCAAGGAGGGCTCCAAGTCCCGGGCCAAGGTGCAAGAGCAGGGCTTGCAGGTCGACACCCCGGCTGAGGTCGCCAAGTGGGCTGACGTGATCATGCTGCTGGCGCCCGACACCGCCCAGGCCGAGATCTTCAAAAACGACATCGCGCCTAACCTCAAGGCCGGCGATGCGCTGTTCTTCGGCCACGGTCTGAACATCCATTTCGGCTTGATCAAGCCGCCGGCCGACGTCACCATCGGCATGGTCGCCCCCAAGGGTCCCGGACATCTGGTGCGCCGCCAGTTCGTCGACGGCAAGGGTGTGCCCTGCCTGGTGGCCATCGAGCAGGATCCGACCGGAAACGGTCTGGCTCTGGCGCTGTCCTACGCCAAGGGCATCGGCGGCACCCGCGCCGGTGTCATCAGGACCACCTTCAAGGACGAGACCGAGACCGACCTGTTCGGTGAGCAGGCCGTATTGTGCGGCGGCACCGAGGAATTGGTCAAGACCGGCTTCGAGGTCATGGTCGAGGCGGGCTACGCCCCCGAACTGGCGTACTTTGAGGTGCTGCACGAACTCAAGCTGATCGTCGACCTGATGTATGAGGGCGGCATCGCCCGGATGAACTACTCGGTGTCCGACACCGCGGAGTTCGGTGGCTATCTGTCCGGCCCGCGGGTCATCGACGCCGACACCAAGAAGCGGATGCAGCAGATCCTGACCGAAATCCAGGACGGCACATTCGTCAAGCGCCTGGTCGCCAACGTCGAGGGCGGCAACTCCGAACTTGAGGGATTGCGCAAGAGCAACGCCGAGCACCCCATCGAGGTCACCGGCGCCAAGTTGCGCAAGCTGATGAGCTGGGTGGACCGGCCCATCACCGAGACGGCGTAGCGCCGGGGGCCACCGTCCCGCAGCGCCGGGCCACCTGGCCGCATCGAAATTGAAGCCACGCAGGGAAAGTTCGAGAGAACCCCTGCGTGGCTTCATTTTCGGTGGCGACGCCACCTGGGTATCGGCAATCTCGAGCAGGAAGGCGCCGGGGCTCTAAGGTCAACGGTATGACCGCGGTGCTTGACCCGGCCGAGTTCTTCGGTGACGCAGCAATCCAGGACCCCTACCCGCTGTACGGCCGCCTGCGGGAGGGGGGTGGTGTCCACCGGCTTGGGGACTCCGAGTTCTACCTCGTCAGCGACTGGGCCGCGATCCATGAGGTGGTTAACCGCCCGGAGACCTTCTCGTCGAACCTCACCGCGACGATGACCTTCACCCCGGAGGCCGGGATCGGGGCGTTTGCGATGGGCGGCCTGGGCGATCCGACTCACATTCTGGTCACCGCGGACGACCCAGTGCACGCTGTGCATCGCAAGCTGCTGCTGGGCCAATTCACGGCCAGACGGGTGCAGACATTTGAGCCCCTTGTCGTCTCGGTTTTCGAAAAGCTCTGGGCCGCAGCGGATGACAATGGCACCCTGGAATGGATGGACGCCGTCGCCAACCGGCTGCCGATGGTGATCGTCGCGGACCTGATCGGCGTTCCGGAAGCCGATGCCGCCCAGCTTGCGCGGTGGGGTTATGCCAGCACCCAACTCCTCGACGGTCTGATGGCGGGGGACGAACTGGCCGCCTCGATGACGGCCATCGCCGAGTTGAGCGGTTATCTCGCCGACCGTCTTCGGCAGGCCGCCGCCGATCCGCGCGACGACCTGATCGGAGTCCTGGCCAGAGCGTGCGCCGCCGGGGAGCTCGACGGATTCACCGCCCAGTTGATCCTGATCTCGCTGTTCAGCGCAGGAGGGGAGTCGACGGCATCCCTGCTGGGCACCGCGGTGGAGATCCTGGCCGGTGACCCCGACCTGCAGCGGCAGTTGCGTGACCGGCCGGATCTGCTCGGGGCGTTCGTCGAGGAGACACTGCGGCTGGAGCCGCCGTTCCGCGCGCACTACCGCCATGTTCGTAGCGACACCGAATTGGCGGGCACCGCCTTGCCGCGGGATTCCCGGGTGCTGCTGCTGTGGGGGGCTGCCAACCGCGACCCCGATCATTTCCAGGATCCGGACAGTTTCCGACTGGACCGTTCGGTCGGCAAAGGCCACCTGGGCTTCGGCAAGGGCATCCACTTTTGTCTGGGCGCGCCGCTGGCCCGCCTGGAGACCATCACGGTCTTGCGAATGTTGTTTGACCGCACCGAGTGGTTCGACGCGGCCGAGGTCGGACCGTGGCTGCCCAGCGTGCTGGCCCGGCGTCGGGAGTTCCTGAGGCTGACCGTCAGGTAAGGGCGGCGCCCGCAGACCTGGTGACCATGACTTTGCCGCATTCGCGGCTGCCGGCGAGCAGGTCGAGTGCCGCGCTGACGCCCTCCAGCGGGAACCGATGGGTGATCAGGGCTGAAAGGTCGCGGCGGCCGAGTAGATCCACGGCGTCGGCGAATCGCGCCGGGTATTCCATGGAGCCGCGGATGGTCAGTTCCTTCATCAGAACGCTGAGAAAGTTGATCGGCACCGGTAGGTAGTGCAGGGCCACGACGCTGATGCGGGCGCCCGGTCCGGCCCGGTCGATGATGTCGGTGAGCACCGCATCCGACCCGGACGCCTCGATGAACGCATCGGTGGCCGGCGCGTGCCCGTACGGCGCCGGGTGGCTTCCGTGCAGGCGCCGCAACTCCCGCCATGCCCTGGAACTGTCGGGGTCTACCGTCGCTGAGGCCCCCAGGGCCTCGGCAAGCCGCCGGCGCTGCGCGGAGGGATCGACCCCGACGATGCCGTCGACACCGCGATCGGCCAGCGCGGCGATCGCGGCCAGACCGATCGGGCCGCAGCCGAAGACCGCCACGGTGTCGCCGGGTGCTACTTCGGCCTGCTCGGCGGCGTGCATACCGACCGCGACCGGCTCGGTCAGCGCGGCGACGTCCATCGACATCCCCTCGGGAACCTCGATGAGCCGTCCGCCGGCCGCGGCCTCCCGGACCAGCACCACATCGGCCAGACCGCCGGCCGAACTGCCGCCGCCGATACGGCCTGACACCTCATCACCGGGGTGCACGACCACCCGGCAGCCTGGTTCGACGCCCGCGACGTCGGCGCCGACCGCCCGAACCACGCCGGAGAACTCGTGCCCGAGTGGCATCGGTTCGCCGCCCGGTCCGGCGAGACCGCCGAGGCGGACGTAGCTCAGATCACTGCCGCAGATGCCGCAGGCGTGGACCTCGATGAGCGCGTCGCGTGGACCGCAGGCCGGCATGCCTACCTGATCCAGCGAGGCGTTCCCCGGCGAATGGACGCGAACCTGGCGGGTGGTGGGAAAGACTGGCATCGATGTCATGTGCCCGCGAGGATATGCCCCGCGGTGCGGTCACGGAGGTCGGATGCAGATCAATCTCGATGACCTGACCGCACCGGTGCTGACCGACGTGCAACGCCGGGTGCTGGAGTTCACCGAATCGAGGCCGGTGTCGCTGGACATCCAGACGATGCTCGACGAGGCGGTGGTGCAGGCCGGCGTCGATGACCTCGACGACGCCGCAGGCTTCGGCGCCCGGTTGAACGCCCATGTCGAGGCGATCGAATCCGACACCGGCCTGCGCCACCTCGCGCGCCTCACGCTGCGCGCCCGGGTGGTGCGCCTGCTGCGCAACCGGCTGTCGCTGACCGACCTGCTCAAGCGGTACCCGGAGATCGCCGCAATCCCGATCGAACGTCCGCTGATCGTGGTGGGCATGCCCAGGTCCGGCACGACGCATCTGGTCAATCTCATCGCCTGCGACCCGCGCCGGCGGTCCCTGCCGTACTGGGAGAGCCAGGAGCCCCTCCCGGCCCGCGGTCACGGTGCCGGGGCCGACGGGGTGGATCCGCGATACGCCCGGGTGCGCGCCGAGCACGACGCCATGATGGCCAGCGCGCCCTACGTCGCCGCCATGCACGACAGGTTTCCCGAGGCGATCGAGGAGGAGGTCGAACTCCAAGACCTCGACCTAGCCTCCTACGTTCTGGAGTGGCACGCCCGGGTGCCGCAGTGGCGCGATTACTACCTCGGCCTCAACCAGTTTGAGCACTACGGCTACCTCAAGACGGTGCTGCAAGCCCTGACTTTCCTGCGCGGGCCCCGCACCTGGGTGCTCAAATCACCCCAGCACAGTGAGCAACTCGGCCCGCTGATGGCGACCTTCCCGGACGCATGCGTCGCCTTCACCCACCGTGATCCTGCGGCGGTGATCCGCTCGGCGATCACCATGATGGCCTACTCCGACCGGCTGCGCCGGCGCAGCATCGACCCGGACTGGTTGGTGGGGTACTGGACCGACCGGATCCACCGACTGCTCAGCGCCTGCGTGCGCGATCGCGGCCTGGTCCCGGCCGACCGCAGCATCGACATCGGATTCCACCACCTCAACGGCAGCGAGATGGGGGCGCTCGAAGAGTTCTACCGCCTTGCCGGCCTGGACATCCCGGCCGACGTCGCCACCCGGTTCCGGCGCTACATCGACGACAACCGCCGGGGCGGCAAGGGGGCGATTCCCTACGATGTGCAGCGCCACTTCGGGGTGACGCCGCAGGAACTGCGCGCGGGTTTCGCCTTCTATTTCGACCGCTTCGACGTCCGCCCCGAAGACTAAAGCGAAGGGACGACCGTGGCCGACACCGAACCGATCTGGCGCATCCGGCCGGGGGCCGAGGCGATGGCACCGGCATCGGCCCTGCAGGCCGAACTGCTCGCCCCGGGGATCTGGTGCTCCCCGGGGCTGACCAACGCCTACCTGCTGACCACCGCCGACGGCCGGGTGGTCATCAACACCGGCATGGGGTTCGAGGCCGCGGTGCATCGGGCGAACTTCGACGCAGTGGATGCAGGGCCGGTGCGCTATATCGTCATCACCCAGGGCCACTACGACCACGTCGGGGGCATCGACACGCTCCGCGATCCGCTGACCAAGGTTGTCGCCCAGGCCAACTGGCGCACCTGGCGCGACGACAACGAACGGCTGATGACCTACCGCGCCGCCCGCAGCGCCTTCGCGTTTCAGGCCAGGCTGGCCGACGGGGTGGCCGCGATCCGCCGTCGTTTTGGTTCGCTACCGCCGCAGAGCACCCTCACCGCCGACATCGAGGTCGGCGAGTTGCTGACGTTGCAGGTCGGGCAGCGCCGAATCGAGCTGATCGCGACCCCCGGTGGGGAGACCACCGACTCGATGGTGGTCTGGCTGCCCGATGAGCGGGTCTGCCTGTGCAGCAACACCTTCGGACCCGTCTTCGGGCACATCCCCAACCTGGTCACCATTCGGGGAGACCGCTATCGGGACGCGCTGACCGTGATCGACACCATCGAGCGGGTTCGGGCCCTGCAGCCCGAGACACTCATCACCGGGCACTTCGACCCGATCCGCGGCGCCGGGCGCATCGACGCCGAACTGGGCCGGCTGCGCGACGCCGTCTCCTATGTCCACGACCAGACGGTGGCCGGTATGAACGCCGGCAAGGACGTCCGGACCCTGATGGCCGAGATCACCCTGCCGCCCGATCTGGCGGTGGGGCAGGGATACGGCAGGGTGGCCTGGGATGTCCGGGCGATCTGGGAGAACTACTCCGGCTGGTTTCACCACCGCTCCACCACCGAGCTCTACCCGGTCGGCCCGGAGTCGGTCAGCCCCGACGTCGTCGAACTCGCCGGCGCCGACGCCCTGATCGCCCGGGCCCGCGCACACCTGGACTCCGGCCGTCCACTGCAGGCCATCCACCTCGCCGAGATAGTCCTGCACACCGACGCGGCGAACCCGGGTTGCCGGGCCGTGCTCAAAGACGCCCATACGGCGCTGCTGGCTGACAGTGTGAACTTCTGGGAGTCGGCCTGGCTCACCGCTGCAATCACGAGGTACTCATGACCGCTCGCATCCGCTTCGACTTCACCGGAACCCGCGCCCTGGTCACCGGTGCGACCAGCGGCATCGGTCACGCGGTGGCCCGACTGCTGGGCGACGCCGGCGCGCAGGTCACCATCACCGGTACCAAACCGGCGGCGGGCGACTACGACACCGACCTGGTTGGTCTGTCCTACCGTCGGTTGGTGCTCACCGACCCGGAGTCGTTGGCCGCGTTGGTCTCTGAGTTCACCGAACTCGACGTTCTGGTCAACAATGCCGGGGCGAACTTCCCCGGCGGCCGCGACGAATCCGACCCCGACGGCTTCGACGCCTCGGTGACACTGAACCTGCTGGGGCACTACCGTCTCACCGCGGCTCTGTATCCGGCGCTGCAAGCGTCGAGCGCATCCGGCGGGGCCAGTGTGGTGAACATGTCGTCGATATCGGCGCTGCGCGCGGTCACCCTGGTGCCCGGCTACGCCGCGGCCAAGGCCGGGCTGATCAACCTCACCCGCAACCTCGCGGCCAAGTGGGCCGCCGACGGAATCCGGGTCAATGCGGTGGCGCCCGGGCTCATCGACACCCCGATGACCGCGCCGATGCACTCCTACCGGCCACTGCTCGACGGGGAGTTGGCGCACATCCCGTTGCGCCGGATGGGAACCCCTGATGAGGTGGCGGCCACGGTCGCCTTTCTGTGCACCGAGGACAGCGCCTACACCAGCGGGGCGGTCTTCGTCGTCGACGGCGCCTCGGACTGCCTATGAGTCCGGTTGTTCGCCATCATCGCACTGGCAGTGCTGGTCTCAGCGACGGAACGCGCAGCCCGAATTCCCTTTTGAGGACCGTCCGCGCCGCGTAAAACCCGCTCATGCCGTGCACCCCGCCGCCCGGTGGGGTTGCCGATGAGCACAGGTAGGCCCGGGGAACCGGTGTGCTCCACGGGTTTACCCCCGGAGTGGGACCCAGCAGCGCCCTCAGTACGGAGTTGCCGCCCACGCCGATATCGCCGCCGACGTAGTTGGCGTCATGCAGATGCAGGTCCGCCGCCGGGATGCTGCGGGCGCCGACGACGATGTCGGAGAAGCCGGGGGCGAAGCGTTCCATGACCGTGGTGATCGTCTGCGCCTGGTCGACCGAAGACCCCGCCGGAACATGTGCGTAGGTCCAGAACGGCCGACGGCCCTGTGCGCCGATGCGACTGGGGTCGCCGGCCCAGGACTGCGCGGCCAGCACCATCGGCCAGTCGGCATGCCGGCCGGCGGCGATCTCCCGTTCGGCGTGCGCCATCGTGGATCGCGTGCCGCCCAGATGCAGCGTCGGCACTTGCGCCAGTCGCTCATCGGACCACGGAATATCCTCGGAGAGAACGAAATCCACCTTCGCCACACCTGGACCGAAGGTGTACCGGCGCAGCGCCCGCTCATAGCTCTCGGGCAACGCGTCGCCGTAGATGTCCAGTAACGCGGTGGGTGCGGTGTCGTAGAGCACCACTCCCGGCGGCGGCGAGGTGACCTTTACACCGGCGTGCAACTCCCCGCCGTGCGCCCGCAGGTCATCCATCAGTGCATCAGCGATGGCCTGGCTGCCGCCGACGGGTACCGGCCAGCCCGACGTGTGCGCCAGGGTGGCCAGCAGCAGTCCGGCACCGGCGGCCACCAGTGAGGGCATCTTCGCGATCGTGTGGGCGGCCACCCCGGTGAACAGTGCCCGGGCGTCCTCACCGCGCAGCGTGTTCCAGGCCGGCGTGCCCTGCTCGAGCATCCGCTGGGCCAACAGTGCGGCCGCCGGAATGCCCGGTGGCAGCGAGCGCTTATCGCCGATCAGCAAACCCACCACGTCTTCGCCGCGAGCCACCAGGGGGCCCAGCAGGTGCCGCCAGGAGTCGCCGTCGGACAGTCCGGCACAGGTGCGCTCCAGATCGTGGTAGGCCAGCGCGGCGGGCCGGTCGGTAAGCGGGTTGGCGTAGGAGATCTCCGGGACGCTCAGTTGCACCCCGCGGGCCCGCAGGTCGAACTCGGCGAAGAACGGCGAGGCCAGCGCCAACGGATGGATCGCCGAGCAGATGTCGTGGGCAACGTCGCCGAACTCCGGGTCCGGCAGCGTCCGTGAGCCGCCCCCGAGCGTGGGCTGGGCCTCAAGGACCTGCACTTTCAGACCGGCTCTGGCGCAGAGCACGGCGGCGGACAGCCCATTGGGGCCGCTACCGACCACGGTGACGTCCATAGCTCCATCCTCCCCTCTGCCGGGCGAACTATCGGCCGCACGGGGCACTATCGGGCGGCACTATTAGTCTGTCCCGGTGAGTCTGCCCCCCCAAATGCCTGTAGTGCTGATCGCCGACAAACTCGCCGAATCCACCGTCGCCGCCCTCGGCGACCAGGTGGAGATCCGCTGGGTCGACGGACCGGACCGTCCCAAACTGCTGGAAGCCGTCGCCGACGCCGATGCTCTGCTGGTGCGCTCGGCCACCACCGTCGACGCCGAGGTGATCGGCGCGGCACCGAAGTTGAAGATCGTCGCCCGTGCCGGGGTGGGCCTGGACAACGTCGACGTCGGCGCCGCCACCGCCGCCGGGGTGCTGGTGGTCAACGCGCCGACGTCCAATATCCACAGCGCCGCCGAGCACGCGCTGGCGCTGATGCTCTCGGCGGCGCGGCAGATCCCGGCGGCTGATGCCACCCTGCGTGAGCACACCTGGAAGCGCTCGTCGTTCAACGGCACCGAGATCTACGGCAAAACCGTCGGCGTGGTCGGCCTGGGCCGCATCGGCCAACTGGTGGCTCAGCGACTGGCTGCGTTCGGCACCCACGTCGTCGCCTATGACCCCTACGTGCCGGCCGCCCGCGCCACTCAACTGGGGATCGAGCTGCTGCCGCTGGATGACGTGCTGGCCCGGGCGGACTTCATCTCGGTGCATCTGCCCAAGACCAAGGAGACCGCCGGGCTACTCGGCAAGGAGGCGCTGGCCAAAACCAAACCCGGCGTCATCATCGTCAATGCCGCCCGCGGCGGGCTGATCGACGAGCACGCCCTGGCCGACGCCATCAACAGCGGCCACGTCCGCGCCGCCGGGCTGGACGTGTTCGCCACCGAGCCGTGCACCGATAGCCCGCTGTTCGAGCTGCCCCAGGTGGTTGTCACCCCGCACCTGGGCGCATCCACCACCGAGGCGCAGGACCGGGCCGGCACCGATGTGGCCGCCAGCGTCAAACTCGCTCTGGCGGGGGAGTTCGTCCCCGACGCGGTCAACGTCGGCGCCGGAGTGGTCAGCGAAGAGGTCGCACCATGGCTGGAACTGGTCCGCAAGCTCGGTGTGCTGGTCGGTGTGCTGGCCACTGAGCCGCCGGACAGCCTGTCGGTGCGGGTCGCCGGTGAGCTGGCCGCCGAAGACGTTGAGGTGCTGAAGCTTTCAGCGATGCGGGGGCTGTTCTCGACCATGACCGACCAGCAGGTGACCTTCGTCAACGCACCGGCCCTGGCAGCTGACCGGGGGCTGGAAACCGAACTGAGCACGGCCAGCGAGAGTCCCAATCACCGCAGCCTGGTCGACGTGCGGGTGGTGTCGCCGGACGGGTCGGCGGTCAACGTTTCGGGCACCATATCCGGTCCGCAGCAGGTGCAGAAGGTGGTCGGCATCAACGGCCGCAGCTTCGATCTGCGTGCCGAGGGGGTCAATCTGATCCTGCACTACGGCGACAAGCCCGGCGCGCTGGGCAAGATCGGCACCCTGCTCGGCGGCGCGGAGGTCAACATCGAGGCCGCACAGTTGAGCCAGGACACCAGCGGTAGGGGAGCGACGGTGATGCTGCGCCTGGACCGCGATGTACCGGCCGACGTGCGGGCCACGATCCGCGACGCGGTCGACGCCTCGACGCTGGAAGTGGTCGACCTGTCATGACACCCGCCGTGAAACTGGCGGTTATCCCGGGCGACGGTATCGGCCCGGAGGTGATCGGCGAGGCGCTGGCCGTGCTCGACGCGGTATTGCCCGGGGTCGAGAAGACGCAGTACGACCTTGGTGCGCGGCGCTACCACGCCACCGGAGAAGTGTTGCCGCCCAACGTGTTGGACGAACTGCGCGGTTATGACGCCATCCTGCTCGGCGCAATCGGCGATCCGTCGGTGCCCAGCGGTGTTCTGGAACGCGGCCTGCTGCTGAAGATTCGCTTCGAACTCGACCATCACGTCAACCTGCGACCCAGCCGGCTTTACGACGGAGTGAGCAGCCCGCTGGCCGGAAACCCCGCCATCGACTTCGTCGTCGTCCGGGAGGGCACCGAAGGTCCCTACACCGGTACCGGCGGATCCATCCGCACCGGTACCGCCCACGAGGTGGCCACCGAGGTCAGCCTCAACACCGCATTCGGTGTGGAACGTGTTGTGCGCTATGCCTTCGCCAAGGCCCGCACCCGCCGCAAGCATCTGACCCTCGTACACAAGAACAACGTGCTGATGTTCGCCGGCAAGCTGTGGTCACGGATCGTGGCCGAGGTCGGCGCGGAGTACCCCGACGTTGAGGTGTCCTACCAGCACATCGACGCGGCCACCATTCACATGGTCACCGACCCGGGCCGCTTCGACGTCATCGTCACCGACAACCTCTTCGGCGACATCATCACCGACCTCGCCGCCGCGGTGTCCGGGGGAATCGGGTTGGCCGCCAGCGGCAACATCGACGCCACCGGAACCAACCCGTCGATGTTCGAACCGGTGCACGGCAGCGCCCCCGACATCGCCGGCACGGGCATCGCGGATCCGACCGCCGCGGTGATGAGTGTGGCGCTGCTGCTGTCCCATCTGGGGCACGACGCCGCCGCTGCCCGGGTGGACAAGGCCGTCGCCGACCATCTCGGTACCCGCCCGGGTTCGCTGTCCACCAACGAGGTGGGCGAGCGGATCCGGGCCCGGCTTTAGCGGCCCACCGCGGTCAGCACCATCTCCACCCGCTCGTCGAACGGGCCGTTGACGGTCAGCACCGGCAGTTCGGGGTAGGTGGCGAAGATGTCGGCCAGGATCTGCTGGGACGTCGCGCGGGCGGGTGAACCGTCGCGCTGCGGGTCCGGTTGCCAGGGAAAATCGTCCTGGCACCACAGCACCCGCGTGCTGCCGGCGGCCCATTCCACGGCCCGGGGCAGCAGGGAGTCGTCGTCGTAATACTGGATGCTGTACACCGCCGTCATCAGCGGACCGCTGTCCGACACCGCCCAGCCCAGGCCGGTCCGATCAGCGCGACGCAGTGCCGACTCCTCCGACTCGCGGTGTGCTGCCATCACCGCCGCCTGTTCGGCCTGCAGCGGTACCCGGCCCTGCTGATCGACCCAGTCCCGCAGGAACTCCGGGACCACCATGGCGGGCAGTCGCAACCCGAGTGCCGTCGTCAACGTCGACTTGCCGGTGCACTCACCGCCGACCACCGAGATCAGGTCAGGCACGGACCGCCGCCGGAGAGGTCATGTCGGGGGCCGCTGCGCGCGCTGACCATGCCCGCCACCCGGTGACCGCCATACCGATGAGGACCGCGTAGAACAGCGACGTGAAGTGCAGGCCCTGGCTGGCGTAGAGCACCGCACCGACGGTGTTGACCACCATCCACACCGGCCAGGTCTCCATCTTCTGCAGCACCATGAGCAGTTGGCCGGCCATCGACCCCACCAGCATGAAGGCATCAGCCCGGGTCGCCGCCCCGCCGATGCTCTGCAGGACGGGGGCCACCGCTGCCGATGCCGCCAGCACTCCGACGGCGCCGGCGGCCCGCCAGGCCGGGGAGAGCCGGCCCGGCCGCCGGACACCGTCGCGGCCCCAGGCGAACCAGCCCCAGATCGCCGCGGCCATGAAGATCAGTTGCATGGCGGCTGACGCAAACAGGTTGAACTCCACGAACAGCCATCCGTAGAGCAGGCTGGACAGGAAGTAGAACGGCCACGTCCAACGGGTCCCGCGGATCCCGAGGCCGATGGCGAGGAATGCCAGTAGTACTGAGGCGAATTCGATGACGGTGACGTCGTAACCCCACACCGTGAACAGAACAGTCATGATCTGCGCTCCCTACCCGGCATTACCCGGACGGTCGTGCGGTCGGTGACGCGGTATGTCACCTTCTCAGACCGGTTGCCCCGGACTCCCGCGGTTGGTACTCCCGCACACCAGGTTAGCGGGGACTGCTCCCAACGGCGGGCGGTAGCCCCGGCCCGCCGCGCCAGGCGATAACGCTTATCCGCGCGAGTCGCCCGAATGCGACCACGAGGCTGTCAGCGCCGACTGCACCGCCGGCGCCACCATCCGCACCACCTCCTCCTGCGACGCCGACGCAAGCGGCTCCATCTGCAGGGCATAGCGCGCGGCGGCCACTCCAATCAGGTACGACGTGGCCAGAGCCACCCGCATCCGGGCGTCCGGGACACGCAGGGCGGCGGCGACCGGGTCGATGATCGCCGTTTCGAGGAATTCACGCAACGTCGTGATCATCTTGGCCGCACTGGCCGCGTCGCGCACCATGACCCTGATCTGGTTACGGACCTCGGGATCGTCGAACATCTCCAGCGTGACCCGCACAAGGCGCTCGCCGAGACCGTCGATGCCCGGTGCCAGGATGCGGGTGATAGCGGTGCCGGGTTCGAACGGCAGCTGCATGGCTGCGGCGAACAGTTCCTCGCGGTTGGCGTAGTAACGCCGAATCAGGTCCGGTGCCACACCGGAGGTCGCCGCAACACCCTTGATGGTGGTGGTGAGATAGCCCTGCCGCGCGTACAACCCACGCGCGGCGTCGAGCACAATCTTCGTGACGTCGGGGTTAAGACTTTCTTTCGCCATCGCCATCCCTGTTCAGATCAGTGTGTTTCGGTCAGCCTGGTGGTCTGCATCCAATTGTCCATGATCGGCGAGGGCCGCTCCACGAGTTGGCCGATCCTACGCGACGCCGGAGGGCACTGACCGGTGTGCTTTCCACGGCATTTAGGCTGTCACGAATGCGCTTGGGTCGTATCGCCAGCCCCGACGGGGTGGCATTCGTCAGCATCGAGGGTCCCCCGGGTAGCGAAATCACCCGGGAGATCAACGAGCATCCGTTCGGCACCCCCACCTTCACCGGGCGGTCCTGGCCGCTGGGCGATGTCCGGCTGCTTGCGCCCATCCTGGCCAGCAAGGTGGTCTGCATGGGCAAGAATTACGCCGCGCACATCGAGGAAATGGCCGGCGCAACCGGGCCCGCTACCGAAGATCCGGTGATCTTCCTCAAGCCCAATACCGCCATCATCGGACCCAACGTGCCGATCCAACTGCCCGCCAATGCTTCTCCGGTTCATCACGAAGGCGAGCTCGCCGCGGTGATCGGGCGGCCGTGCAAAGATGTCCCGGCTTCCCGGGCGGCCGAGGTGATTCTCGGCTACACCATCGCCAACGACGTGTCGGCGCGTGACCACCAACTGGCCGACGGGCAGTGGATCCGTGCCAAGGGACATGACACCTTCTGCCCGGTCGGTCCGTGGATCGTCACCGATCTGGACCCCTCGGATCTGGAGATCCGCACCGAGGTCAATGGTCAAGTGCGTCAACGCAGCCGGACTTCGCTGATGATCCACGACATCGGGGCGATCATCGAGTGGATGTCCGCGGTCATGACCCTGCTGCCCGGGGATTTGATCCTCACCGGAACACCTGAGGGCGTCGGGCCCATCGAGGACGGTGACACCGTCAGTGTCAGCATCGAGGGCATCGGAACCCTGACCAACCCCGTCGTCCGGAAAGGCGCCAAATGACCGCGCACAACAGTGATCCGGCCGTGCGGGTGCGGTTTTGCCCGTCGCCGACCGGAACTCCGCACGTCGGACTGGTCCGCACCGCGTTGTTCAACTGGGCCTACGCCCGTCATACCGGCGGCACCTTCGTGTTCCGCATCGAGGACACCGACGCCGCGCGGGACTCCGAGGAGAGCTACAACGCCATCCTGGAGGCGCTGCGCTGGCTGGGCCTGGACTGGGATGAAGGACCGGAAGTAGGTGGGCCGCATGAGCCGTACCGGCAGTCGCAACGCTCAGACCTCTACCGCGACGTGATCACCCGACTGCGGGAGTCCGGCGAGGCCTACCCGGCCTACTCCACACCCGAGGAAGTCGAGGCCCGACACCTGGCCGCCGGGCGCAATCCCAAACTCGGGTATGACAATTTCGACCGGGACCTGACCGCTGAGCAGTGCGCGGCCTACGAGGCGCAGGGCCGCAAGCCGGTGCTGCGGTTGCGGATGCCTGATGAGGACATCAGTTGGGCAGACCTGGTGCGCGGCGAGACCACCTTCGGCGCCGGCACAGTGCCCGACTTCGCACTGACCCGCGCCACCGGGGATCCGCTCTACACACTGGTCAACCCGGTCGACGACGCGCTGATGAAGATCACCCACGTGCTGCGCGGTGAGGACCTGCTGCCGTCGACCCCCCGCCAGATCGCCCTGCACCGCGCGCTGATCCGCATCGGCGTGGGCGAGCGTATTCCGGAATATGCCCATCTGCCAACAGTTTTGGGGGAGGGCACCAAGAAGCTGTCGAAGCGCGATCCGCAGTCGGACCTGTTCTTGCACCGCGACCGCGGTTTCCTGCCGGAGGGGCTGCTGAACTACCTCGCGCTGCTCGGGTGGGGGATCGCCGAGGACCGTGACGTGTTCACCCTGCCCGAGATGGTGGCCGCCTTCGACGTCGTCGACGTCAACTCCAACCCGGCCCGGTTCGATCAGAAGAAAGCTGACGCGATCAACGCCGAGCACATCCGCCGGTTGCCGGCCGCTGAGTTCGCCCGCCGACTGCGCACCTTTTTCCTGGCCCACGGCCACGACACCGGACTCGACGAGGCCGGGTTCGCCACCGCAGCCGAGTTGGTGCAGACGCGCGTGGTGGTCCTCTCCGACGGTTGGGAGTTGTTGAAATTCCTCGATGACGACAGCTACGCGATCGACCCGAGATCCGGGGCCAAAGAACTCACCGCTGAGGCGGTGCCGGTGCTCGACTCCGCACTCGGGGCGCTCGACGGTGCCGCCGAATGGACGTCGCCGGTGATCGAGGAGGCACTCAAGGCCGCCCTGATCGACGGCCTTGGACTCAAGCCGCGCAAGGCGTTCGGCCCCATCCGGGTTGCGGTCACCGGAGCGACGGTCAGTCCGCCACTGTACGAATCCATGGAACTGCTCGGTCGCGAGCGCACCATGCGCCGACTGCGGGAGGCCCGGGACGGAGCGGCGCGCAATCTTTGGTAGTCTGCTCAAGCGTTCTTCGCCGAGCCGGAATAGTTGGTTCTGACCAGCTGTTATGGGTTCCGATGGGGTATGGTGTAATTGGCAACACAGCTGATTCTGGTTCAGCCATTCTAGGTTCGAGTCCTGGTACCCCAGCCACACAGCAATTTCGTCGGCAACGACCGCGTCGGCTATGCTGTCGGACGTTCTAGCCCCCGTCGTCTAGCGGCCTAGGACGCCGCCCTCTCACGGCGGTAGCGTGGGTTCGAATCCCATCGGGGGTACTCGCTTTCTTGCTTTCTTCGCGCGAGCAGACGCAAACTCCTGCTCTTCGCGGCGTGTCCGTGCGACTTTGCGTCTGCTCGCGCGGGGTGGTGAGGGTGGCTCAGGGGGTGGGTCAGGGGGCCGTCGACCCGGCCACCGGCATCGCGGGTAATCCCAACTTCCCATGATCCCAGGACCGCACCCGGTGGGCGGCGATGCGCACCGCGACCCGCTTGTTCATCATCATGTCCACGGCGGGCTTGAGGTCCTCGGTGTAGGGCCCGTTGTAGCGTTCCCACACGCTGACGCCGACTTTGAAGATGGTGTCCGGGTCGTCATGGATCTCGGCCTCCCCCTCGAAGGACACCCCGACCAGCGAGTCGTAGGTCATGCCGCCCTCGATCATGAAGCTCACCCGCGGATTGCGGCGCAGGTTGACGACCTTCTGCGATTTGACCTTCGTCTCCAGCCAGATGTCGCCGTCGACCACGCCGTACCACATCGCCACCAGGTGCGGCTGGCCCTCCGGCCCGATGGTGGCCATGGTCCCGGTCCGGCTGCGCGCGACGAAGTCAACGATTTCTGCATCGCTCATCAGAATCTGAGTGCGCTGGTTTCTTCCCATGCCGGTCAGTGTGGCAGTTCGGCGCCCCACACTGCCGCGAGCAGACGCAAAGTCGCACGATTCGGCCGAGATTTGTGCGACTTTGCGTCTGCTCGGCCGGGGTGCGGGGTGGCTGGCCCTACAACCGCGCAGTGAGGTCGTCTGCGGCGGCCAGCAGGTCTGCTGCCCATCGCTCGCCGGGACGCCGGCCCATCCGGTCGATCGGCCCGGAGACCGACACCGCGGCGATCACCACGCCGGTGCCGTCCCGCACCGGCGCCGACACGCTGGCCACCCCCGGTTCGCGCTCGGCCGCACTCTGTGCCCAACCGCGGCGGCGAACCTCGGTGAGGGTGCGTTCGCTGAACGCCGCCCCGGGCAGCAACGCCCGCTGGGTGGCATCGTCGCTGTAGGCCAACAGCACTCGGGCGGCCGAACCGGCCGTCATCGGCAGCTGCGATCCGACCGGCACGGTATCTCGAAGGCCTGCAGGCGGTTCCAGCGCTGCCACACACACCCGCGTGCTGCCCTCCCGCCGGTACAGCTGCACGCTCTCGCCGGTGATCTCCCGCAGGCCGGGCAGCACCGCGGCCCCCGCGGCGATCAACGGGTCGCCCACCGCGGCGGACAACTCGCTCAACGCCGGACCGAGCTGCCAGCGCCCCGCGGTGTCGCGGGCCAGCAGTCGATGGGTTTCCAGGCCGGCGGCCAACCGGTGCGCGGTGGCCCGCGGCAGGCCGGTCCGGGCGCACAGGTCCGCGAGCCCGCACGGAGCCTGGGCGACGGCGTGCAGCACGCCCACGGCTTTGTCGAGCACGCCGATACCGCTATCCTGTCTCATATCGAGATATTGTATTCCCATAATGTGGGAATGACGGCGATGCCGTGCGAGTGAGATGAGCTGCTGATGGCGAACAACCAGCCCCGGACCCTTGCGGAGAAGGTGTGGGCCGACCACGTTGTCGTCGCCGGGCCCGGCGACGGTGCGGCCCGCGAACCCGACCTGATCTACATCGACCTGCACCTGGTCCATGAGGTGACCAGTCCGCAGGCCTTCGATGGTCTCCGCCTGGCGGGTCGGCCGGTGCATCGGCCCGACCTGACGCTGGCCACCGAGGATCACAACGTACCGACGGTGGACATCGACAAGCCGATCGCCGATCCGGTGTCACGCATCCAGGTCGAGACTCTGCGGCGAAACTGCGCGGAGTTCGGCATCCGACTACACCCGATGGGCGATCCGGAGCAGGGCATCGTGCATGTGGTGGGACCGCAACTGGGCCTGACTCAGCCCGGTATGACGATCGTCTGCGGCGACAGCCACACCTCCACCCACGGAGCCTTCGGGGCACTGGCGATGGGTATCGGCACCTCCGAGGTCGAACATGTGCTGGCGACCCAGACGCTGCCGTTGCGTCCGTTCAAGACGATGGCGATCAACGTCGACGGCCCGTTACCGCACGGAGTCACTGCCAAGGACATCATCCTGGCGGTGATCGCCAAGATCGGCACCGGCGGCGGACAGGGCCACGTCATCGAATACCGCGGCAGCACCATCGAATCGCTGTCCATGGAGGCCCGGATGACGATCTGCAACATGAGCATCGAGGCCGGCGCCCGGGCCGGGATGGTCGGGCCCGACCAGACCACCTATGAGTTCCTGCGCGGCCGGCCGTATGCGCCCAGTGGCGCCCAGTGGGATCAGGCCGTTGCCGCGTGGAAGCAACTGCGGACCGACCCCGGTGCGGAATTCGACACCGAGGTCTACATCGATGCCACGACGCTGAGCCCGTTCGTCACCTGGGGTACCAACCCGGGCCAGGGCGTGCCGTTGTCCGGGTCGGTGCCGGACCCCGAGTTGATGGGTAGCGACGGCGAACGGCAGTCCGCTGAGAAGGCGTTGGCCTACATGGACCTTCGGCCCGGAACTCCGATGCGGGACATCGCCGTGGATGCGGTCTTCGTCGGATCGTGCACCAACGGTCGCATCGAGGATCTGCGCGCGGTGGCCGAGGTGCTGCGCGGCCGCCGGGTCGCCGACGGCGTCCGGATGTTGGTCGTTCCGGGCTCGATGAAGGTCCGCGCCCAAGCCGAAGCCGAAGGTCTCGGTGAGCTTTTCAGCGCAGCGGGCGCCGAGTGGCGGCTCGCCGGATGTTCGATGTGCCTGGGGATGAACCCCGACCATTTGGCGCCGGGTGAGCGCTGCGCCTCGACGTCCAACCGCAACTTCGAAGGCAGGCAGGGCAAGGGCGCCCGTACGCATCTGGTGTCACCGGCTGTCGCCGCCGCCACCGCGGTCCGCGGCACCCTCTCGTCGCCCGCCGACCTCAACTGAACCCGAGGAGAAGTCAAGTTATGGAAGCGTTCCACGCCCACACCGGGATCGGTGTGCCGCTGCGCCGGTCCAATGTCGACACCGATCAGATCATCCCCGCGGAGTACCTCAAACGGGTCTCCCGAACGGGTTTCGAGGACGGCCTGTTCGCGGCGTGGCGCTCCGACCCCTCGTTCATCCTCAATCAGAGTCCCTTCGACCGGGGTTCGGTCTTGGTGGCCGGGCCCGATTTCGGCACCGGCTCCTCACGCGAGCATGCCGTCTGGGCGTTGATGGACTACGGCTTCCGGGTGGTCATTTCGTCCCGGTTCGCCGATATCTTCCGCGGCAACTCCGGCAAGGCGGGTCTGTTGGCGGCTGAAGTCGCCCAGGATGACGTCGAACTGCTCTGGAAACTGATCGAGCAGCATCCCGGACTGGAAATCACTGTCAATCTTGAGGATCGGACCATTTGCGCGGCAACGGCGGTGGTGCCGTTCACGATTGACGACTACACCGCTTGGCGGTTGCTCGAGGGCCTCGACGATATTGGCCTTACGCTGCGCAAACAGTCTGAAATAGCGG
>Ga0164293_10000414_pt1 | contig 33301 bp, 29 predicted proteins | sample GEODES118metaG_FD_111487 | JGI IMG/M metagenome (GOLD analysis project Ga0164293, IMG submission 111487) | Eutrophic lake water microbial communities from Lake Mendota, Wisconsin, USA - GEODES118 metaG | ecosystem: Environmental > Aquatic > Freshwater > Lake | place: USA: Lake Mendota...
AACAGGTTACGAAAGCGACGACACCTTTGTCCAACCAGCGAATTAAGAATCAAACTCAGAACAGGCGTCACCCCAGTCCCGCCCGCCCCACACCGGAATTCGGTTTGTTGACGTGAACGTGCTTCAAAGTCCCTTCCAGCAAATGTCAGAGGCTTCGCCGGAGCCCGACAGCCGGGCCTTTTGGGGGGCGGAGCCGACTCGGGACAACCCTTCGCGCTCTCCGGGCGCACTGAGCTCGACGGTATTGTGGATTCGTCTGCTTGGATCGCCCTGAGCCATCAAGCGCAGGGAGAACAATTGAGCGCAGACGAGGACACCGGCGAGACCCCGGGTCGGATAAGCCACTTTGCTGCGGAATACCTGCAGACCGTCGGCGCATTGCTACAGCGCGTGCGTGACGAGCAACTGCCCAACGTGGAGGTCGCTGCCGAGCGGATCGCCGATTGCATCATCAGCGGAGGCCTCTGGCATGTGTTCGGTAGCGGGCACTCCCAACTCCTGGCGGCTGAGTTGTTCTACCGGGCCGGCGGCCTGGTACCGGTGAATGCCATTCTGGATCTTCCACTTTCGGTCATGATGCACGCTCGGCGATCCACCTGGCTGGAACGGGTCCCCGGCTACGCCGAACAACTGCTGCAGGACGAGCCGGTGAATACCGGAGATGTGATGCTGGTGATCTCCAATTCCGGGCGCAACGCCGTCCCCATCGAGATGGCGCTGGCCGCCAAAGCCCGTGGGGCCACGGTGCTGGCGCTGACCTCGGTCGACTTCTCGCGCCGGGTCAGTTCGCGGCATCCCAGCGGGCGGAAACTGCTCGACTGTGCCGATCTGGTCTTCGACAACTACGGCGTGGACGGTGATGCCGCCGTGCGCATTCCCGGCTGCCCCACTGCCGTGTCGGCCACCTCCACCGTCGTCGGCAGCGCGCTGTTGCAGGCGTTGGTGGCCGCCACCATCGCGGAATTGGAGCGGAGAGGTCACAGCGCGCCGGTGTGGCGCAGTGCCAACGGTGAGACCGGGGAGCACAGCAATGCGGCGTACCTGGCTGAGTATCAGGGCCTAATCAAGCGGCTGTGATGTCATATCGGTGAGTTTGCCGCTGTTGCCGTTATTGGTTCGCACCGGCGGGAGGACAGCGGACTTGGCGAGGTGGCGACGCAGAGGACCGTCGGACTCGTTGAACAGGCACGTGAGCGCGGCAAGAGTGGCGGGCAGATCAGCGCGGTCGGTGAGGTAGGTCCAGCGGTGCTTGTCGGGTAGGGCGAAGAACTGCTCGAAAAAACCCGGCACCTCCGTCGGCGGCAACCGCAGCAGCGCTTCCAGGCCGATGCGCCGGAAGTAGTGGATCATTCGCGCGTCACGTGGCCAGATGGTGTCGTGAGCGGCGGCAAGTGCGCTATCTGGACCATCCGGCAATCGCGCGGCAAGCGCACTGGCCACCTGCGGAGCCAGCCGGAGCGAGGCGGCCAGATTGAATCCGGTCGCGGGGTGAATCAATGGTGCGGCCGCACCGAAACCCAGCAGGCCGGCGCCGCGGTGCCGCGGATGATCGACCCGAAACGAGACTTTCTCGGATCGGGCGTCTTCCGGGGGTCGGATGCCGTGGTGGGCGAGCCGGGCCAGGAGTCGGCGGCGCAGCGTCGACAGCGGCAGCCCTGGGCGGCGCGCCAGCGAGGTTTCCTCCACCAGCACCTGGCCGCCGCCAAGGGGAACGACGTAGATGAAGGTGGGCCAGCCGGCCTCGCCGTGGTCGGGGCGCCAGTCCATGAACAACGCATCGCCAGGCCCTACAAGTGGTGCAACCAGGCCTTCATCGACGAACAGCCCATAAGCGGTCTGCGCGGCAGCCACCCGGCTCGACCGGGTCGGATCCAGGGGCCGCGCCTGACCACCCGCGTCGACCACCACCGAGGCCCGCAGGTGCGTTCCGTCGGACAGGGCGACGACCCCGGGTTCCGGCGATCCGACCGCGCGTCCGGCGTGGATATGGACGCCCGTCAGACGGTCGGCCAGATGCGCTTGAAGTGCCGGTACGTCGAGAACGGCGTATTCCCATCCCAGATCGTGCTCCGTCAGTGCGATCGCCCGACCGGCCGCCCGCGCCGCGACGACACCGTCCGGCACGTCGCTGGGCAACTCCGGGCTCCACATCCCGTAGGTCGCCGTCCACGCCTTGTCGGGCGCCGGGTCCAGCAACCCGGTACTCAGTCCGATGCGGGCGCAGGCGCCCGCCAGCGCCGTCCCCGCGGGGCCGCCTCCGACGACTAGAACGTCCATATGTGCCCATCGTGCCCGTTCGGTGCGAGCCGTCCAATCCCGTGCCGGTTGAATCGATGTCTATCAACCTAGACACTGGTCGATGGGCGGGCCCCGGGATTGCGGTTTACCTGGGCGAGGACGGCCCGCCAACGAAAGGGCGAACCCATGACGCAGACCACGATTCTGACCCTGGTCGGCAGCCTGCGGGCGGCATCCATCAACCGCCAACTCGCTGAATTGGCCGCCGAGTCGGCGCCGGACGGAGTGGTGCTGAGTATCCATGAGCGCCTCGATGAGTTGCCGTTCTACAACGAGGACCTCGACACCGAGAACCCGCCGGCGGCCGTGGTCGCCCTGCGAGCCGCCGCCGCGCAATCCGACGGCGCGCTGTTCGTCACCCCGGAATACAACGGGACCATCCCGGCCGTTCTCAAGAACGCCATCGACTGGCTCTCTCGCCCCTGGGGAGCCAGCGATCTGAAGGACAAACCCGTTGCGGTAATCGGTGCGGCCCAGGGTCGATACGGCGGCGCCTGGGCCCACGACGAAACCCGCAAGTCACTGGGAATCGCCGGCCCGCGGGTGGTCGACTCCATCAAACTTTCCCTGCCCGTGACCACCTTGGACGGCAAACACCCGAGGGACGATGCAGAGGTGGTCAGTGCCGTCCGCGACGCGGTCGGGGCGCTCACCGCCGAAGTCCGCGGTGTCGCACCGTAGCGCGACATGGACCGACGCCGTGGAAGCATGAGTTCATGACTTTGGCTGTCCGGCTCGCGTCCGCTCGTGACGTACCGGGCATTGCCGAACTGGAGGCACGTAACTACATCGGCAACCTCGAACCGGCCGACACCGGGGACGGATTCATTTCCGTGCTGCACTCGCCGGAGTGGTTCGCCGGTGCCGTGGATGTCGGCGGAGTGCATGTCGCGGCGACCGAGGACGGCTCGGTGGCCGGGTTCATTGTCATCACCGCAGCACCGCATCCTGCGGCGGCCGGCCTGCCGCCGATCATCAAGGCCATGCTTGAACTTGCGGAGACCCTGGAAGTGAACGGCAAGCCGATCGCACGGCAGCGATTCGCTCTCCGCGGCCCGGTCTGTATCGACAAGACGGCTCGGGGCCGCGGGGTGTACTCCGAGTTCAACTCAGTCACCCGGCGGGCCTACCGTGACCGCTTCGACCTCGGGGTGCTGTTCGTCGCCGCGGGAAACCCGCGGTCGTTGCACACCACAACGACCAAACTCGGCGCACATCCGTTGGCCGAATTCGAGGCCGAGGGGCGGCGATATCACTTTCTGGCCTACGAGTTCGGTGACGGTGGCGAAGGTTTGGCGTCTAGTTCCTAGGTATGAGGCTGCGTTCGGCCAAGAGGCCCGCGCGTCAGCTTTCAAGCGCCGGGCGCATCGCGGCATGGTGGGTGATCATCGCGATCATCGCCTCAATGTCTTCTCGACCACGATCCGGATCGGGGTTCACGACGTACTGCAGGATCAGTCCATCGATTCCGGCAATCACCAGCCGCGCAAGCCGGCGAGCGTCGACGGGTGTGGCGGCTCGTTGGAGCCATCCGGCAACGACGTCGGTGTACCGCTCGTACTGCCAACGGGCCAGCTCCTCAAGTCCCGCGGTCCGCAGTGCGTAGGTCGTGAGTTCGTATTGGGTCAACTGCACACCTTCGGCGTCGCCGATGACCAAATCGTTCCAGAAGGTTCGGATGCCATGCCCGATTGCGTATTCCACGTCGCAACCAGGAGGCACGGAGGACATGAGATTGTCGGCGAGCTCCTCGACCAGATCCTCGATCACCGCCCTGAGCAATTGATGCTTGGCCGGAAAAACATATTGCAGCGTGCCCAGCGGGATCCCGGCCTCCTGCGCAACCGCACGGACGGTTGTGCCGGCCACACCGTCGCGTGTGATCACAGCACGGGCGGCCGCGACAATCTGCCGACTCCGGACTGCGGATTCGACGTAGACCATCACAAACCCCGTTCAGGACAGCCCAGCGCCAGACCCTGTGCCGACCCTACCCGAGTCAGTCGGTGGAGAAGGCTGCGGCCGCGTCGCGTTGCAGGTCGACGTAGGCCTTGTCGCTGACATCGATGGCCACGCCCTGGATCTCACCGCCGGTGAACGTGCCGGGGTTCTTGTACTGCTGGGAGACGTTGTCGGCGCTGTCATAGCCCACGCACAGACCGTCCCCGGAGAGGGTGAACTTGCCGATCTGGGCGCGCATCGGCCCCTTGGCCACCTCTTTGCCGTCCACGTACAACACCGTGGTGCCCAGCGACTCGCCGTACTCCCCCGCCCGCTCCCGCTTGAACTCCATGCCCACCGAACGCTTGCCCGGCGCCAGCGGCGGGGAGACGAAGGCCTGCTCGGGCTTGATGCCCAGGAAGTTGTACACGTAGTGCAGGCGGTTGTCCTTGATGAACATCGAGTGCCCGCCGAACCGCGACCCGTGCGCGAAGATCACGCCTTCGGACTCCGGTTTCACATCGACATTGGCCACGATCTTGTAGGACCGGCCCCGCACACTCGCCGCGACACCCTCGGGCACCGGGGCGGTGTCGGGGTAGTAGATGTAGCGGTCCCGGGGCGGCTCGGCCTGCGGCCGCGGATTGCCGAGTTGCTCCACGGCGACGCGGTCGTCAAGCGGAAGCACGAAGTTGTTCTTGGCCTCCTCGAACCAGGCGTCGATCAGCTCCTTGAGCTTGTCCGGGTTCTGCTCGGCGAGGTTGGTCGACTCCGACCGGTCCTCGGCGACGTGGTAGAGCTCCCACTTGTCTTCGTCGAACTTGCCCTGACCGCTGATCGGGGCGTGCAGGGCCGCGGCCTTCCAGCCGTCCTGCCAGATCCCGCGGGTGCCCAGCATCGCGAAGTACTGCCGCTTGCGGGTGGTCGGGGCGTCCTTGGCGTCAAAGCTGTAGCGCATCGAAGTCCCGTTGAGCGGGTACTGCTTGATGCCCTTGTACTCCTTGGGCATCTCCAGGCCCGCCACGTCGAGGACGGTGGCCGCAACGTCGGTGGCGTGGTGGAACTGCTCGCGCACCTCGCCGCGGGCCTTGATGCCCTTAGGCCAGGAGATCACCATCGGATCGCAGGTTCCGCCGGAGAACTGGGCATAGCGCTTGAACATTTGGAACGGCGTGGAGAACGCCGTCGCCCACCCGGTCGGGTAGTGCTCGTAGGTGTCCGGACTGCCCAGGGTGTCCAGGTACTTCATGTTCTCGGACAGCTCGTCGGGGTAACCGTTGAAGAACTTGTTCTCGTTCACCGACCCGTTCGGCGAACCCTCACCGGAGGCGCCGTTGTCGGCGCAGTAGAACACGATGGTGTTCTCCAACTGGCCGGTCTGCTCCAGGTAGTCCACGATCCGACCGACCTGGGCGTCGGTGTACTCCGAGAAGCCGGCATATACCTCAGCCATCCGGGAGAACAGTTTTTTCTCGTCGGCCTTCAGCGAATCCCACGGCCGCACCATGTCGTTGGCCACTTCGAGGTTGTCTGGCAGCGGGTTGATCGGAGTCATCTTGGTGTCTTTGGGGAAGATGCCCTTCTCGATCATCCGGGGCAGCACCCAGTCCCGGTAGGCCTCATACCCGTCGTCGAACTTGCCCTTGTACTTGTCGATGTAGTCCTGCGGCGAATGATGCGGGGCGTGGTTGGCTCCCGGGCAGAACCACATGTACCAAGGCTTGGACGGATTGCTCGACTTCTGATCCCGCAGCATCCGGATCGCCTGATCGGCGAGGTCTTTGGAGAGGTGGTAGCCCTCTTCCGGGCTGTAGGGCTGCTCGATGAAGCGGTTGTCCTCGATCAGGTCGGGATACCACTGGTTGGTCTCGCCGCCGATGAACCCGTAGAACCGGTCGAAACCCTTCTGCAGCGGCCATTCCGACTTACTGCCGCCGCTGGAGACGTCCTCCTCGGGCACGTTGTGGTTCTTGCCGAGCCAGAATGTGCTGTAGCCGTTGTCCTGCAACACCTGTGCGACGGTGGCGCACTGCGCCGGGGTGCGCGCCGCAGCGCCCGGGAACCCGTTGGAACCCTCGGTGATGGCGGCGAATCGGTTGACGTGGTGGTTGCGCCCGGTCAGGAAGCAGGACCGCGTCGGTGAACACAGTGCGGTGGTGTGCCACTGGGTGTACATCAGACCGTTGTCGGCCAGTTTCTGCATCACCGGCATGTTGATCCGGCCACCGTAGGGCGACCAGGCGGCCATACCGGTGTCGTCGTAGAGCACCACCAGAATGTTGGGTGCGCCTTCGGGCGCCTTCTTCAATTCGAACGGTTTCCAGTCCGCGACCGAATCCCGGACGTCCAGTTCGATCTTGCCGTCGAAGCCCTCGTTGATGCCGGTGCCGAACCCGGGCGGGCCGTCACCGCCACCACCGGCTACGCCCCCGCCGCCGCCCTCCTTGGCGCAGCCCGCCGCAAAGGCCGAGGCCGCCGCCACACCCGCACCGGCGGCCAGACCACCCAGAACCTTGCGTCGGGAAAGGCTTCCCCCGTTCGGTTGCTCTTCGGGGGACTCAGTCCTGTCGGTTCCGGAATCGGTCATTCGAGGAAACCTCTATCCATTTGCTGTAGCCGCAGGGGCGGGGGAAGTCGGGTTACCAATAGTGCAATTTTTGTCAAAATCAATCAAGTGTATGACTGCGGTGTCGCGGTGGGCCTACAGTCAGTCAGCTGTATGACTCAGTTGTCCGTTGACTTAGCGTGAAGGAGCACCCCAAGTGGAACGCGTCGATGTCGTCATCGTTGGAGCCGGACTCTCAGGCCTGAGCGCCGCCCGCACCCTAACCCGGGCCGGACGGACCGTCGCGGTGCTGGAGGCGCGCAATCGCGTCGCCGGGCGCAATCTCGGTGGCGTTTTCAGCAACGGCGTGCCCATCGAGATGGGCGGTCAATGGTTCGGCCCCACGCAGGTTGAGGCGCTGGCCCTCACCAAGGAGTTGGGCCTGGAAACCTTCCCGGCCTACGACGAGGGCGACGCGCTCATGGTCTACGACGGGCAGGTCCACCGGTACGGCGGGAACGGCCGCGATGACACGTTCGGATTCCCCCCCGACACCGTCGCCGAAGTACAACGGGTCTGGGTCCAGATCCGCGCACTCTCCGACACGATCGACACCAGCGCGCCCTGGGCCACCGCGGGTGCCGAGGACCTGGATCGGCAAACCCTGGATCAGTGGCTGGTCGGCCAGACCACCGACACGCTGGCGTTACGACTCTTCCGCTTGATCGTGCCCGCCATATTCTCCGCCGAGGCACCCGAGATGTCGCTGCTGCACTTCCTGTTCTACTGCAAATCCGGAGACAACCTCGATACCCTCGTCTCCACGACCGGCGGTGCGCAGGAGACTCGAGTCGTCGGCGGGACCCATCAGCTGTCGGAGCGCATGGCTGCCGAACTCGGCAGCGTCGTCCGACTCAATACCGTCGTCACCGGCATTGAACACAACAACTCCGGCGTCGTCGTCAGTTTCGATGGTGGTCAAATCTCCGCCGCCCACGCCATCGTCGCGATCCCTCCGACACTCGCCGGACGCCTGCGCTACCAGCCGGCCATGCCATCGGCGCGCGATGCTTTGTTCCAGCAGTTCCCTGCCGGCTGCGTCATCAAATTCAACGTCGCCTATCCCACGCCATTCTGGCGCGAAGGCGGGTTGTGCGGCTTCGTCATGAGTCTCGATGACGAATTCAACATCGTCGCCGACAACTCCCCGCCAGATGGATCCTGCGGGGTGCTCGCCGGCTTCCTGGAAGGCTCCCACGCACGACAGGCGGCCGCGATGACACCCGCCGAACGCCGCCAGAAGGTACTCGGCAGCCTCACCAAGTATTTCGGCGAACAGGCGGCCGAACCGCTCGATTTTCTCGAACAAGACTGGAACGCAGAGGAGTTCACCCGCGGCTGTTACGGCGGCCGCCTCGGGGCCGGGGTGTGGACCCAGTACGGGAAGGCGTTGGCCGCCCCTGTTGGCCGCATCCACTGGGCGGGCGCTGAAACCTCCGACATCTGGAACGGATACATGGACGGGGCGATCCGCTCCGGCTACCGCGCCGCCGCCGACATTCTCGGTGAGACACCGTAAGCGTGGCTCTCATGCGCCGCCTGATGTTGAGGTTCTGCATCGCTCTGATCCTGGTTGCCGCAGCGGCATGTTCGGCTAAACCGGCGCGGACTCAAGCCATGGCCGATGCTCCGAACATCGTTTTCATCCTCACCGACAACCTCGGCTACGGGGAGGTCGGCGCGTACGGGGGCGGCCTGACCCGGGGCGCACCGACTCCACGGATCGACTCACTGGCTCAAGACGGCACCCGGTTTTTGAACGTCAACATGGAGACCCAGTGCACGCCCAGTCGTTCCAGCCTGTTGACCGGTCGCTGGGCGATTCGTTCGGGCACCTACGCCGTGCCGTTCGGAGGTGTCGCCGACGGCCTCACGCAGTGGGAAGTCACCATGGGCGAGGCGCTGTCTGACGCCGGCTATGCCACCGGCTACTTCGGCAAGTGGCATCTGGGTAGCAAGGATGGGCGTCTGCCCAATGATCAAGGCTTCGACGAGTGGTTCGGCATTCCACGGACAACCGACGAAGCCCTCTGGCCGGAATCGCCAGGGTGGTCCCCCGACATCATGCCCGCCGAGCAGATGATGGAGGGACGCAAAGGTGAGAAGAGCCGGGAGCTAGGTGTCTACGACCTGACTCAGCGTCGGTTGATCGACGCCGAAATCACCCGCCGCGCTGTGTCATTCATCGGCAAGCAGAGCGGCTCGGGAAAGCCGTTGTTCACCTATGTGGCACTGACCCAACCGCATCTGCCGACTGAGCCGAATCCGGATTTCAAGGGCAAGACCGGCAACGGCGACTGGGCCGACGTGCTCACTGAGACCGACACCCACGTAGGCCAGATCCTCGACGCCGTCGACAAAGCCGGTATCCGCGACAACACCATCGTCGTGTTCACCAGCGACAACGGTCCGGAGTTCATCCGGCCCTGGGATGGTTGGGCAGGTCCGTGGCGCGGCCAGTACTTCACCGCACTCGAAGGCGGTATCCGCGTTCCGTTCATGATCCGTTGGCCGGGCCGGATCCCGGCTGGGCGCGAGACCAACGAGATGGTGCACGGCGTCGACATGTTCGCCACTCTTGCGCGGTTCAGCGGTGCCACGGTGCCCACTGACCGGCCCTTCGACAGTATCGACCAGTCCGAGTTCTTCCTGGGTAACACGGAGAAATCAGCCCGCGAGGGTTTCCCGATCTGGTGCTCGGATCGACTGCAGGCGGTGAAATGGCGGAACTGGAAGCTCCATTTCTACCGGCAGGACACCATGTTCGATCCGCCGGTCAAATACCCAATCCCGATGGTATTCAACCTCTTCACCGATCCCCGGGAGGAAAAGCCGACTCCGGACTCCTGGGTGGTCGGTCCGGTGCTGAAAATCGTCGGCGAGTTCGACCGCAGCGTCAAGGAACATCCGCTGATCCCCATGGGCACACCAGATCCCTATACCCCCTGACCTGATTGCCAGCGAGCACGCCGACTCGAATCGCTTACTCTTGCGCGGTGCCACCGATTGCAGAGGTGCTCATTCTCCTGCTGACAGGCTTGGGCCTGGCGTTCGCCAACACCCTGGCGTCTTCGGGTTCGGCGCTTTCACTGCCCGTGCTGCTGGCAGTTGGGCTGGGCCCCGAGTTGGCCAACGGAACCAACCGGGTTGCGGTGCTGGCCGGCGCGGCGGCCGCCATGGTGTCCTTCGGCCGGGCCGGCCGCATCCCGTGGCCGATCGTCCGGCCGCTGATGGTCGTTGCGGCCCTCGGCGCTGTCATCGGTGCGGTCATTTCGGAAGTGATCCCGCCGCAGAGCTTGCATCTGGCAATAGTGGGCGCCCTGCTGGTGGCGTTGGCTCTGTTGGCCGTCAAACCCTCGCGATGGCTTACGGAGTCTGGATCCCAACCCCATGTCGGCCCGACTCAACTGTTGCTGATCTTCGCCATCGGCATCTGGGCGGGCTTCATCGTCTTGGACGGAATGACCTATCTGCTGATGGCACTGGTGCTTTCGGTCCGACTCGATGTGATCTCGGCGAACGCCGCCAAGGCGGCCATCGCCGTCGCGATTGCCTCGGTGTCGCTGGTGGTACTGGCAGCCGGTGGCAATGTCGACTGGATGGCTGCCGCACCATTGTCGATCGGCGCCGTGATCGGTGGACTCCTCGCCGCCCGCCTCGCGCTGAAGCCGGCGATGGCCCGCTGGATCTACCGGCTTCTGGTGCTCATCATCGTCGGGGAGGTAGCGCAGCTCGTGCTGGCCGACATGCGATTGTGAGCCGTCCGCCGTGCCGCAGTCAGACATTCGCCGCGGCGCTGCATCGTTAACAACAGTCCCATTGGTAACATCGCGCTGTGCAGGACTCGTCGCGGACCGTGGGCGTCGGCCGGCGATCGGTTACCCGGCGTGACGCACTCCGCTACGCCACTGCGGTGTCGGCAGTGGGGCTGGGTGCGGCGTCGGTGAATGTCGGCGCACCGCAGGCGACGGCCGCCGCGCCGATGTTGATCGACTACGCCATGCGCCAGATCCCCGCGGCAGATATCCGCGCAGCCGGCTACGCCGGGGTGATCAACTACGTGTCGACGTCACGTCCCGGATCGTCCTTCGGCGCCAAGCCGATCACCCGGCCCTACGCCGAGTCGCTCACCGCCGCAGGGCTGGTCATCGTCAGCAACTTCCAGTACGGCAAGCCGGGCGGGACCGCACCATCAGACTTCACCCGCGGGTACGCCGGCGGCATCGCCGACGCCCGCACCGCCTGGCAGATACACACCGCCGCCGGCGGCGGCCAGAGTGCTCCGATCTTCTTCAGCGTCGACGACGACATCAGCCGCGACACCTGGAACACGCTCGCGCTGCAGTGGTTTCGGGGTATCAACTCGGTGCTGGGCATTCAGCGCACCGGCGTCTACGGGGGTATCGATGTGTGCCAGTGGGCCGCCTCCGATGGCGTCATCGGCAGTTCCCGTTCACCCGGGCGCCGCTGGGCCTGGCAGACCCGGGCCTGGTCGGGCAATCGCGTCCACCCCGCGGCAGTTCTCTACCAACGCATCGTGAGCACCGCATCGAACCCAGGCCCGTTGGTCGGCGGGATCGAAGTCGACGTCAACGACGTCCTGGCCCAGGACTGCGGCCAGTGGAACTTCCATCCCTGACGCTCAATTCGCCTGCAGGACAGAGGGTTTACTCCGGCTCCGGCTCCGGCTCCGGCTCCGGCTTCGCCCTTGACTTGACCGCCGCGGTATTCGCAGCCTGGGCGCGATTTACGGGTCCGCGCCGTGGGAACGCCGCCCGGGGCGGTTCGGCCCATTCGGCGCCGGTCGCCTCGAACAACCGGGTGACTTCGGCGACGTGCATATCGGCCAAGTCCCACAGGTCGGGGACCAGATCGCGGTCAGCGACGAACCCGAAATCCAACCGGTCAAGGTAGCTCGCCACAGTGACATTCAGGCCTTGACCATCCATGATGATCGACACCGGGAACTGGTGTTCCAGCTTGGCTCCATCGAAGTACAGCGGCTGTCGGGGCCCGGGAACATTGGAGATCGTCAAGTTGAACGCCTGAACACCCAGATCACCGAGCCGAAACTGCGATGCCAGCCGGAAGGCCGCGGTTGCCATCAGCGGCGTGGAGTATTGCGTGAGGTCCATCAGCTCCGCAGCCGGCACCAGCTCGAACGTGCGCTTGGCGCTCTGCATCGCCGCGCGGCAACGGGCGACCCGCTCCAGCGGATCGTCACAGTTGGTCGGCAACTCCGGGAAGATGTCCGACACCCGATTGGTCCACGGGTCCTCTTCCTTGCCGGTCCGCAGCGATACCGGCACCATCGCCCGCAGCGGGCGGTCGGGCAACGCGTCGTGGGCAAGCAGGTACTCACGCAGACCGCCCGCGCAGATCGCCATCACAATGTCGTTGACCGTGCCGCCGGTGGCCTGCTTGAGGCGCTTGATGTTCTCCAGGGATACCGTGCGCATCGCGAATCGGCGGTGCGGAGTGATCGATTTATTCCAGGGCGTCCGAGGAGCCGGACCCGGCGGGAGCGGGGACCGCGGGAGCCCCTGCGTGCCGATCTGAGCGACCCGCTTGACCGTTGCGCCGACCGCCGCCGCCGCGCTGCCCAGACTGTCGATCCCGGCGGCATCCGCCAGATGGCGCACCGCGCGGGTCTGAAGTCGCACCGCCTTGAACGGGTTTCCGGCGAGGTTTCCCAACGCTCGGACCACCAACTCGGCATCTGACGGTATCGCCTCGGGCTCCCAGGGCGGACTTTCACCCGGCGGCTGGGCATCGGGGCTGGTGCTGGTGATGGCCTCCAACATCAACTGTCCGGCGGCTCCATCGAGGGTGGCGTGGTGGTACTTCGTGAGCAACGCCCACCGGCCGTCCCTGAGGCCGTCGATGACGTACACCTCCCACAGCGGCCGGGCGCGGTCCATCGGCCGCTCGACGATCCGGCAGACCTGTTCGGCCAGTTGGTCGGCCAGACCGGGCCGGGCAACCTGCACCTCTCGGATGTGATAGTCCAAGTCGAGGTTGCCGTCGGCCGCCCAGTACGGATGGTCAAGTCCGAACGGCACCTCGACAATGCGCCGTCGCAGCGGCTCCAGCACGCCGACGAGGGAGGCGAACTTGGCGTACACGGCCGCAAACGGCTCGTAGTCGGGCCGGGGCCGTTCGAAGATCAGCAGCAGATTCACGTGCCCGAGGGTCGTCGCGGTCTCCGCGTAGAGGAAGGTGGCGTCCAAGCCGGAAAGTTGCTTCATCGTCACCCGAAAATCGGGAAGCTGCGGCGTTTGGCCAGTCGGTCCATGCCGTCCTGGATCGCGCCCTGGACTTCGTCGTAAACCTTGTCGAGGTATTCGGTGTCATCCATGCGTGCGGGGTCGGTGTCGACATAGATCGGGTCCAAGAACTCGGTGCGGATCTTGGCCGGCAGCGGTAGGTGCGCCGGCAGGATCTCCACGGCGAGCGGGAACGGGAACCCGGCGATGATAGGGATGTTCGCGCCGCGAAGGCGTTTACCCAGGCCCGTCCACTTAGCGATGAACTTTCCTTCGGAAAGCACGAACACGGTGTCGTGGCCGCCGATCGTGGCAACCGGGACGATCGGAACCCCGGAGCGCATCGCCTGGCGGATGAATCCCTTGCGGCCGGCCAGGATCGCCTTGTCGCGGTCGCGCCAGGTACGCATCGCATCGACCTCGCCGCCCGGCCACACGACGACGTCGTGGCCGGCGGCCAGGGCGTCGGTCACGCCCTGCCGGGACGCATTGATCACGCCCATCGCCTTGAAGTAGTCACCGATGATGGGAGCACCCATCAACACGTCATGCGCGGTGCCGTGCAGTATCCGGCGGCCCTCGAAGTGCCGGTACCAGGAGTGCACCAGGGTCCACGCGTCCATCGTCAGCGAGCCACCTGAGTGGATGCCGATCAGCAGGGACGGCTCATCGGGGATCTTGTGCCACCCGTCGATCTCCACCCGGAAGTAGTGGTCGCACAGGAAGTCCCAGATCGGACTTTGCACGTAGCGCATGAATGTCTCGTTGGGGCCTGCCGGCACGGGCATTTCCGGGGGTGTCGCCGATGTCATCTGGGTCTCCTTTGTCAGCGGTGGGCGCCCCGGCGCCTGATGGCGGGCGGACCTGCACTGTTCCATTGCTCTTTGGGCTCTGCAGCCCTATCTGCACCAGTGAAGGTAATCGGAAAGGCCCTTATTCGATTTGCTGTATCTGAGCGAGAACTTCAACTCTAATAGGCAAGCGGCTTCGGGACCGCGTTTCGGGTATTTCAGTACTCGGCAACTGACGCTGATTCGTGCGCGGCGGGTGGGGGTGGCTGAGCCGGACGGCTCACTCCTCGATGGTCTCGAGATCCTTGGCTTGCTGCGGAAGCACACCCCTCGGCCGCCGCCGCGGAAAGCGGTCAGTGATGGCGCTCAGCGACGTGACCATCCTGTTGAGCGTGTCGACAGCAGACTCCAGAGTGTCGGCGGTGGGCGTCAACGTCTCCACGGCGGGCTGCAGCCGGCTCAGGATTTCCGCGGTTTCAGCGAGCTGTTCGAGCGGCCCGTTCTTGACCGTCAGCTTGTCCATGATGCCGTCGTCGGCGAACATCCGCTCGATGATGCCGTCCGGGGCGAACATCCGCTCGAGCGGCCCGTCCTCCTCGAGTAGCCGATCGATCAGCCCACCGGGCGCCAGCATCCGCTCCAGAGCGCTGTCTTCAATCGAGATCCGTTCGAGTAATCCGCCGGGTTCGGTCAGCAGGTCGACAACACCACCCGGACGGGTCAACTTGTCCGCGGGGCCGCCTCGGGCCAGGAGGCGTCCCACCGCCCTGTCGTTTTCGGTCAACTCGGCAACACGGTTGGCGCCCACGATGGCCCCGCGCAGCGGGAACAGCTCGGTGATCGGGTCCATCGTTTGCGGGTCTTGGTAGCCCAGGGACTGCTTCGCGAACCCGAGGGCCATGCCGGCCACGGTGAGCCCGGCGTCGGCCGCCGCGATGCCGAGATGGGCAGGGGCCGTCACCACGTCGGCAATGAGTTTGCTGATGTTCACGCAACCAGAGTAGGAGGGGAAGCCTAGGCCTCGCTTTGTTTCAGCAACTCCCGCACACTCGGCCGGGTCCCGTAGGGCCGCAGCATCGTCGACGCCGGGCGGGGCCGCACCTTCAGCGGCCACCAGAACCAGCGACCCAGCAGCGCGGCGATGGCCGGCGTCATGAACGACCGCACCACCAGGGTGTCGAAGATGAGGCCGACGCCGATGGTGGTGCCGATCTGGGCGAGCACCATCAGATCCCCGAAGACGAACCCGCACATGGTGAAGGCGAAGACCAGGCCCGCGGCGGTGACCACCGACCCGGTGCCGGCCATCGTTCGGATCAGGCCGGTGTTGAGCCCTGCCCCGATCTCCTCTTTGAACCTCGCGATCACCAGCAGGTTGTAGTCCGACCCGACCGCCAGCAGGATGATGACCGCCAGCGCCAGCACGATCCAGTACAGCTCGATGCCCAGCAGGTGCTGCCAGATCAGCACCGACAACCCGAACGAGGCGCCCAGCGACAGCACCACCGTGCCCACGATCACCAGGGCGGCCACCACGCTGCGGGTGATGAACATCATGATCAGCAGGATCAGGCTGACCGCGGCGATGACGACGATCATCAGGTCGTACTTCGCCATGTCCCGGGCGTCCATGAACGACGACGCGGTGCCGGCGATGTAGATGCTCGACCCGGCCAGCGGCGTGCCCTTGAGCGCCTCCTCCGCAGCCTGACGGATCGGTTCGATATGCGAAATCCCTTGCGGGGTAGCCGGATCGGTGTCGTGGGTGATGATCATCCGGGCGGCCTTGCCGTCCGGAGACAGAAACAGCGTCATGCCGCGCTTGAACTCGGAGTTCTCGAACACCTCTGGCGGCACATAGAACGTGCTGTCGTCGTTGGCTTCGTCGAAAGCCTGCCCCATGGCGTCGGCGTTTTTCAGGGCTTCGGCAGCCTGCTCGGAGAGTCCGGACTGGGTGGCGTAGTTGGTTTCGGCCAGTGCTTTGTTGCGTTCCTGACTTGCGATCTGTTCGGAGACCAGCGCTAGCTGTTCGGGGATCAGCGCCAGTAGTTGTGGTTGCAGCGTATTGAGTTTGTCCAGGCTCTCGGTGACTTGCGTGAACTGATCAGTAAGCGAGTCCACTCCGTCGAGCGCATCGAACAGCGAGCGGAACGTCGCGCAGACCGGGATGTCGAAACAGTGCGGCTCCCAATAGAAGTAGTTCTTGATCGGGCGGAAGAAGTCGTCGACGTTGGCGATCTTGTCGCGCAACTCCTTGATCTGGGCGGAGGTCTCCCGGAAGGCCGTCACCTGCTCGTCGGTGGCCGCAGCGGCCTGTTCCTGGAGCGTGTACTGCTCCTGCTGTAGCGAGTACTGCTGCTGCAACAGCGTGATCGACGTCGAGATCTCACTCACCTGCTTGAGCAGGTCCGCGGCACGGGCCTGCTGGAACGGCAGGTTCTGGATCTGCGCGGCACTCTGCGCACTCATCGCAAAACCCAGCGAGGTGTGGTCCAGCGGGGTGCCCAACGGCCGGGTGATGGACTGCACCATGGCCACACCCGGAGTGCGGAAGACCTCCTTGGCCACCCTCTCCAGCACGATCATGTTGGCCGGGGTGCGCAGATCCCGATCAGTCTCGACCATGAGCACTTCGGGGTTGAGCCGGGCCGCGGAGAAGTGCCGTTCGGCAGCGGCATAGCCGACCGTGGCCGGCGCCCACTCCGGCATGTAGCGGCGGGCGTCGTAGTTGGTCTTGTACCCGGGCAGGGCGAGCAGGCCGATGAGCGCCACCGCGATGGTGGCGACCAGCACCGGTCCGGGCCAGCGCACGATGGCGGTGCCGATACGCCGCCAACCACGAGTTCGCATGGCCCGCTTGGGATCGAACAGACCGAGGTGGCTGCCGATGGTGATCACCGCCGGCGTGAGTGTGAGCGAGGCCAGCAGGACAACCAGCACGCCCAGGCCGGCCGGAATACCCAGACTTTGGAAGTACGGCGTCCGGGTCAGATGCAGGCAGAAGATCGCCGCGGCGACCGTCAGGCCCGATCCGATGATCACGTGCGCCGTGCTGCGATACATAAGGTAGTACGCCGCCAGACGCTCGGTACCGGCTTGGCGCGCCTCCTGATAGCGGCCCAGCAGGAAGATCGCGTAGTCCGTCGCCGCCGCTACGGCGAGCAGCGTCAAAAGGTTGGTCGCGTACGTCGACAATGGGATGACACCGACGTGGCCGAGGTAGGCCACCACGCCGCGGGCGGCCGCCACCTGGATCGCGACCGCCACAAGGGTGAGCAGTGCGGTGAGTAGGGATCGGTAGACGATCAGCAGCATCACCGCGATCACCCCGAAGGTGAGCGCAGTGACCTTGATGTGGCCGCCCTCGCCCACCGAGAACTCGTCGGCGAACAGCGCCGCCGGGCCGCTGACGTATGCCTTGACCCCGGGTGGTGACGGGGTGCCGTCGACGATGTCGCGGACGGCGGCGACGGACTCGTTGGCCTGGCTGCCGCCGGCGTCGCCGGACAGGTACACCTGGATGAGCGCGGCCTTGCCGTCGTTGCTCTGGGCGCCGGCCGCGGTCAGCGGGTCGCCCCAGAAGTACTGCACGTGCTGGACGTGCTCGGTGTCGGCTCGCATCCGCTCCACCAGCGCGTCGCCGAAGCGGTGCGCCTCGGCGCCCAGGGGTTGATCGCCTTCGATCACCAGGGTGACCAGGCTGTCGGTGTCGTACTCGCCGAACACCGTTCCCACCCGCTTGGAGGCGATCAGCGACGGTGCGTCCGGCGAACTCGCCGCCACGTTGTGGATGCGGCCCACCTCCTCCAGAGGCGGGACCAGGGCGTTGCTCGCGGCGGCCAGAGCCAGCCAGAAGATCGCGATCGGCACCGCGAGCAGCCGGATCAGGCGCGGGATGGCCGATGGGGCGCCGTGGCGGGTGCTCATCCGAGCCCGCTCATCCGGACTTGTCCAGACAGAACACGTAGGCACTGCGTTCACTTTCCGAGCGCTCCACCTTGACGATCCCGTCGACGGTGATCCGGCAACTCAGGGTGTATCCGTCGGTCTGAGCCTGCAGGTTGAGTAGCACGGCGGGAGTGCTGGTCGAGTCGTCATAGGACCACGGCAGTGCCACGTCGTCCGCCCGTTGCGGGCGGGAGTTGACGTCGGTGTAGGTGATGGTGGCAGTTGCGCCCGGGTCACCGAACACCTCGAGTTGGACGCGTTTGGGGTTGAACGGCTCGATCTGGTCGGCGACGCCGGCGGGGGTGGCGGTGTTCTGTGAGCCGAAGGCTCCCTGCAACCGGTCCACGGCGAAAGCGGCCAGCCCGATGACAACGATCGTCACCCAGACCAGCCATCCGCGGGCGGCTATCGACCTCAGGGCGCCGCGCGTCAACCGTCGGCCTCCACCAGCAGTACGGTACCGTACCGTTTCATCGATCGGGCCGGTTCAGGCTGGGCATGATCATGTCGTCGACGATGGCGCGAACCGTCCGGCGGGTGGGAGGCCGGTCCTGGATGACGCTGCGGAAGATCAGGTAGCCGGGCAGCAGATCCCACAGTTCATTGTTGACGTGCTCGGCATCAAGTTCACCGCGGCCGACGGCCTGCTTGAGCACCTTCTTCATCATCGCCCTGCGCTGATCAAACAACTGCCGCTGCATGGCGTCATGCAGGCCCGGGTTTCGCGAGGTCTCACCGAGCACGGCCCGAAGTGTGCGGGCGTGCTGCTTGGACTGCGCGCACACGGCGTCTCCGATGCAGATCAGATCCTCGCGCAGGCTGCCAGTGTCGGGAGGCTCGGCATCCGCGCTGACGCCCTCTATGAACGCAGCCAGCACAAGTTCGGCTTTGTTCGGCCAGCGCCGGTACACGGTGGCCTTGCTGGCGTGGGCGGTAGCGGCGACCTCGTCGACGGTGAGGCCCTCGTAACCGCGCTCCTGCAGCAGTTGCAGGGTGACCGAGAGCAACTCGCTCTCGCGCTCGGTTTTGGTCACCGGCCCACGATAGCCGCGGATCACGTCGCCACAACAGGCCGTCGACAACCGCGGTGGGGCTACCCGCTCAGCGGGTTAACCCAGCGGAGCCCGGGGAACCGCATGAAGTCTGTGTCGGCAGAGGCGATTTCGACCCCATGTTCAATCGCAAGAGCGGCGAGTTGCGCATCCGGAACGAGATTGCCTGTGATTTCGATTTCGCCGCACAGTCTCTCGTAGACCCGGGCCGTGGCCTCGGTCGCGGGTGGGATCCACACCACCGGGACTGCAAGCCACTGGGCTACGTATCCCCAGGCGTCGGGTCCGGACAACGGATTCTCGGTGACCCGTGGATGGGTGACGATTCGGAGGAACGCGCCGATCGTTTGCCAGGGCAAGCCGAGTCGGCTGTCGCCTTCAAGCACTTCCTGCAGCCAGGATGCGGCGGCGGCATTGTGGGCGCTGTCCTCATCCACTGCATACAGCAGCAGGTTGGCGTCAACGATCATCGTCGAGCAGATCGAGCACGTCGGCGATGTTCGTGACGTCCACTTTAAGGCCGATTCGAGAGGCCCGATGTTTGTATTTGACCGTCGTCTTGGATTCGGGGCCCCTTGTCATCCCTCTGCGCGCCAGAAGATTGAGGGCCTGGCTCAACCCCATTCCTTCGCGGCGGAGACGCTCGATCTCTGCAGCGACGTCGCTGTCGATCACCACCGTTGTCCGCATGGCCTCCATGATAGCCGTGACGCATCATGATGCGTGATTGCTAGGCATCTCCGTGCCTGGTCGCCGACGCGGCTGGTCCGACTGAAGTGCGCTAACCGAGGATCGCCCGCGCTGCCCGCTCAGCGATGAGCATCACCGGCGCGTTGGTGTTTCCGGAGGTGATGGTGGGCATCGCCGAGGCGTCGACCACGCGAAGACCGGCGACGCGGTGCACTCGGCAGTCGGTGTCGAGCACGGTGGCAGCCGACCGCGGATTGCCCTGCGCGTCAAAGACGCCCATCGCGCAGGTGCCCACCGGGTGGAAGATCGTCGTGCCCAGTTCCCCGGCCGCCCTCTGCAACTCGTCGTCGCTGGTCAGGTGCGGGCCGGGCAGCACCTCCTGCGGACGGTAGCGGGCCAGGGCGGGCGCCGCCATGATCTGGCGGGTCATCCGCAGGCCGCGCACGGCGGAGCGTCGATCGGCCTCTGTGGACAGGTAATTGCACGAAATCTCAGGCGCGGCAAGCGGATCCGCACTGGCGATGCGCACATGGCCACGCGAGCTAGGGCGCAGGTTGCACACCGAGGGAGTGATCGCTGCGAACTTGTGCAGGGGTTCGCCGAACTTCGACAATGACAACGGTTGCACATGCCACTCCAGATCGGCGCCGGCCAGCGCCGGGTCGCTCTTGGCGAACGCCCCCAGCGTGGACGGTGGCATGGTCATGGGGCCCGATCGCAGCAGTAGGTATTGCAGTCCCATACCGGCGCGGGTGAACCAGTTGCGGTACAGCGTGTTCACCGTGCGCGCGCCGCTCACCCGGTAAACCGTTCGAAGCTGCAGGTGATCCTGGAGGTTCTCGCCCACGCCCGGCAGGTCGACGGCCACCGGCACGTGATGGTCGCGCAGCAGGCCGGCCGGGCCGAGGCCGGAGACCTGCATCAGGTGCGGTGATCCGATCGCACCGGCGCTCAGGATCACCTCGCGGCGGGCTGTGACGTCGACGGTCCGGCCGTCCTTGAGGAGTCGCAGACCGGTGACGCGGTGCGCCGCGGTGGTCCAGGCGCCGCGGCGCTGATGTTCGGCGACCTGGCCGTCGAGCAGCAGTCGGATGGCCTGGGTGCGGGGGTAAACGGTGAGGTTGGGCCGGTGTGTGACCGGGTGCAGGAATGCGTCGGCCATCGACCAGCGCCGTCCACGGCGCTGGTTGACGTGGAAGTAGGCACTGCCGGCGTTGTCACCCCGGTTGAACTCCTCGATCGGGGCGATGCCCACCTCGGCGGCGGCGGCCTGCCAGGCGTCCAGGATCTTCCAGCGCACCCGGGGCCGCTCGACGCGGATCTCCCCACCGGTGCCGTGCCAGTCGTCGGCGCCGGCGAAGTAGTCCTCCAACTCCTTGTAGATGGACAAGGTCTCTCCCGGATCCCCCGGGCGGTCCGGTCCACCCCAGAGCCATCGCTGGTCGCCGGTGGCGCGGGCCCACAGCTCGTAGTCGCCGGCCTGACCGCGCATGTGAATCATGGCGTTGATCGATGAGCTGCCGCCGATCACCCGGCCCCGCGCGTAATGAATGCTGCGGCCGGCCAGACCCGGGTCGGCCTCGGTGGTGAAGCACCAGTCGGTTCTGGGGTTGGCGATCGTGTACAGGTAGCCCACCGGCACCTTGATCCAGAACCAGTCATCGTCGCCGCCGGCCTCGATCAGCAGCACCCGGTGGTCAGGGTTGGCGCTAAGCCGGTTGGCCAGCAGGCAACCCGCGCTGCCCGCGCCCACGATGATGAAGTCGAACTCGGCGATCTCGCCCATGGCGACTAATGATCGTCCTATTCCTCTGGCTTGGGCGCGAACTCAGCCCGTCCACGTGGTTGACCGGATCAGCCGTCGAAACTTCCGGACGACAACGCGCAATCCTGGCGCCGTATTCAGCACTGTCCGCATGATCGAGTCATCCGCTCCGCCGTACCAGGGCTCGCCGTCAGAATTCGATTCGTTAGCAGGCGGGTTTTTCGGCATTCGCTAATGGTGACACCCGGGACGGACTTAGTGAAGCGCGTCTGCAAAGTGTCAGACTGCGGCGAAAGTATGGATATCTCGATGAGTGCCAATTCAGCTAGGAGTGCCGCGGGTTGCGAGGTAGATCGTGGCGGCGGAACGCCCGCGCGTCAGCGGGTTGTCGAACCAAACCTGCTGGGCTTCGACGTCGGTGAAGACGGCCCGGAGGGTCGCGCAGAAGTTATCGTCGGGTGCCTCGTCGGACCACATGGCGAAGGTACCCCCGGGGGCGAGGTGGGCGGACGCGGCGCGGAGGCCCTCGTAGGTATAGAAGTCTGCGTGGGGACGGTTCAGGACGTGGCGGGGCGAGTGGTCGATGTCGAGCAGGATCGCGTCATAGGTTCGTCCAGGCGAAGCGGGATCGAATCCCGCGGTGCTCATCACGGCGCCGAAGAAGTCCGCACACACGAGTGTGACCCTGCTGTCGGCGGCCAGACCTGTGGTGTCCGGAAGCAGATCCCGTTTATGCCAGTCGATGACCGACTCGGCGTACTCGATCACGGTCAGCGACGTAATCCGGTTGCAGATCAACGCTTCTCGGGCGGTGTAGCCCAGGCCGAGGCCGCCGATCACCACATCCAGGTCCGTTCCTGGCGTTCGGGCCAAACCGAGGCGGGCCAGTTCCCGTTCGGCGACGGTGAAGAGGCTCGTCATCACGTACTCGTCATCGAGTTTGACCTCATAGACGTCGGTACACACGGACAGGTCATAGCGGCGCCGCAAGCTGATCAGACCCATCGACGTTTGTTGCCAACCCAATTCCTCGAAGCGCCCGCTCATCGACGCAACGTTAGTCCAGCTTTAAGGTAGGAGGCACTGATGCCATCGCCCAGCGGTTACGCGACTGCTCGGGGTGGTGGTGGCGAAGCGTCCGGACGCCTGGGTTCGCGGAGAACTAATCAAGTCTCCTCACACGTTACGGTAGACAGTGAAGGCGCGATGCTGGGCGGGAGATGAATCGTGTTGCAGACCGGACGAATTGACTGCCGCGGAGCCGCGGCGATGGTGACGGCGCTGGGTCAGACTGCAGACGACAGCACGAGGATGGCGATGTTGACAACTCATGACCTCTGAACCGATCACTGCCGAGGATGCCCCGGCCTCGCGGGTGATCGTCGAGGCGCAACGCCGGCGGACCTTCGCGGTCATCAGCCATCCCGATGCCGGCAAGTCCACCCTGACCGAAGCGCTGGCACTGCACGCTCGAGTGATCGCCGAGGCCGGCGCGATCCACGGCAAGGCCGGGCGGCGGTCCACCGTTTCGGACTGGATGGATATGGAGAAGGCGCGCGGCATCTCCATCACCTCGACAGCACTGCAATTCGCCTTTCAATCCAACGGCCACGACTGTGTGATCAACCTCCTCGACACCCCAGGACATGCCGACTTCTCCGAAGACACCTACCGCGTGCTCACCGCTGTGGACTGCGCGGTCATGCTCATCGACGCGGCCAAGGGCCTTGAGCCCCAAACCCTCAAGCTGTTCCAGGTGTGCCGGCAGCGCGGGATCCCGATCATCACCGTGATTAACAAATGGGATCGGCCGGGACGCGACCCACTGGAGCTGTTGGACGAGATCGAAGCCCGAATCGGGTTGCGGCCCACTCCATTGACCTGGCCGGTCGGTATTGCCGGGGACTTCAAAGGCGTGCTTGATCGCCGCAGTGGCGAGTTCATTCGGTTCACCCGAACCGCCGGTGGCGCGACCATCGCGCCCGAGGAGCGCGTCGACCCCAAGCGAGCCGAAGCGCTGGCGGGCCCAGACTGGCGGGACGCCGTGGAGGGGTCTGAGCTACTGGCCGCAGACGGCGCCGACTTCGACCCCGATTCGTTCCTATCCGGCACGAGCACCCCGGTGCTGTTCACCTCAGCGGTCCTCAACTTCGGCATCGGCCAACTGCTTGACACCCTGGTGTGGCATGCGCCGTCGCCTCAGGGACAAGTCGACATCACCGGCAACCCGCGTGCGGTTGACGCCGAATTCAGCGCGTTCGTGTTCAAGGTGCAAGCAGGGATGGACACCGCCCACCGCGACCGCCTCGCCTACGCCCGGGTCTGCTCGGGTGTGTTCCACCGGGGCGATACCGTCACCCACGCCGGCACCGGCAGGCCCTTCGCCACGAAATACGCGCAGTCGGTCTTCGGCCATCAACGCGCCACCATAGACACCGCGTGGCCGGGCGACGTCATCGGCTTGGTCAACGCCACCGCACTCCGGGTGGGCGACACCCTCTATTGCGGCGACCCCGTCGAATACCCCCGAATTCCCCAGTTCACGCCCGAATACTTCGCCGTGGCGCGCGCCGCGGATCCCAGCAAGCACAAAGCGTTTCGGCGCGGCATCACCCAACTGGAACAAGAGGGCGTCGTACAGGTATTGCGCTCAGACCGGCGCGGCGATCAGGCCCCGGTGCTCGCCGCAGTGGGCCCCATGCAGTTCGAAGTCACTAGCCACCGCATGGCCGGCGAATTGCACACCACCATCGCACTCGAACACCTCACCTACACCGTGGTGCGCCAGACCCGACGCGAAGACATCGCCATCCTCAACGCTCAACCAGGAACCGAGGTCCTCCACCGCACCGACGGGGCACTGTTGGCGCTGTTCACCGACAAATGGCGGATGGAGATGATCCAGCGCAACAATCCCGACCTCAAACTCGAGTCCCTGATGCAAGCCCCCGCCACTCACTCACTCAGATAGATTCCGGCACTAAAAACTTTCATTTCCTATGCCTACGCAAAGCAGCCCAGGGCGTGCCGTTAGCCGTCCGGCCCGCTGCATCAGGACCATCGTCTGGGCCCGGAACCTGCAAGATTGCCTTGTCCGGCGTCATGGCAGAATCACGATTTGGTATTCGAGTCTTTAGAAGGAGCCATGAGACGCGCCAAGCGCAAACCCCGAAGACCCCGGCCCGGATGTGATGGCCGCTCTGTCACCGCGTCCGTGAGAGTTCTGTAGTGACCGCACTGGGTATCGGCCTCGGTATCCTCGTCGTGCTGGCGATCACTGCTCTGACTGGGTACTTCGTGGCTCAGGAGTTCGCCTACATGGCCGTGGATCGGTCCCGGCTGAAGGCCCGTGCGGAAGCGGGTGACGCGGCCGCACGCCGAGCGTTGTCGATCACCCGACGGACGTCATTCATGCTGTCCGGCGCGCAACTGGGTATCACCGTCACCGGTCTGCTCGTCGGTTACGTGGCCGAACCGCTCATCGGAGCCGGGGTGGGGAAACTGCTCGGCGGCGCCGGAATCCCCACTGCCCTGGCCATAGCCATCGGGATAGTCCTGGCAGTGGTGTTCTCGACGGTTGTCCAGATGGTTTTCGGCGAGTTGTTCCCGAAGAACCTCGCGATCGCCCGCCCGGAGCCGCTGGCCAGGTGGCTGTCCCGCTCCACCGCCATCTATCTGGCGTTGTTCGGCTGGCTGATCAAACTCTTCGATTCGTCGTCGAACCTGCTGTTGCGGGCGTTGCGGATCGAGCCGGTTCACGACGTGGAGCATTCAGCGACCGCCCGCGACCTCGAGCACATCGTCGCCGAGTCGCGCCAGACCGGCGAGTTGCCGGCCGAACTGTCCACCCTGCTCGACCGAATCCTGGACTTCCCCACCCGCACCGCCGAGCACGCGATGATTCCGCGTGCCCGGGTCGACGTCGTCGGGGCCGACGAGTCGATCACGCGGGTGTTGGCGAAGATGGCCGACGGCCACACTCGCTACCCGGTGGTCGACAACCCCTCCGACGAACTGCTCGGCGTGGTTCATCTTCATGACCTACTTGAGGACGTCAGTACCGGCACGGCGCGGACGGTGTGCCGGCCCGCGGTCGTCGTGCCCACGACCCTCCCGCTGACGACGGTCCTGGCGCAGTTGACGGACGCCAAGGAGGAGATGGCATTGGTCATCGATGAGTACGGCGGATTCGCCGGTGTTCTCACCGTCGAGGACATGGCCGAAGAACTCATCGGTGAGATCGCCGACGAACACGACCCCGAGGATGACGACATCATCTGCCTGCCTGAAGGCTGGCTGCTGCGCGGTGACGTTCCTCTCGATGAAGTGGCCCGCTCGCTGGGTCACGATGTCCCCGAGGGTGCCTACGAAACCCTCGCCGGCCTGGTGATCTCGAAGTTCGGCGGTCTACCGGCCGTCGGCGACGCGGTCGACATCCCGCTGGATCCCCGTCCCGCTGACTTGGCCCATGGGTTGGCGCCGGTTCGTCGTGTTCTGCGCGCAGAAGTCCGTGCCGTCGAGAATCGCGTTCCCTCGTCGGTTTTCGTCGCGGTGTCCGACGACACCGGACCCGACATCGGGGCTGAGAAGTGAGCAATCCCTGGGTGTTATTCGCAGTGACCGCAGGGTTGATTGCCTCCAGTGCGTTCTTCGTCGCAGTGGAGTTCGCCCTCATCGCCGCGCGCCGCTCACGGTTGGAGGACGCTGCTCCGCACAGCCGGGCCGCACGGGCGGCGCTGCGCAGCGCCTCGGAATTGTCGGTCCTGCTAGCCGGTTCCCAGCTGGGAATCACCGTGTGCACCCTCGCGTTGGGTGCAGTCACCAAGCCCGCGGTGCACCACTGGCTCACCCCCGCTTTCGAGCGTTGGGGGGCGCCGCTGTGGGTGGCCGACGTCGCGGGATTCGTTCTGGCACTGATCATTGTGACGTTCCTGCACCTGGTGGTCGGGGAAATGGCCCCGAAATCGTGGGCCATCGCGCACCCGGAGAAGTCGGCGGTGATGCTTGCCATCCCCATGCGGGCCTTCATGTGGGTGACGCGTCCTGCGATCGTCCGGCTCAACCACCTGGCCAACTGGTGTCTGCGCAAGGTCGGTGTCCAACCCGTCGATCAGGTAACCACTGGACAGGATCCCGACGCGCTGCGCCATCTTGTCGAACACTCCGCGACTGTGGGCACATTGGACGAGCGCTACCACGGCCATCTCACCAGCGCCCTCGAACTGCAGGCCCTCACCGTGGGGGACATGGTCCGCCCCAATGCTCAACCGAGTAGCGTCGCGCCGGATGCCGACTGCGCGATGATTCAAGAGACAGCCAAGCGAACCGGGCACCTGCGGCTTCTAGTTCGCGGCAACGGCCGCGTCGACGGTGTTGTGCATGTCCGTGACAGTCTCCAGGCACCACCGCAGACCAACGCCGTCGATCTGATGAGACCCGCGGTGACTCTTGATGTCTCGGTCCCGGTGTATGAGGCGTTGGGGATCATGCGGGTGAAGCGCAGTCACCTGTGCACCGTCACAGCCTCCGGCCAAGTCATCGGGCTGATCACGCTCAACGACGTACTCGAGCGTCTGCTGCAATCCAACGACCCGGCGGCCTGATTCGCGCGGGGTCGCCGTCACCTGAGGGCCGGTGATCCGTCCGTTGGTGCCGTCCGAGTCGACGATCCCGGTTGTGCCGTCGCGATCGACTCCACCGGAACCGTCCTGAACGGACACGCTGACCTGCGGTGATTGGTAGGCAGAGTCACCGCCGGCGCCCGACTGGCCGGGGCTGGGCATGGGCATCTCGACGGTTGTCGAGGTGCCCGACGCCGGATCGGCGAACGCGGGTGCTGCAAAAACCAGTCCCGCCGCAAACGAGGCAGCGACGATAGTCGAGACAAGCTGCCGGAGAGGATGTTTCATAGAGTCAACCATGGCCCTGAGTGCGGGCGAGGGCAGGCCCCCATCCGGCCCAAGCGCCGGTGGACAGCGCTTTCCGGCGAACGTACGACAGCGAAGGCCCCGATCGGTGGACACCGTATAGCTTCTGGCTGAGAACTCTCGCTAGTCTTCACGAATGCCGGAGCCGGGCGAGGTCGAGGATGACTTTGTGGCTGATCCGGTTGGATTGCGTGAAGCCCTCGACCTTCTATTGGAGGCCCGCGCCGATCCAGGTTCACCGCATCCCGAGAGTTCCATCGACCTACTGTCGCTGAAATGGCCGCAGTCCGGGATCGGCGGTCGCGCCGCGTTGCGGGCTCTCGCTCCGGCGAGCCTGAATCAGGCTGTGCGACTGGATCATCCAGGATTCCTGGCGCACATGGACCCGCCGACTCCGTGGATGACGTGGGCGGCGGCGATGTGGGCGGCGGCGATGAATCAGAACGTGCTTCACCCCGATGTGGGTCCTGCGGCCAGGGAGTTGGAGAAGCTGGTCATCGACTGGTTGGCTCCGGCGTTCGGGATGGGCGGAGGCCACCTTGTCCCCGGGTCGACGGTGGCCAACCTGACCGCGCTGTGGGCCGCACGCGAACTGACCGGGGCGCGACGAGTGGTGTGCTCGGCGGCGGCTCACCTGAGCATTCGGAAGTCGGCTCACCTGCTGGGTCTGGAACTGGTCGAGGTGCCGGTGGACGCAGCCCAACGGCTGAGCGCTGAACTGCTCGACGACGACCTCACCGACGCGATTGTTGTTCTCGTCGCCGGTACGGTGGCTGCCGGGGCGATCGACCCCCTTTCGGCTGGGGGCGGTGCCGCCTGGCGGCACGTGGATGCCGCATGGGCGGGGCCCCTGAGGCTTTCCTCACACGCGGATTTGCTGGAAGGGATACAGACGGCGGATTCGGTTGCGGTGTCGGCGCATAAGTGGCTGTATCAACCGAAGGGATGCGCTGCGGTACTCTTCCGCGATCCGGATTCCGCCCTGGCTCCCTTGACGTTCGGCGGTGGTTACCTCGCCGCTCCGAACGTAGGGCTACTCGGCTCGGCAGGTGACAGGGCTCTTCCATTGGCGGCCACATTGCTCGGCTGGGGTCGTAAGGGCGTCGCCGCGCGGATCGACGCCGACATGGCCCTGGCCGGTCGGCTGGCCGAGATCATCAGCGCAGCTGAGGATTTGGAACTGTGGCGCGAGCCGGTGACCGGCGTCGTGAACTGGCGTCCGCGTCGCTCACCCGCCGTACAGATCAGAATGCGACTGGACGGAGCATGGGTTAGCACCGCCGCCATCGGGGACGAAATATGGCTGCGTTCGGTCTGCGTCAACCCTCATGCCGACCCCGAAGTTGTTGTCGAGGAAGTACGGCGCGCTGCCAGAGCCGGCTAGGCTCTTGCCGCGCGGCGGCGGCGGCATATGCTGATGAGAACGCAGTGGCCCCTCTTGGCGGCCACGCCCCAGACCCGGGCAAACCAATGCGCTGTTAGGTCTTGCGCCAAGGGCAGTCTTGATGAACAACCGCTGGGAAAACCCCCACACGGACGACCTCGCCGTTCTTCAGGCGTGGGCGTTGGAGCGCCGTGCGTACTTGAAGACGACGTTGGCCGCCGGGCCTGCCGCCCAGGGGGTCCAATCGACGGCGATTTCCTCCTCCGACCCCGAGAGCGACAGTGCGGGCAACGCCGATATAGGCGGTGCACATCCCGACCCGCTGGGGGCGATTCAAGCTGAGCTCGACTCCCTCTGGCTGACCCATCCCCACGTTCCCGATGATGTACGTACGCAGATGTCAATCGCCGCCGCCGAGATTGGTGCCAACATCGTCGAGCACACCGGGGGCAGCCAGCCGGTGGCAATCAAGATGGGCTCAGAACTGGTGGGCGATCAGGTGCACGTCACCTTCACCGACGACGGCCCGCCCGTCGACATCGACCTGGCGTCCGTGACCATGCCCGCCGCAACGGCCGAGCGTGGCCGGGGCCTCGCGATGGCCCAAACCGTCTTGGACCAGTTGGCGTACCGCTGCGACGATCTTGGCAACCAATGGACGCTCATCAGTAAACGCTTCGGCTAGGCGGCGGCAGGGCGGCCCGTGGTGCGTCGGGGCCCCGGCTTTCTACCGTCAGCCCGAAACCATTCGAGGATCTGCTCAGACGGACAAGTCCGCGGCGACGATCTCCTCGGCGGCCCGCCGGCCCGATCGGATCGCACCGTCCATGTAGCCGTTCCACACCGGCGAGGTTTCCGCCCCCGCCCAGTGGATGCGGCCCACCGGCTCAGACAGGGCCTTGCCGTACTGGGTCCACGCCCCGGCCGTGAGGCGCCCGCCGTAACAGCCGCGGGTGAATTCCTCTTTGTTCCAGTCCTGTTCGAGGAAATCGAACGGTTCTCCCGCGCGGGGGCCGAAGTACTTCACCAGCGCGCCGAGCACAATCTCGCGGCGCTCCTGCGGGCTCAGCGCGGTCGCGGTGCGGGCGTGGGCACCCTCCAGGAACCCCACCAGCACCCCGCATGATGAATCGGGCGGGCTGTTGTCGAAGCACACGTTGAAGGCATCATCCAAGCTCAGCACGTAACCGCTCAGGCCGTCCTCGCGCCAAAACGGGGTGTCGTAGCCGACTTCGAACTTGATCACGGCGCCGGCGGGCATCTGCTGGGTGAGCCCGTCGCGCAGGGCCGGCATCGGGGGCGAGTACCGGATCCGGCCGGCCAGCGTCGGGGGAATTGCGACCACCACCCGCTTCGCGCTGACGCTGCCGCCCTCGTACTCCACGGTCACACCGTCGTCGTCGTGGCGGATCGTCCGGACCACGGCGCCCAGGCGCACCCGGTCGCCGAGTGCGGCGGCCATCCGTTCGCTGATCTGGTGGGTGCCCCCGACCACCCGGGAGTCCTGGGCGCCGCCCTTGGCGGAGACCAGGCAGGCCATGCTGGTGCCCGATTTGACGTAGAACAAAAAGTGCAGCAGCGACAGTTCCGGTGATTCCGCCGAGAACACCCCCGGCACGACCAGGCGAAAAAGCCGCCGAGCGAGGGGATCCTCGGTGTTCGCAACGATCCAAGTGTCCAGTGTCTGGCTGTCCAGAACCGCGGCGTCCGCGGTCTCCCACGGCGCCTCCAGGTTCACCGTGACGGCCATGGACTCCAACAGTTCCAGGAGTCGGCCCACCTCCATCGCCGACTCCAACGGCAAGCCGAAGGTCTCGTCGGAGTAGCGGACAAGGTTGCCGTCGAACACGGTCAGGCTCTCCCCTTTGACGTGTTGGGGGAATGTTTCCAGGCCCAGTTCGTCGATCAACTCGAGCACCGCATCCTGGGTCGGGCCGACCCATTGCCCGCCCAACTCCACCGGCACGCCGTTGCTCAGGACACCCCCGAAGTTGCGGCCCGCCACCCGGTCGCGGGCCTCCAGGACCGTCACCGATCTGTCGGCGGCTACCAACGCACGGGCCGCACTCAGCCCGGCAAGCCCGGCTCCCACCACCACGACGTCGACGTCGGTCATGTCCGCTCCTCCGGTCAAGTCAGTCAACCGACTGAACTCATCGAAACATCCTTACAGCTGCATTCAGCACTGGCAGGCCAATCACCAGAATTCGCCCTAGGTACAGCTATTGGATTCCACCCAGCGGCCGTCCCAGCCCAGACAGCTGTATACGTTGGGAGTCAAGTTGCCCGGGCCACGATCGGGGCGCCCCGGCGTCAGAACTCCGCCGACGACGTCGGTCAGGTCGGCGCAGGTATTGACGGAGGCCCGTCTTCCGACTCCGACACAGGTGTCGGCAACCGCCGAGTCGCTTGGCAGAATCACCTGAACAGTGATGGCGGTGGTACTGACAAACACAGCCGACCCAACGATGCAGATCACTTTTCGCCAAGCGGGTTTCATTCCGACCCTTCCTTAACTGATGGCGCGCGCCATTCGATGGTGTGAATTTGCTGATTTAGCGACCGGCCTGCGACTGCTCCGCGATCCGCGGGCGGCGAACCGGGCCGGAACCTGGCGGCTCTACTCGCCGCCGCAGCGGTTCTTCAGGTCGGTCAGTGGCTGACGGATACCACCAAGATCGGCCTTCGCCTGCGGGTTGGCATCCAGGTACTGATCCATCTGGGCGCGGAGATTGTCCCGCGGAGTGCCAACCAGTCCGGTGAAGAACGTGTTCACGTCCGGGTGGGTGAACAGGTAGGCAGAGGTCGCGGCGGACACCCCGGCAGCTACTCCGGCGAGGTCGGCGGCCGTGCAGTTCGGCGGCGCAGCCAGGGCCGAGGGTGCCAGACCGACCAGCAAACCGCCGGCAACGGCTCCGGCGCCGATCGTTCCTGTGATAGCCCGGCGGGCGTTAAACGACATTCCTCGGTCTCCAATCCCCATAGTTAGCCCGGCTCCAACAACCACGGCGTCGAAATCGGTCATAACCGATCGGTCAAGTCAGTCGACTGACTGATGCTATCAAACCACAAACCAGGCTCTTCGCCGTTGTCGATTGCTTCGCACTCCAACTGCACTGTTCGGGGGATCCCGACCATCACCTGCGCGAGGTCCATCGTCGGCGAGGGAAAGCCGCCTTAAGCCGACCGCGATCTCAGACAGCGCTGCAGAAAGCGCCTTCGCTCGCGTCGTCTCCGAGGATAATCTGTGGCATCCCGAAGTGACCGGAGAGGCGAAGTCCTTTGTCTGACAATGCTGTTTATGACCGTCTGGACGCCTCGGCCGGTGCTGTCGCCGCCCAGGTGATCAGCTGGCGCCGGCATCTTCATCAGAACCCTGAGCTGTCCAACCGGGAGGTCAATACTGCGGCACTCATCGCCGATCAATTGCGGTCCCTGAAACTGGACGAGGTCCGCACCGGTATTGCCGGCCACGGCGTCGTCGGCGTCCTCAAAGGCGGCCAGCCCGGCGATCGGGTGATCGCGCTGCGCGCCGACATCGACGCGCTTCCGGTGACCGACGAGTGCGGCGCACCGTATGCCTCCACGGTGGTCGATGAAAACTACCCCGGCGGCCCGTTTCCGGTGTCGCACGCCTGCGGCCATGACTGTCACACCGCGATGTTGCTGGGAGCCGCCACCGTATTGGCCGGCAACCGCGAATCCCTGCCGGGCACAGTGCTGTTCGTCTTCCAGCCGGCCGAGGAGGGCCCTCCCGTCGACGAAGACGGCGGAGCACGCGCCATGATCGCCGCGGGCGCCTGCGATAACCCGGCACCGACGATGGCCTTCGGATTCCATGTGACTCCCTATCCGAAGGGATACATCGGCTACCGCGCCGGTAATCAGTTCGGAGCCTCATGCCTGATCAAGATCGTCATCACCGGTATGCAGGTCCACGGCTCCACCCCCTGGGCGGGGATCGACACCATGCCGGCGGTCGGCGCCATCCTGACCGGCATCGGGCAGCTCTACCGTCAGATCAGCGCATTCGACCCGGTCACCGTCAGCATCGGCCATATCGAAGACGTCGGACGGTTCAACATCATCGGCCAGACGACCACGCTGTGGGGCACCATCCGTTGCACTGTCGAATCCGATATGGCCGACGTGCAGAAGCGGCTCGAGACCTTGGCCGAGCACTGCGCGCAGGCCTACAACTGCTCATCCACCGTCGACTATCTGCAGAGCGTGCCCGCGGTGCACAACGAGCCAGCCTGGCTCGCCGCCGGACTGCCGACGTTTCAGCGCGTCGTCGGCGCCGACAAAGTCGTGCAGACCGAAGCCACCCTCGGCTATGACGACGTCTCCGAGTTCGTCAACCGTTACGGCGGCCTCTACGTCACCCTCGGTGTCCAAGACACCGAACTGGATGACAACGGCAATCCCCGCCCGATCGCGGGCGGTCGTGGCATGGCGATGAATCACAACCCGCACTTCTACGCCGACGACGACACCTTAGTCACCGGCGTCCGCCTGCATTGCAACGTTGCCTACGACCACCTCACCGGAGCACTGGACCCTGACTAGCCGCGCTTCCAGGCGTCGACTTCGACTTCTACCAACATCTTCGGATCGACCATCGTCACCCCGGC
>Ga0164293_10000418_pt1 | contig 33158 bp, 56 predicted proteins | sample GEODES118metaG_FD_111487 | JGI IMG/M metagenome (GOLD analysis project Ga0164293, IMG submission 111487) | Eutrophic lake water microbial communities from Lake Mendota, Wisconsin, USA - GEODES118 metaG | ecosystem: Environmental > Aquatic > Freshwater > Lake | place: USA: Lake Mendota...
GTTTTCAGGTTTGAACGTCAAAATTGAATACGTAATTCAAGAAGTCGATGGCGACCCCATGGACCGCTTTCCAGGTCGCAACGAAGTAACAAACGTTCGCATTTCTTTTGACGGTACACCACCTGGTGGCTTTGCACGGAACTAAGAACAACATGAAGGCAACAAAAACCGAACCCGCTGGGTATCCGGACTGCTGGTTATTTGAACCTAACCGTCGTGTATATCGCCGAAACGACAAAGGCGAAACATTCGGTGGCCCAATTTGGCGAGAACACTGGGTTAAAATTGAAATCGTCGGAGAAACAACAAGAAGCTGGGTTACAAGTTGTGGCGGAAAAGTACCTAAAAAAGAAGGTCACGCCCATGTCTTTTCTGAGGAAGAGATTAATCGGCGGGCACTTGTTGCAGATAGGTACTCGATAGCAGAGTGCGTAAGGCATTGTTGTGACTACGACAAGCTAAAACAGATAGCTGACATCGTTAATTACGAAGAATATGTCAGCCCACCGTGTTCGCAGTAAATATTTTACGAGTTACGCTTTGAACCGAAGTAAACTTACGTTAACACCACACCCGCTGAAAGGCGGGTTTTTTTATGGAGTAAACGATGACAACAACAGTAGAAGAAACAATCAAGTTTACGCTTGATTTCAAACCGTTGCAACGGTACACGGTGTTCGACGCAGAGGCTTACAACAAACTAGTCGAAGAACAATTACCTTGGTCGAAAGAACTACCCAGGGGCGAAGTGAATAACCCACCTAAAAACGCAATTAAGCTGGGCGAGTTTAGACTTTTCAACGCAGTATTTCCCAAGTTCTCTATGCGTTCGACTTTTTTGTTTAGCAATCCAAAACTGCATCGAAATTGGCTCGATATCGTAGGTGGCAGCGATAAGAAAGTCGGGTTTTCAGGCGACGTGTTGCTTCCAATACTGCAAGACACAGATGGGCGTGCTTGGATGAGCCTTACTCCAAGCGAAATGGTGACTCAACGTTCGCAGATCAGACGCACAAGCGGTAAAACCATCATCGCCGGTATGGGTATGGGTTGGTTCGCGGCTCAAGTACTTCAACGAAAAAAAGTAACTGAAGTTGTAATCGTTGACGACAACAAAGATGTTTTAGACTTCTTCGGTTCAAGACTAAAAGCGATATACGACAAGCCAATAACGCTTGTTCATACAAGTGCCTACGATTTTGACTGGCAACAATCTTTCAATGTTGCGGTGTGGGACATTTGGCGTGCCTTTGACTACGCCGCTTTTGACAAAAAGTATTTGAAAATCAAAGATGACATCGAAAAGGCCGGTAAAGTCTGTACTCAGTGGGGGACAATGAGACGTGACTAAAGGAGCAGGTGTAATTGTGTTTTTGTTTATCTTCGCGTTTTTGCTTATGCAAATTGAAGCCTGTGTAGACAAGAACCGAAGAATTGATCGCGTTATCCGCATACAGAAGGAAACCAAAAATGACGACTGAAAACCTAATAAACAAAGCTCGTGCCTATGCCGCGGCTAAACACAAAGATCAGAAGCGAAAAGACGGCAAGCCTTACTTTACGCACGTAGAAGCTGTGGCTGGTATCGTTAGGAATGACTGGTTAAATTTGATGCCGTTTCACGCGTTGACAGTCTGGGGGCCGCTTTACGAAAACATAGTCGATGCGGCGTACTTGCATGACGTAATTGAGGACTGCGGCGTAACTAAGGAAGATATAAAAGCCGAAGGTTTTACACCTTTGACGGCTGAAATTGTCGAGGTTGTGTCACGAAAAAAAGATGAGAACTATTTAGATTTCGTAGTTAGAATTATGAACAGTGGTTCGATTAGCGTTGGAGCAATAGCAGTCAAACTTGCTGATCTTCAACATAACATGAGCGATCTAAACGAAGGATCTTTGAAAGATAAATACCGTTTAGCACAATACATATTAATGCAAAGGATTAGACGTGTTAACTGACAATCAGCGAAGATTGCTGCGTAAATATCGCATTCATATCAAAGACGATATCATCAAAAAAACAGACGCAGAGAATCGTCAGATACGTGAAATAATTCGGGCTGTTACGGAAGCTCTCGATATACCGTGTCACGATTCTGCGTATTCTTCTGAGTCCTTTTGCGATTGGTTAGAACGAAATGAACGCGAAAAAACTATAGACAGACACGCCAAGCGTGTGCTGCTTAGGTGTCATCTAAAAATGGTTGATAACGAAAAAGTGGTCGACGACGTGTTAGAAGCGTTATCAGCCGAAAACCTATACGGAGACTAGTCAGTGCGTATCAAAGACAAAATACAGACTAAATTTGATTTCTACGCAATTAACAGTATCGGTGTTGAAGAACAACAATCCACCGAGATAATGCTTACAACAGCAATTATCGACCTGATTGATCTAGAAGAAGAACTTGCGACGTTAAAAGCAAAGCTCGAAAAGTTTGACAGAGATTTTCCGCCGAGTGCAGACGCAAAATTTACATCGCTAAAAAGTATCTGCATTAACTTCGAAGTCTACGCAGACGACGATTCTAAAATAACCGGCAATTTTCCAAGAGAATTCGATATTGTACAAGGAATAAATGACACGGCTAAGGCTCAAGGTGTCAGCTTCGACGCTCGAGCAATGCTTAGCCCGATTCCAACCGAACTCGGTCTTTTTTGTTTGCGTGTAGCTGCTCGAGTTGATGATAGAATCGTTACAGGGGTTGTACCTGTATGGTTTTTACCGAAAGAAAAACATGAGTGATTCCGGAAAAAACAAAAACCTATCAATCGTCAGTAACCCGTGGGCGTTTGCTTGTCAGTGGTACAAACCCGAAGCGATACAAAGAGCTATAAACCAAACTGTACCAATTACCAATTATTGTGACCTGGAACGCGTACCTACCGATGTCACAAGTCTAGCTTTTGCGGACTGGCTGACCGACCAATACCGTTTGGCTATGGCTAAAGGAGCTCAATTAGCAGCCGATGAAATGAAAAGTTTAATCGGGGCTTCGGAGGAAGAAGACAACGAAGGCTGGTGCAGTCGGTGTGCCTGCCAGCGTTGTTACGACGAACAACTAAAGTCACAAGAAGACTGGGGTAGCTAACAGCTAACAAGGAAAAATAATGAGCGAAATGAAATCAGTTAAGATTGGGCCTGAGTTCTTTCAAAAGGAGCTACGCGAGTATGCTAACTGGCAGTGGGCATTCGTCCGTGAAGCCTTGCAGAATTGCATCGACGCACCCGGTTCTCAAGAAATACACTTCCAAGCAAAAGACATTGGTAACACAACGGTGGTAACTTGGTCAAACAACGGCAAACCGATGGACCAAGAAACCGTCGAGAATAAACTCTTCGCTCTCGGTGGTACTGGAAAAGGTTTTGACGGCACTGTCGGCGGCTTTGGTAAAGCTAAAACGCTTCTGTACTTTGCACAGCAAAACTACAGCATTCATACAGGGCAACTAGTTGTTAACGGGCAGGGCGGTGATTATACGGTTTACCCTGCGGATAACCGCAAAGGCACTATTTCTGTTGTTAGCATTGAAGGCAATTACGCAGAATCGCTAAACGGCAAGGCTTCTAGATTTGTAAACCTTGCACAATGGCACGGTACTTTTCATATCGACGGCGTTGCTGGCCGGGCTAACTTGCGAAAAGGAAGTCATCGTCGCGACTTTTCTTTCGGCAAAGTCTACACCAACAAGACCGAAGAAAACATGCTTGTTGTACGCATCGGCGGCATTCCTATGTTTACCAAGCATATCCGGCTTAATCGCTGTGTTGTACTGGAGCTAAACGGATCGAGTGCTGACAGGCTAACTAGCAATCGCGACTCACTGCTTTCAAAGTACTCCTACGAGCTCGACGATTTTCTTACTGAGATCGCGGTCGACCGCCGAAGTGCTTTGTCAAGCAAACGACAAGAACGTGAGTTTTTTGGAAACGTTAGAATGTCTTGTGCTTTCAACGAGATACCAGAAAAACCGTTACACGTCGAAAACAAACCAAGTGAAATTCCCTCGCTGTTTGAAACTACAAAATACGAGGCTAGTGCTGCAAGTAGTTACAGCACAACCCGAGCCGTTAGCTATAAAATGCGTTTCGTCGTTTACAATAGGACCGACCGCAAGATTCCAAAATGGCTAACGCCAGGAACCAGCATGCGAAGCTTTGCCCGAAAACTCGTGCATACCTGGGCAAGTATTTTAGTCGAGTTGCACAACATAACTAAAAAATCGGCTTCTTTCTCAGTTGGTTTTGTTTTTGATGAAGACCCAGAAGGTTCGTACGTCGCGGGCTACGAGTCACACAACGGCGAACCTATCTACTACATCAATCCAACATTGCCAGGGTTCAAACGCCGGTTTTCGTCAAAAGACAAAGACAAGCTGATTGCCATCGCCGCCCATGAGTTTGTTCACGGGCAATATGGCCGCAGCTATCATGATGAAGATTTTGCAGGAGACCTTACAGATCTTATGGCATTGGTTATGAAAAACAGGAAGCGTTTTAACAAATGCTTCACCGATCAAATTAGAAAGGTAGCACTTGTTTAGTGAGTACACCGGAAGCATTTTTAAAGTCGGTGATTGTACAACAGCTTTCAGCGACAGAACAACAGGCTGAAGCAATCTGGTTTTCTTTTGAGGCTTATTGCCAGCGTATAATTCGTACCGAATATCCTGATAGTGCCTACGCAGCAATTGTACTTGACGGTGAAGGTGGTGTTGTAATTGGTATAGATGTTTACGAGGAGTAAAAACAACAGATGCGTTATGTAATTGGGTTTATCGGTGAAGATGGTTTACTTGGAAGAACTTGGGTGGCTAGCTCTATGAGTGAATCTAAGCAAGTATTGAGGCATATAGCCGAAGAAAATCAAGATATTCAACTGACCGAAGAACTGATCGAGCGTTTTGAGTACACGTGCACTCAAAGAACTTCGGACGGAGTTTATTTTGTTGGCGGTCTAGAGGTTTGGGCACCCGCAGAACCTTCCGAGCCGGTCGAGCACGTTTAAAAAGAAAGCGAGTGAGTATGAACAACCAGTACAGAGAGCCGACAGACCAGGATATTGAGTCAGTAGTAGAAGTCAGCGACGACGGTAAAAAGTGGTGTAAGCGAAAGCTTGTGCATATTGCCAACTCTAACGCAGAAAGCCGTTTCACCGTAATTGAAATAGGTTCTAATGTTTTAGACCCTAATGTAGCATTAACCAGTTGGAATAAAGCTAGGATCAAACTACAAATGAAATCGTCGCAAACAGAGTCGGACAACGAGTTGACCGTAAAGCGGCTTGCTGAAGTTCTTGAAAAGCTTGAAAAGACTCGCAAGCGTTTTGCTGAAACTATTGAAAAATTTGAAAAGATTCGCGAGCGTTACCTAAACTTCACAGCTACGGCTACGAACGAATCGCACAGGACTTACAACCGAGGTGTAGCCGCAGGGATCGAGGAATGTGCGGTTATAAATCAGGTAGCCCTCGGCCAGCAAGCCGAAGAATAGAGCGATGGCAAATTAAATCCGGACCTACCTTACCAGGGAGATTAAAATATGAACGGTAAAGCTAAGTTTTTGAAACACCGACACGCGAGCCTGTTTCGGGCGATCGAGAACTTGGAGCATAATTTCAACATGTTCCGCGACTTCCAGGAGCTCCCGGTGGTCGAATTCGAGGAAATCCAAGATCGCATCGAAGAAGCCATTAGCGAAGTCAAGGCGATCCGTATGGTGATTAACGACAAGATTAGCGAACTGGAGGCGGCATCGTGAACCAATTCGAGGTGTTGAGATTGTTTATTTCGCTGCCACCTGAGCATAAGCGATTGTATCCGCAGCAATGGGCTGAGATGGTCGACGATCAGCCAGCGGTGGCCCCGATGTCCTGCGAGCCGACCGGACGACTCAGCAGCGTTGAACCCAACCTGCAAAATATCCCCGTTCGAACTCCCGAAGATCGCTCGATCCGCTCGGCTTTTGTGCCCAAACCTCCCCACAGGGAGAAGCAAATCTAATGACAAATCACGAACAGACAATGTTAAACAGGGGGTGTCCCGATTGCGGCGGAGACATCGAGCTATACGACACGCATCTAAACGGACAGCAAGGCAGATACCGCTGCAAGAAGTGCCCAAGAGATATCTTTTGGAAGGTAGGAAAGTCAATGTCGTTTGCAGACGTCATGAAAAAAATACAGTCTAAAACCTCAAAACCTGACAAGCCGAACGAACAACAACCTGAGGACCCTGAAATAGAAAACGGATTTCACTGGCCTCCAACTTTTGAGTAATCTAAGGAATAAAACAATGGAAAGCAACGAAGACAAAGGCGGATGGATTGTTATTGTCGTACTGGCAATAGCGTTCATATTAGCCGCAGTAACTAATTCTTTCTTTTCGAAACCTTCACAAAGTACAGTCACCGAATACACGGTCACAACCAAGCTTGGTGAATTCAAAAATCTTCGAAAAGCACGTGGCGATGAAAATCGCTTTTTTGATCGTGACGGCCAGGAGTTTTACTTTCGAGTCTCTTTCGTGTGCGTCGAGCAACCTAAAGAGGCCACTCCATGAACATTGTCAAAGACATTTTAGAAGCGGCAAAGGCACAACAGATGAACCCATATCAACCCACAGAACCGACTAAGCCGTCGCTAGAAGAACGCGTCGAAATGCTAGAAGCACAATACGCTGAAAGCAGGCCTGCGGGATTTGCTGAATCGCTAATATCTTTTGTGTCGATGGGCGTTGTCGGTTTGCTTTTTATGCTACTCGGAGCAGCGTTGTTCGCTTTAGTAACCGGAGTAAACAAGTAAACATGGCAACACTCGTTAAAGTATTTTGTCGGACATGTGGAAAGCAGATCGAAGTCCGCAAGGCTGACGTCGATCGCGGCTGGGGTAAAACCTGCTCGAGGTCATGTGCCGCATTGAATCGCGGCGCGAAGCGACCGAAGCGAGTGGTAACGGGCAAATCGACTCCTGAAGAAGCAATTGACGACTACGACGGGTCCTGGGTCGCACACAACTACTAAACTAAAAGGAAATACTTATGAGTTGGGATGGCAAACCAAAACCAAAAGGTGACGAGATTTTAGTGTCGTTAGAAAGCGGAGCAAATTGCAAAAGCTCAAATGACGTCATTACATCTGCTGAAGAACTTGGCTTTGAAAGTCGTGCGGCATGGGCCGCTGCGACCGAAGACGAAAAGATGAAGGCGGTTCAGGAATACTTTTACGCCGACGGGTATCCCGAATGGTCGTGGGAAGACAACACGTGATTTAACTAATGTTTCGATCAAGTTTTATTTAGGCGAAAGCATGTACACTAAAAAAGTTGTTTACTCGTTTGAAGTCGATGCAATTGAATATCAGATCTTAGACTGGAGCGACGACTTACACCGGCTAGAAATTATACAAGGCCAGGGTGGATCGGATATTCTTCGTTCACGTGCAACAGTAGTCTTAGGCGATACTTATGATTCCGGACGCTGCGTGCTAATTTATGAAAGCGAAAACATCAGCGACTTCGAAAATAGACAACACGCAGCCAACGTGCTTGCACATCTTAACACACACCACTTCATTCCGGAATAATCATGTCAATTTCTATGTCACTTGACGGCGGAAAAACCTGGACTACAGCCAAGCAAGGTATTAGAGTCCTCGTTAGTCCTCTACCTGTTTTTTCCGGTTGCCCTGGCGAAGACAACGAAAATGGTGCTCTAGTTTTTAATTTCACCAGCGAAGGTTTAATTACAGACGTCTGGACGGAATTTATTGTCGTAGACGATCCGCTTCAAACAAAAGAAGAAAACCCCGGTACCGCTTCAGAGACATACACAGAAATTGTAGAAAAACTAGTTGAAGCAAACAGCTAATTACGCTTTTAGGATTAAACATGAGTCAAATAAAAGAACTGATAGTACTGCCAAATACGTTTAAACCAGTAGGCAACCGCGACGGCGACGGCGACGGCGATGGCTACGGCGACGGTAACGGCTGGGGCAGCGGCTGGGGCTACAACGACGGATGGGGTAGCGGCTGGGGTTGCGGCAGCGGCTACGGCACTGGCTACGGCGCTGGCTACGGCAAAGGATATGGCTCTGACGACGGCTACGGCTCTGGCTACGGCAACGGTGCCGCTTATTGCTACGGCTGCGGCTACGGTGATGGCTACGGCTACGGCTTTGCTACTGTTTCTGGCAGTGGAAGAAGGAGTTAGCTATGCCAAACGTTGAACAAAGTTTTAAACCAGTAGGTCGTGGCTACGGCGACGGTAACGGCTACGGTGGCGGCAGCTACGGCTACGGCTACGGCGACGGTAACGGCTACGGTGGCGGCAGCTACGGCTACGGCTACGGCACCAGCGACGGCAACGGTGGCGGCAACGGCAACGGCAACGGCAACGGCTACGGTTACGGCGACGGCGACGGTAACGGCGACGGCGACGGCTGCGGCTACGGCTTTGCTACTGTCTCTGGAAGCGGCAGACGTTAGTTTAGTAAGATTTTATTCTGCCTGCTTTAAACCGGCGGGCAGCGACACTGAGAATGTTTCCGGTGTTGTCAGAGTGGTTTAGTCTTTTGAAAGGGTTTTATTGTGGCTAATGATTCTGTAATTGTTGATGGTGTAAAGTTTGTTCGGGAAACTACCGGAAACCGGCACGTGGTCGTAGTTGATCGCGGATGGATTTTCGCTGGAGATCTGACACGAGAAAACGGTAGACTTTTGCTTCAAAATGCCGTACACGTTTTCAAGTGGGAGCAGATTGGGTTCGACGGGATGCTGAAAGATCCAAAGAGCAGTAAGGTTACATTGAAGAAACTGGACCAGCCTGTCGATATCCCGCAAAACGCGGAAATCTTCAGCATCCCGGTTGACGCTAACTGGGGCGTCTAGCCACTACGGCTGTGATTGCCTAAGTTAAAAGGATCGGTGTCTAACGGCTAGGTGTTCCTTTTGGGAGGTCGTGACCCAGAAGAGAACCTGCAGGTTATTGTGGTAATTCCTGGCCGGTCCTTTAACTTTACTTTAAAAGCTAGTTTTTCTATTTCCTGTGTCTGGCGGCTCTCGCGAAAGTTGACGGACTTAATTTCACGAATTATTTGGTAACAAGTATGCGAAGTGAATTGGAAAGGGAGTGGTTGACCTAATCAACTTAAGACCAGCGGTGTGGAAGTTACACACAGTCATAGACTAAAATAGGAGTGATGAGTACAGAATTTACCCTAGGTGGGCGTTCTGGCACGTAACCATCCCTAAGCAGGTAACCAATCCTGCCAGGTCTTTTATTAGCAGAGTAGTTTAAGAGGAAGAACAACTGGGCTGAGATAGTGCCTGTGCGTGTTGGAGTCGGGTTCCAACCTCTGCTAATTTTTTGGATCGGCGGCGTGGCGGTAACTACGACAGATAGCGGATATGAAAGTAGCAATCCCAGATACACTCGATGGCTGGATTGTGATTGCGAGCCGTAAGCAGGTAACCAAACCTGCCCGATCCTTTTTACTTTTACTTTTACTTTAGGAGAATCACAATGAAAGAGTTTGTAGCGTTTCCGAAAATGCCTCGAATGTTTCGAGAGTGCATCATTACGGAAAAGATCGACGGGACCAACGCCTGTGTCTGCATCACCGAGGACGGTCAGTTTTTGACCGGTAGCCGGTCGCGATGGATCACGCCCCAAGACGACAATTTCGGATTCGCAGGGTGGGCCGAGGCCCACCGCGATGAATTGATGCAACTAGGCCCTGGTACGCACTTCGGAGAATGGTGGGGCAGTGGAATCCAGCGAGGGTATGGCTTGACCAACGGAGAAAAGCGATGGAGTCTTTTCAACGTGGCAAGGTGGTGTTTACCTGGTCAAGAGCCAAAACGAATTGCAACCGCAGACCCTCGAATTGAGAAGTACCAACAGCGGTTGCCTTCGTGCTGCGGTTTGGTTCCTATTTTGTATCAGGGCTTGTTCGACACTGCCCGAGTGTACGAAGCTCTTAAAGAACTACAAATGGGAGGTAGCCACGCAAGAGTCGGATTCATGCGGCCCGAAGGCATCATCTGCTATCACGTTGCTGGAAACTTCGGCTTCAAAGCGACGATTGAAAAAGACCAAGAACACAAATCGGCGTAAACCGCCGAAGGCTCGTACCAGGTAACAAACTATTAGTCGCAGGAGCGGCTTGTTTATCCCTAAAATAAACAAGCCCTCTTGCGACTTTGTTTCTTTACTTTTGTTACGGTTTGTGTGACTTTTTTTTAGCTATTGACTATGGATTCAAACAAAATCAAACGGTTGAAACACGCTACAGGTTCTTGCCACGACCAAGTCGTTTGGCTTGTGGAATGGCTTGAGCATCTAAATATGTTCTCTGAGTCGCAGATTTACGATATAATCAAATTCCTAAATACAGACAACATAACCGCGATCGAGATATCGACGTTGTCTGCAAAAAGCGTACGACTTTTCAATTTGGTTATATGCGACAGCAGGTGGATCCCATCTTGGACTGATGATTCTTTTTGGGATACGGCGACTGCCGAAGAAGTTGAACGCTTACCTCAGCCTGCAATCACATTCATAACTTGCGACTGCCTGGCACTAATACAGAGAAAAAAACATGGATCAAAAAGCAGCGTCAGCGTTAATGCAATCGCTAATAAAGCGGGCCAACAGTTCGATTAGTCAGCCACAAGCTGCAAAGCTAGCCCAGCGTACGCTGCTTGCAGCCGAAGAAGCTTACGCAACGCCTTTGATACTACTTGTCTTAGACAAGTACGGAACAGACGTACTCTCTTGGGCACCGGCTACAATCAGGCTGGAATTAGAGCAGGATTTTCAATTGAAGCTGCCTAAGATCACGTTGGACAAAATTATGGCAGCTATAACGATTTTGACAACGAATTACTTCTACAAAGACGTAACTCGGTTTGTCGAGATCTGCAACATCCTTTCTGGCGATGATTTTCAACCAGACGAGTTTGAACCTGCTGATGCCGGTGAAATGCTTCTAGGAATCACGGAAGCATTACTGCTGTACCCTCCTAACGAGGATCCAGAGGACACCGAGTTTTCGGCAGAAATTCAGGAGTACATCAGACAAGTACTCCGTGAGGAGGGTATACTAAAACCCTTCGATGTCCTGAAATTTGCAATGAGTGACGACAGTGCAAGCAAAGTAGACGCAGAGTATGCCGACGACCCGGAAATGTATTCGGCTATCTACGAAATGCAGCAGGAAAAAACAGGTGATCTGCGTACGATGTACCTGGAAAACATGCAGGGCTTGATGGACCAGCTGCGTATGCTACCATTGAGCAACGGTTCGACAGAAGTTGTGGTTCGTCAGCTGCAACAAATAGTATACTTATCAGGAGCAGAAGAATGAAGAAGTTTGTGTTCGTATTGGCTGCCCTTAGTGCAGGTTTCGCGTCGGCTCAAGATTGCAGCACAGGCACTTGTCAGCGACCGGTTCGCAGTGTAGTCGCTGTCGCAGCAACTCAGGTTGTCGGTGTTACCGAGGCTGTTGTAGGCGTAGCAGAGCAAACTGTGCAGCTTGCAGCTTGTAGTACACGAAAGGCAGTTGCAGCCACAACGCAGCCAGCAAAACGCGTGTTTGCTCGTCGAACACGTTGCTGTCGCTAGTTTTTATTTCCGCAGGTGTACCACCCGGCTGGAGTTTCTGGCCGGGTGGTTTTTTTATGGAGTAAACATGTCTGAGCTGCTTGAAGCGTTGTTCATATTTTCGAAATACGCCGACCACTTAAACTATCCGATTGCCTGCGAATCAGGCGTTCTTAGGATTCTAGCAAATCCAGAAAAAGTCAGAGAACCAGATAAGTCTAGGCTCAGTCACTTGGGGTTTTGGGTCGACGAAGAAAATAAGTGTTTTTTATCCCGTAGGTTTTGTTTGGAGAGCGAAAATGAGTCACTTAGTTAATGGTTTCTGCGTTAAGGATATTACTGCACTGAAGCAGGTTGTGGAAAAACAGTGTCCTCAACTCGAGTTAGTCGAAGGTACAAAGTATCGCACCTGGATTACCGATCACGGGCGGCTTGCTGGAGACTACCCGATTCCAGGCGTATACCAAACAATTCTAGCCGAAAACCTTAAAGCAAAGGGCTTGGATTTAGTTAAGATTGCAGCTGAGCTGGGCGTCACACTTCCCGTCAACACTCGCGATCTCGAGAACAATCCTTGGGATTTGGTGACTCAAAAAAAGCTCCTCAATAACTCTTCTGTGCGTAACGAATACGAAAACATCGTTAAGAATCGCATGAGTAAAGATAGTCAGTATGTCATCCGATACAAAGCTTCGGAAAATAAGCCACAAGCCTACGAGATAGGGCTAGTACCGCATCCTTTCCAAAAGGGCGAATACATCATGATGACTGATTTTTATTCGCAAGGAAACGGTTTGCTTCGGGCGAAGGGCGTCGGCCAGCATACTAGCAAAGGTGGGGTAGATGCCTGGGCAAACGAGCTCAAACAAAGCTACGCCGCGAGGGCCACTGAAAGAGCTATTGAACGGCAACAATCAATGCAAAATCCAGCTTACGGGCAAGTCAGCAAGCAAAAATTACCTGACGGTCGAATCGTTTACCAAGTGAGAGGAAGATAGTATGGAAAAGATAATCACAATCATTGTAGCTGTCGACGGTAACACAACCATCGAAGCAAACGGCTACACCGGCGGCAGCTGTGTCAAGGCAACGCAACCGCTAAAAGACGCGTTGATTGGCGAACAACCTGACAAGCAGACGCTAAAGCCAGAGTATAACCTACCTGAAATTAAGGCGGCTGTAGGAGTTAGACAGTAATGCCAAACGTTGAACAAAGTTTTAAACCAGTAGGTCGTGGCGACGGCTACGGCAACGGCTACGGCTACGGCTACGGCTGGGGCTACGGCTGGGGCTACGGCAACGGCTACGGCAACGGCAACGGCGACGGCAACGGCGACGGATACGGCTACGGCGACGGCGACGGCCACGGCTACGGCGACGGCGACGGCCACGGCGATGGCGGCGGCTACGGCTGTGCTACTGTCTCTGGCCGCGGAAGAAGAGTTTAACAGTGTCGCACAACAATCAGTTCTACCCGCTGCTTGCAAAAAGGCAAGCAGCGGTCAAAGAAAAAACTATAGACGCACCGTTACGACAAAAGTTGCTTTTAGCCTTACCGGACATACGTCAACGTTTTCTAAACGATAACAAAGTTATTCTAACAGCTCAGGTAAATCACATTGACAATTTCTCGCTGCATTGGTGAAAAGTAATCGTCAACGAAATGACGCAGGTGGTAATCGACGGGCTATCGGAAACACCTTGCGTAGACACAAACGAAGAATGGTGGAATTCTGGCTTTCCAAAACGGGAAAATACTTCTTGTTGGTCACGGGATCACCAAGAAATTGAAAAACTAGCTGAAGAGATGACAAAATCCGTTTACTATGAAATTAAAGGAAGACAAACCAAAACCTATGCGACAGATGTGTAAGAACTGCTGTTATGCCAGAACTATACCGCCGCCAAGCGGCGAGCAGCCGCCAGATACTCCGGAAAAAACTACACACAGATTTTTGTGTTTTAGTTGGCAGACTGAGCCGCATAATTTCGATAGAGTTGTGCACAACATACTGAGATCAAACTGGCTGGAAGCAATGAACAAACACGAACAGCAAATACGCTGTACTCGTTACCCCAGTACAAAAGTAAAGTGGAAAACAGATTTTTGCGGTGAATTTAAACAGAAAGAAGAAGAATAATGCTTAAGACGATTTTGAAATATCTTGCATCGGGTCAAGCCGGGCTATGTGTAACATCACTGGAGCCAGAAGATGTTCACATTGAACTTCTTAACTATGCAATTGACAACGTCGACACGACTGGCCCGGACGGTATCATTCTACTTAACTGGGATCCGGTTGACGGCCTGACCGACATAAAAGGCGAAACGGTGGCAGTAAGTGAAGATGCATTTGGCAAACAAAAAGCTACACTGTACGCTGCAATGGATTTTGCGATCAATAACGCACGTAATCGTATTGCAATCGAGCAGAGCGGTGTTTCGCTAGAAAACATGCAGGACGAGTCTGTCAAAAAGTTTGTTGTTCTGGTTAGGAATTACGACCGATTTCTTTTTCCAAACGGCACTGCCGGGGGTCAAGTCGATGCGTTTCTTCTGGCTCAAACCCAGAAGCTAATTTTAGAAGGTCAAAACGCTCGTGTATTTTTGATCGCACAGACTGCACCGGACGTCGAATTACCTTACGAGCTTGTCGAGCACTTCGAAGTTCTTCATCACAACTTGCCGGACGAAGAAGAACGTCAAGCGCTTTTGTCAAATCTTGACAGCGAATCTGAGGTAAGCGATAAGTCTATTGAAGCCACCGCGGGTTTGTCTCGAGCAAAGGTGAACCAGTACGGTGCCGAGTCCTTGTCGGAAAAAGGTTCGTTTGATCCTGGTTTCCTTTTTCACCGAAAAGCCAAACACCTGTCTCGTAGCTCTAAGCTAGATGTTTGGTCGCCCGCTTTTCAGCAAGCGATCAAACTATGGCCCGAAGAAACGATAGAAGAGTTACGCGAAGCTGTCGACGTAACAATGCTTTCAGAAGAGTATGTGAACCAAGACGAGATTAGAGCTCGTATCAGTTTCATGCAAAACGGCAAAAAGATTGAGCAGTGGCTTGAGCCAATGCCAGTTGACAGCTTCAACAAACTCTACCGACCCGAGCGTAACTTCTATACATTCGATTCGATCATCGGACTAAACGGGCTTAAGTCTTACCTTAAAAACGGTTTTAGCCCTGACGTTCCAGACCGATCTAAGTTACGCCACGTGCTGATGCTTGGTGTTCCAGGTACCGGTAAGTCAATGACCATGAAGTGCTGTTCAGGTGAGTTCGGCCTTCCGCTTTCTTCGATGCAAGCTAGCAACCTGTATTCAAAGTGGGTTGGCGACACTGACAAGATTCTAGCTAACATGCTTCGTACAGTCGAAGAAATTGGCGGCATCCTGGGTATCGACGAATTTCAGCGATTCTTGCCGCAGGGCGGATCCGGTGAGTCGGGCGGGCTAGAAAACCGTATGCTTGGCACTTTGCTAACTTGGTTTAACGATCAAAAAAGCACGGTGATTTTGTCGGCTGCAAATAACATCGCAAACTTGCCAGACGAGATTACACGTTCTGGGCGTGTCGACGCCTTGTTCTTTGTTGGGTTTCCAGGCAGCGATGCAAAGAGCCACGCCTGGGAAATGTATATGCAGCGACACGATCTTGCAGACCAAGATCTACCAACTGATCAGTACTGGACTCCGGCTGACATCGCTTCGTGCTGTCGTCTGGCAGAAATGCAGCGAGTAGATATCAAGACAGCATCAAAGTGGATAACACCGTCTTACGAGAAGAATAAAGAGCAGATGGATAATCTGCTGGAATGGGCAGAAGCTGCCGGTTGCATTTGTGCAGAAACCGGAGACCGCTTCAAAGCAAAAAATGCAATAGACGCAGTGTCAGCCCCAAAACGTGTCGTTCGTAAAGTAACTCGAGCAAAGGAGTAATCTAGTGGAAAACCAACCCAATAACCAAGAAGAAAACAAAGTCGAGTATTTGACTATCAAATACACAGTAGGCTGGCTGCCATCGTCGATAGCACTTACTGAACAATCTAAAGCTGTTCTTGCCAGAGAGCAAGGCGTGGACTCTAAAGTTCTCCGAGGATCCTATGCGATTCTCGGTGCGTCAAACGACGATCTGATCAAAGAAGGTACAAACCTTCGTAGGCTGCTGGGCATCATACGAGACGAGTATACCATCCCAGAGTACACGCTTGTCGGTACGGCTGCGGATACGGAAAATCTTAAACCAGAAAAGGTTCCAGGCTCCCATCTGATCGAGGCTGCAAAGCTCGATGAATTTCTAACCCGATTTAACGCGGCAAGGGATCAGTACCTGGACTGGGGCAAGCGTGTATCCTCCGAGGAAAACTACAACAAGATCAAAGAAAGCGACAAAATAAAGCTGGGCAAAGACTGGGTGGTCGTTGAACGCAAATATCCGACATCGCAAGAGTTAGCAGACGCCATTACTTGCGACGTACCTAGGATTGAGCCGTACAACGCCACATTTACTATAGCAAATTTAGCTCCAGCCACTTCCGAAAAAATACGTAAACAAGCAGAACAGCGGCTTGAAGCGTCTGTAAACGGTGCAGTTGGTGAGCTTGTTTACGAGCTTAAGGAAATGGTAGCTACTGTAGCTAGAAACTGCGGCAAGCGAATACGGCTTATTCCTGGACTTGATAATCCGTACTACAACTTGCGAGATGCCGAAGTGCGTGAGATTATTCGACACAGCGATAACGATGAGATACCAGCAGGTTACGTGCAAATCATCGCACAAGAATGTGTACCTACTGGTAAAAATGGTTTCAAGCAAATTGGAAAAGAAAAAAGCCTGCTACTTACAGAGCAGGAGTATCTCGAGCTGAAACCCTACGAAACTGACGAATACAAATCGCTAACGCAAAGTGGTTTTAGCAACTTGCAATGGTTAGCACAAAAAATCGCGTCGGTCCAAAATATGCTAGGCGAAGAGGGCAAGCCTGTAATTGACTTGGCTAAGGAAGTGCAGGATGCTCTTTCAAATATGGGCAATTCGGCAGACTCCATCACGCGAGAAATCAAAAACAGCGGCTTTGCTCGCAAGTCTGCACACACCACGTTCAACAATTTGCTTCAAAAAATCTCTACGCAAGAGATCGAGATTAGAAAAATTCAAAAGGTCGGTCGCAAGATCGATAAAGCATGCGCATAATCATTCACCCAAATGGTAACATCGAAAGCCTGGAGAATGAGATAACACGGGACCTGGGGCTGACCTGCAAAAGGCGGGTCAGTCGTGTTGAACCGGTAAACCCGGTTTTGCAATCTATTTTCCGTGCGATTAGAAAGCGTGTCAGCGACGATTCAAAGCTTGCGTGCTGGACTAGAACTTGGACTTGTCGCTGGCAAGCCCGCATTTTTGATGGACCGGTGCTAGGTCCGTACGATTCTCGGCAAAAAGCTATCGACGCCGAGATAGAATTCATTGAACAACAACTACTTGGAGAAACCACATGACTCTGTCTTTAGCGGATGTTACTGCCACAATCAAACTACTCGAGAAAGAAAAAGAAAAGCTTGAAACTAAAAAGTTTGAAGCCGGTGCATACAGCGGCGATCTGACGCTCGACGTAACTTATGCACTTGTTAAAGCGGAAGCCGGTGAGGCTTATCCGCAATTTAAAGTCGGTGATTTCCTCGTTGAGACAATTTTGATGTACGCGCAATCGCTCGACAGCAACAAAAAGAAACCTGAAGAAAGCCTTGCCTGGATTGATAGTCTCTTTGGCGACCAGGGTGTTATGGGTAAACTTATCAGAGCTAATAAATCTGCAGCGGTCAACAATGAAATTCGATCGCATTTTGAAAGCGAAGTTGAAAAGTGCAAGCTAAGCTTCCAAAACCAGCAGAGCAAAAAGCCAAAGGAAGGCAACACTACCGTCAACGGCACTATCAGCGTTCGACCAGAAACCGTTGTAGCCAAGCGTTCACCTAGAGGCAAGTAACGATGAAAAGTAGCGAGTTATGTTCTGGTGTTAACTGCATTTTCAGAGAGCACTGCAAGCGGTATCAGCCTAAGGTGAAAACCAAGAATAAGAAGTTGCAACCGCCAACCTCGCTACCCGAATCATGTACTAACTTTGTACCACGGACAAGTTATGGTAGCTGCTCGCCAGGTGCTAGCGAGCAGCTTTTTTGTAAAGTGGAAAATGGAAAAGATTAACTTCAAGGAATTTGCAGATAGTTATTGCGAAACACAAGAATCAACAACAGAAAAACTGGCTGAGATACTTCTCGAGCAGACACGCAAATTCAATCCTGCAGGCTGGTTTCTAAGCGAATGTCACGACATGTGTTCGTCGAGATTAGGCAATAAAGTCATTTTGCCCTACGGGCCTAGCAACACGTTTAAAGAAGTCCCCGACAACGGTCTCGTTCGTCCGTATGCAGACAGAGGTTCTACTTATTCGATTGTAGCTGTTTTGTCTCGGGAGAGTTTTGATGCCCGATAAAGATGACGTCACACTAGAAGGTAAAGTCAAACATCTTACACCCAAAGCGATGCTTGTAACTTTAACCGCACCAAAAGTCAGTGAAATCTGGATACCTCTTAGCCAGCTAAAAGACACGGACTGTCTTGCGAAGGGTGACGAAGGTTACTTCGTTGTTCCACACTGGTTAGCAGAGAAAAACGAACTCATAGACGACGAGGATGACGAGTGAAACGAGGCAATCGTAAACTTGGAAGATTTATCTGGCAGTGGAGTTTACCTGCAGGACTAGGTCACATTTGTATTGGGGCTACAGTTGCTTGTCTTGCAATATGTTATGCAATGCAAAGCCATTACAACCACAAGACAGTAAAAACAAGTCTAGCCAACAACTACAAACTATCTTTAACTGACTTCTTTGTCGGTTTCATACTAGGTTGTTTGCTTCTTTTTAAAATCCGCACTGTCCGTATCCACGCCGCAGGTGATTTCTACAGCCCGGAATATGTTGAAAAGTGGACAGAAATTGCTACGCGAAGGCCGGACGTAACGTTCTACGCCTACACCCGTAGCTGGCGGAATAGGGATGGTTCTATCAATGATTCTATGGTGCAAGCCTTTTCCAAATTTGCTGCGTTACCTAACGCACGTCTTTGGTATTCTTGTGACAAGAACACCGGTGAACCTCCGTCGACTTCGCACGTGATGCGATGCTACCTACAGGGCAGCGACGACGATATTCCTGATTACAGTGTCGACTTATTCTTTCGCAATAAGCGTAAGAGCGTCGTCAAACAAGTCAGGAGCACAATAGTCTGCCCGGTAGAAAACGGCACTACAAAGACAACGTGTAGTGCTTGTAAGCTGTGCTATACCCCGGCATTGTTACACAGGGTAAACGCCAAAATTGTCAGAAGTAACTCGGAAAACAGCGTAAGTGGCAACGCTAATTCCGCTTTTAAAGCTAGCCACGAATTGCAACAGAATTTTAAACAGAAAGTAGCAAAGAATGCGAAACGAAACTGCAACAGTAAGTCAAAGCAGAAATCAAAACACTCAAGGTCAAAACCTAAATCGGTCAAAGCCGAACGTAAAAGTCTACATGCTTGACGGCAGGCTAATTGCCGTTTACAGCAAATCGAAAAACTGGCTTCGCGATGAAATGCAGGCTCGTTACTACGACGAAGACGGCAAGTTTGGTGCAATTGCCACGGCTGAACTCGAGCGTTGGAAATACATGGCTGAACTAATCGACCTACCGCAGCGACCGGTATCGCAACGTGTGTGTAAACAGGTCGAAGAAATGCCTTACGTTATCCAGTTACTTTGGGGTATTAAAACCCGAAAAGAACTGGTTCGAGCACTTGTACACCACCGCTGCGGAAAGTGCGAAGGCTGTCGAAATACCGACAACGTAAATAGCTTCTGCTCCGATCGCGACTTACTTAAGTCTGTCGCTTCCGAGCACGGCTTCAAGGGTATAGGTGTACGAAAACCACTTCGACCGCTAGCTCGCAGTTAGTAACTAGCTGCAATACTATCTAAGTCCATTTCATCAAGCGGACTGCTTGCCACTTTAAATCTGGCAGGCGATTGTCCTGCTTCTTTAAGAAGTTTTTCAAGCAGCTCCGCGTCGGGCTTAGGTAGCGTGTGAGCAATAGTAGCCAACTTCTCGGGATCAACTGCCAAACCCACGCAAGCCTCCTTGGCGAAATCGTCACCAAAAATTTCAACAAGGTCTTGTCGTGCTAGTTTGGCAAGTTGATCTTTTTCATAAACGTTACCTGTCTGCAGCTCGCACATATCGCCGCAAGCTGCGGCTGCTTTAACGAGCGAAACCGTGAAAACAATGTCTTCGGGACTGGGAATAAGGGCTGTGTACTTTCCGTTAAGCCCGATAGCGTGATCAAGCTGGTCGATAGCCGAGGCCAGCTTCAGCGAGGTTTCCCGACTTAGGAAAAGCTCAGGCTTGTCTTTTATTTCTTCAGCAAGCTTCTCAATGCTAGCTCGGTGTTTACTGTCTCGGGTAAGCAAAGCTCTATTACTCAAAGCCAATTGTACTAACGTAAGATCTGGAAGCCCGTAACCGGCTTGCTTTTCTAGTTTGCTGGCCAGTTCGTCGTCCAGTCGAACACCGACCGACGCGGCTTTACGCAGAATCTTCTCGGCTACAATGCAGCGATCTTCGAAAATGAAGTGCTGTTTATTTTCTTCGAGCCAATCTGCGGCGACTTTGATTTCCTCTGCGTTGGTGATTGGAAAATGTCGTTCAACATCGCCTGTATCTGACCGGTAGACATACGCATAGTCGCTGTCAGCCAGCTTCTCAACGTGCACTTCGTGTGACAAAACTTTGTCGCAAGCGGGTCTTATTCCGAAATACGCGGCTGCTTTTTGCAGGTTATCCTTAATTCTTTTCTGCTCCGCAGTATTGAAAGAAGCTTTTTTGAGCTGAAAATAGGCAGTAGACATCCACGTTGCAGCTGCAGTATGGCAAGGATATCTTAAACTACTAGGGAAATCCGCAAACGCAGTTTTTGCAATGTTTACCGGATGCAGCGTAGCGTCCATATTCGCTGTCTTGACAAAGTCAGGGAGCTCAAAAGCCTCTGCGACTTTGAACAGGCCGGACTTATTTTTATCATTGATAGGGTCAAGTACAGGGTTAGTCATTGTGTCTAGTCTCCTCGAAATTCACGCCAGTTTGCCGTATTCCGTTATAGCCCCTTACATAGGGCTAGAACCCTTCGATATCTACACGGCGTCGGGAACGTGTCCATATTGCGGCGAAAACGCCTGGACTATACACCAGGATAACAAATATTTAGAAGAATCGCACTACTGTTTCGAGTGCAAAAAGGCAGGAACAGTATTTAGCCTGGCGGCTGAACGCCTGAAGATGTCCCAGACCGAGGCTGTTAGGTACTTGTATTCTAAAATAGAATGCAAAATGCCAGACACCGTTTTTGAGGATTTTAAGCGTGTAACCGAGCGACAAGCCCGCATAAACAAAATCTGGCATACTGCACAACAGGAAATGATTAAACCTACAGTTCAGGGTACAGAGCTACTAAACCGCTACGGCTTACGTCCTGATCGAATGAGCCGAGAACGGTTTATGGCTGGCCCTGGTGCTTTGTACGGTACAATCAGCGATAGAGAAATACGCAATCTTTTCAACGAGCCGCAGTTTAAAACCCGCGATAGGTCGCTTCTAGTTGTGCCCTGTTACCGTAACCCTGTCGACATAGGTTACGTGACGCTGACAACGCAGGACGAGGAAATAGCTCCTGGTATGAAACTTTGCATGAGCAACATTGCTTTTTCCGGTTTGCAACTTATGCACAGGTTTCAGTCTCCGTTTGTAGTAGTAACGTCTATGATGCTCAACTACCTGCAATTGCAGAATTTGAACTTTCTTACCAGCGACGTACCTCTTCCTATGTTCGGTTGGAAAAGACCGCCAAGGTCGTTTTGCAAACGCCAGTGGTCTATTGCAGAAGGTCGGTTGCCTATCTTTTGGGAAAAGTATCCGACGCCGCTTATTTTACATCAAGCTATGATGCTGGACGCCAAATTGTCATTTGTCGGGCCTGAATCTTTACGTCAACAGAATGTCCAAGTTACTCCTAGTAACTGGCACAGTTGGCTGAGACACGATCCGCCACTAGACATTGTTAGACGTATAGCAGACAACGCCAAACCTTACGAGAAAGCTTTGTCAGACTGGCTTAAAACAACGTCGTTCGACAAGAAAGCACAGCTACTTAGTGACTGCGACAATTACAATGAAAGCGTTTCGCAGTTAGTCCGAAAACACATAGATCCTAAAGTCAAAGCCGGTTTCTCGAGGCGTGTTAAGGTTCCAACCGACATTAGTTCAGGCAAAATTTTCAATTTTGGTCATGTTGTTGTCGTAGAGCGAGACGGCAAGTGGTTTAACTTAGAGGGCGTAATACGTTTTCCAGGTGTATTGCGTGTAAGTCACATCGTTGTAAGACCAGATAACAAACACGAGTACATTGGAAAATTTATTATCAAAGGTCATGAAATACCTTTTAGGGTTGAAGAAAAAAAAGGAACGCTCAGGTACTTTGTAGAACTCGCCTTAGCTAATGAAATTCCTGTCTTTTTGTCGCACGAGGCAAACACCTGGGGCAAAAAAAGCATGGAAAAATTTGATCCACTGTTTGTAGCTTGTAAGTTTGAAGAGCCAAGCGTTGTTAAAGGTCTCGACCGAATTGGTTGGGATCCAGAAGGATTTCAGTTTTTCAACGCCAAGCTGGTTAAAAGCGTATTTAGAGACACACCTAAATACGCTTTTCCCGAGGACGCTCCAGGTCCGCGACAAAGCTACTGCAAAATGACGGAAGACGTCAAAGAGGCACTACAAAAAACCGGTCCCGAAATGGAAATTATGTGGGCGTTGGCTATTGCTATGTGTGCTCAAATTACGGCTCAAGTCGGTAAAAAAACTCCATACGGCATATCACTTACCCGCGACGAATACGATGCTTTTTTGCATCAGCTTTTCGTTAGGTTCGATTTGAAAGAGGGACCGCTGACCGGTTGGAAGCATCACTGGCCGAGAAAGCTTGAAAAACTAAGTACAGCTGTTCGTAAGTGCGCTGACAATTACTTCATAGCGTTTAACGACAAACCGAACGCTATTGAAGTAGTTGAAGTCGACGTTACAGACGAAGACCTAGAGCCAAGACTACTGTCGCACAGTGCTGACAAGATAGCCATGAACTATCTTAAACACTTTACACAGCTTGAAATTCCAAAAGGTATTCGTATGTACAAAGGTTGGCTTGATTTTACACGCAAAAACTTAGGCGAGGTTTTTGATTTTGTACCGGCAGAAATGCTGGACAAAGCTTACGCGAGACTGAAAGTTAACACTTGAAAGGAAATGAAATGGCAAAATCGAAGTTTACTAAGGGTACGTGGCGGGTTTTAGGAGCAAGGGACATCCCTAATTCAAAGCGGATAGCATCTGCGGATTTATGCCTTGCCGTCGTGTCGAGTCACTTACTCAAGCCCGAGGAGATCGAGGCTATCGCAAACCTAATGGCCGAAGCTCCAAGAATGCTGGAAGTGCTGCGAACGCTTCACGATTTCGCTTTACCATTGCGAGACAGAGAGCTTGCAGCGGAATCCGAGCAAGCGTTTGCAGATGCCAGGGCGGTACTCGAAAGACTCGGCGGCTAATTCAGGCGGTTTAACTCGAAAGGAAACATGATGACGAAATCGAAATTTACTAAGGGGCCGTGGCGGGTTGAGAAGTCTACCAACTTCAAAAACACGTACCGGGTCAAGGCTAGAGACGTGTTTTTAGGAGCGGCGGTTGGGCGTCTAGAGTCTGGGAATGGAACTACCGCCGAAGAGACCAAGGCCAACGCGGAACTTTGGGCAGACGCTCCAAGGTTGCTCAAGGTGCTTAGACAGGTGCTTGAGTATTCGCACATCGATCAAAGCTGGTTGACGCTCGATGAAGCGGAAGCGGCTCACACGGAGGCCTATAAGCTACTCGAAAAACACGGCGGCTAGCTGCTTGGTAACAGCATTTAACTCAAAAGGAAAAAAATGAAAATTTCAGAGTTTCTTGCGTCAATGGGCAACACAACCGACGAAGTTGCGGATTACTGTCGAGTGTACGGTATAACCGGAGAAGTTCGCAACAGAGAATTTTGCCCTGTTATAAAAGCAATCTACCGTAAGTTTCCAAACCTTAGCCGTGGGCTGGTGGTTGACACGGTTAGATACGCTCCAGGTTACCGCGATACAGGCTACGGTATCTTCTACTTTGAAGGTAGAAGCGAGGTCAAAATAACTTGGAACGACCACCAGACTATGGACCCAGACGTTCCGAAAGCTATCCAGAATTTTGTGATCGCTTTTGACAATAAACTGTACCCTGATTTGATCGGTAAGTCGCAAAACCAAATCAAACAGGAAACATTGGCACAACTGACTGTTGAACAAAAAATGGCACTTCGTATTTGATTAGGAGCAAAAATGATTCATGCAAAAGCCTGGAGCGACTGCCGTCAATTTGAAATCGAATTTGACGCTACTCTGTGGGCACAGCGGGCTAGTGATGAAGCGATAATCGCACTAGGTGCGTGCGGGTTTCGCGGCGATTACCCTGCAGACGACGTTGTTATGTTCATGGCAGACAACGGCGACGAAAAAGCTGCAGCGTTATTTGAATTTTTGAAAATTGTAACGCGTCAACCTTTTTCTGGGGATACAAACGGTTTTGAGTGCGAGGTAGATTCATACGATTTACTTAATTGGCTAGCTGCAAATAGGCCGAATATTTTATTGGCTACTTTCACTGAAGGTGCTGTATTTGATACTACCTTTAAATTTGTACGAGCGAAACTGCAAGAGGACGGTAATCTGTTCAACCAAATTATGCCGCCGCAGTTGTTAAACGGCACAGAAAATCAGGAGAATAAACTTGACTGAAAAACAATTAGTGTGGAGTTTTGATCGCGGGAATTGGTTCGCAGAACGAGATAAACCCGAGTGTTATTGGCATATTTTGATGACTGAAAAAGGTCGATTCGCCGTAGTGTTTCCGATCGGTATCGAACGACACATACCAAGGCCAACGTTGTTGTCATCTGCAACTGTTTTTGATTCACTGCACGTAGCTAAAGATTACTGCCAGGAAAACGAAAATAAAGCACAAGTCATTGAGACCGAAAAACTGAACAGGTTGAAACAAGACAAACAAAACTGGTTGAGTTGGCTGCAGGAATATGGTGCCGAAAAGTTTCTTGACAGCTTTCTGTCTAATGTAGAAGGGGCAGAATCAACGTGCAAGCACTGCGGCGAAACTATTTATGTTGATCTTCTAGTTGGCGGAGGTTGTCCGGACTGGTCAACAGCGGACGGTGACTACGGTTGTTCGGATTCTCCGGACACGGACGAAGACGGTACCGGCGGTCACGCGCCACAGCGTCTCGTTTGGGAAAAACACAAGTGGGTGGGCGAATGAAAATCAGGCAAGCAAGAAAAATCTGGAAGCGTGCGCATCGAGAGCGAAAATCAGATAGCTATTTTTACCGAATCAAAAAAGCAACTTACGTCAAGGCTGTTGATTATTACGTCAAGGCTGTTGATTATAGGTACGCAGAAGCGATGGGGATTTTTCGCAAGCGACGAAAGGAGGTGGGCGAATGAAGATCAGGCAAGCCGGGAAGATAGTCGAAAGGCTCAGTCTATACCGAAAAAAACTGGACTACCGAACACTGCGCGATTCGACTCGGGGCAAAGCGGAATCTGCTTTTTTCCGACAGCAATGCAGAATAACCAAGGCAAGAAAGGAGGTGGGCGAATGAAAATAACGGGCACACTAAAAGAGTTAGACATGCTATTTGCATGGGAAAAACTCTGCAAACTAATTAACGTCGACTACTATAATCGACATTTAGTAAGCGATGACGAAGTTTTCAACATCGAACTTAAGCTAGACTCACAACAAGAAGTTGAAACAGCAAATTTACATTTACCTGAGGAGTAAAACATGAGTTTAGATGTTAGTTTAACCGTACCGAAACCCGGTCAATCCACTGCCAATGTCTCAGCAGAAACTATGGAGCTGTATACTTCAAACATCACGCACAACCTAGGAAAAATGGCCAAAGAAGCTGGAATATACGAGCATCTTTGGCGGCCTGAAGAAATTGGTATCGAAAAAGCGAAGCAGCTAATCGAACCACTAACAGCCGGTTTAGCTTTAATGCAGAGCGATCGTGCTAGATTTGAAACCTTTAATGCGACAAATGGTTGGGGTACGTACAAAGATTTCATACCTTTCATCAAATCTTATATTGGAGCTTGTCTGGCTTATCCAGAAGCCGACGTTTCAGTTAGCCGTTGATAATCACACAAACCAGGAGTAAATCATGATTGAGCTTACGGAAGAACAGTTTTCGGAATTTTACGGGCTGCGTAAAAACAAAGCTGGCGATTGGGTTAAACAAAAAAATTGGAAGCCTGATTTCACAAAATGGGTGGCTATATTTTCCGCCGAAGATGACTTTAACTACGATGCAGAGGACGGCGAAGAGTCAGACTGGGTAGAAGAAGTGTGGAGCGTTGCACCTAAACCATTCTGGGCAGCTAATGGTTTCATTCCGGACACCTGTTTGGGTTTTAACATTCCTGGCTTCTACGAATGCGAAGAACACAAACTGTCGCCTAAAATGAAAAAGACTGATTGCGAGCAAGCTTTTCGAAAGCTTGGCTTTCAGATTGTAAAAAATCCTGTCTGGGGCAAGCCGCAAGAAATCGAAGAAACCAAGGTTTCAGTTGCTAAAAACGTTGAAGAAAACAAAGCTTGGGTGGTGTTGGAAATCAGCAAAGATGGTTTAGATGGGCAAGCTAAGCTTTGCAAAAACAAAGCTGAAGCTGTGAAAGTTTTTTCAAAACTACTAGCTCTAAATGGTATCAAACCTAGCCCTGAACATTTTGAAAAACAACGTGTATACGTAGGTGAAGACCGGGTTATTAGAATGATGGAGGTATCGTCATGAGTAACTCTTCCGCCAAAACTGCAAGACACCCGGTTCAACCGCTAGAAAAAGATACTGACGGTACTTTACGTTTCAAGAAAAACGCGATTGTAAAGTTCTTACTAGATGCCGGTCCTTTTGATATGAATCAACTAGGCTATATGAACTGGTCAAACGAAGACCGCGAACAGTTCGCACAGTTGATCGGCTATTCACTGAGCGGTTTCAGCTCTCTTTCCTATGTGTCTGATGAAACATATCAACTCGCAACTGCAACGGCAAACGGAGTTGAAGTAAAGTAAACCTCTAATGAAAAAACATGAAAAAAATATGAATGAATACTTATACGGTTTTGGCTTATCTTTTGGTGTTTTTATAGGTAACACCACGCTATACGCTTACCGTGGTGAATTTTTAAAGGGTGTCGCAATCGGCAGCATGGCGTCCGTGTTAGTGTTTCTATGCTACTTCCTTGCTTTTTGCATTACTTACAAAGCATGAGTAACTTTTCAACCAACGAAATTAAGATTTTCACAAAGCTGGGTCTTGCCGACTTACTGCAACAAGAACCGGCAATGGTTTACCAGGCAGCAATCTCGCTGGTATTTTCCAGGTACCTAACCGGACCGCATGTCGAAGCGTTGCGACGCGGATACATCGCTGCGTTCGTAGAATCCACAGTTCAACGAAGAACATTTGAATTCGAAGATTTGATTGAGTTCGAACCAAAACCTTCAGAGCAAATCAAGGTGCACGTTTCGTTTAAAGGTATCGTAGAAATATACGTACCTGAAACTGTACCTAGCAGCCGTCGTCGCGCATTGGCAGAGAGATTAGCACTTTGTCGGCTGGTAGCTGTAACTGATGATCCGAGCACATGTGAAGATGTTGCATGGGAAAAATACGGCGAAGCTTTTGATTTAAACGAAGAAAAAGCAACTGCTGAATGGTGTGAGTGTAATATCGAAAACCTTTCTGGAGATTGGCGTATCTGTGAACCTGACTAAACTTGAAATTGATTCGAGTAATTCTGATAGTTTTAAAGCATCGCTGGATCGGCAAACAGCGTTAAAAGAAGCTAAAAAATTGTTCATTAAACATATAAAACTAGCTTTAGAGGCTGAAAAAGCTAGTGCTAGATTTTACCACCAAATACGCGTTATTAACCACTTGGACGCCGCTTTCTTTTGTTTGCGTAAGTACAGTCTATTGCCAGATGTAAAACCGTACATGGCTGTTCTTGCTAGCATTAGAGCTCGCATAGGTTCTAAGTACGGTTGTAAATACTGCAAGCAAGATTTATCTAAACGCTTACGCTACAAACTAGGTTTAATGTCTAGTGTTGAAAAACGAGACTACGAGCGTTCTTGCGCGAGCCGAAAAGAAGTCGGTATGCGTTAGTTCAAATTTATTTTCGGCAATCGCCGATAAGGAGAATTATCACGATGACTACAAAGATTGAAGCGTTTTACAGAGACGCGACGGATATGGATGTTGCGGAGATCGTAAGAACCAACAACGGAAAAGTGGCTAGATTTAGGGATGACAAAACTCAAAACTGGGTCTGCCTCGACGGTGACGGGTACGACCTGATGCTTGTTGGATGGGAACGAGGCCACTTCAAGTGCGACGGAGGCATGTGTTGGTCTCAATGCCAAGTCTACGAGCCGCAGTCCTGGTGGCTCAAAAAGCCTGAGCCGGGTAAAGGCTACACGCTGCTCGGAAAATATCCGCACGAGACTCTAGAAGCCAACGACGAGTGGTGGGACGGTGTTAAGTGGGTTGCATCGACAAAGTTGACCGGCGAGCAACTCGAAGCTATCTGGTACCGACGCAAGCAGGAGCAAACAAAGCCAGCCGCTGATCTTGTTGCTAAGCCTAACGATAGAATTCTGCTGCCCAACGGTAGGATTCTTACTGTCACTGCTAACGGGATTGAAATAGAGTAACGAGAAATCGTAAAGCTAGTACCAATCCATGTCCTTAATACCCTGGGTAGAGAGTAGCACATCGTCGCTTATCTCTATGTCCTTGTAGGCTGATAGGTCTGGAAACCTACCTGCCATTTGGAACAGCATCATTGAGCCCATGGTAACAGCTTGTGCAAAGTCATCAGGTCCGGCAGGATCTCGCAAAATCTTGTAAGTGTCCCTGCCGGATCCAGACTCGGCTTTGTCTTCGATTAAATTCAAAAAGTCGTGCAAAAGACCGACATCATCTGATCCTTTGTAGTCGTATTCGAAGAATCTAATAACCCCACCTTTGATGAATTGACAGCAGTAATTCAAAGCTCGATTTCTGTCCATTACATAGTGATCTCGAGGGTGTTTCGGGTTTGCAGGTTTGTAACCTATCAAACCACCCTTGGCAGGCCCAGTGTAGGCCACAGGAAGAATCCTTTCTCGAGGAAGCCTAGCCTGCACTAGCAGCGTTTCTCGCACTGTACCGGCTCCTGTGTAATCGTGAACAACGTGAGAACACTTGAAAGCTCCCATGATGTTCAAAATCAAACCGGCTTCGCGTTCGTGCTCGTGCGGTGTCATACTTCGGTACCCGTAAATAACGTCCACGCGACCATCAGGACAAAGACCGCATACCGCAATCGAAGTGTAAGACTGCAACGCAAGATCGCTTTTACCGTTGCTAACGCCACCTCCACCCCAGTCAACGGCCACAAAGCGGTACAAATAGCCGTCGATGTTATTTCGAGCTGTCTCCATGGTATTTTTCCAGGGGAGGCACGCAGCCCGTTTGAGATCTGTAATGGTTACAAGCTTGCTACCTGAGTCCCACGACTCGCCGCATACTTCGTTGTAAAAAACGTGGATAGGTGTGTTACCTTTGCCATCTCGTTTATCGACTAGCGTTTGCCACTTCTCGCGGCTAGCGTAGTGCATAGGCATGATAAGCTGAGGCACATGGTAGCCAGCAAAGCTCCAACGCTTATCGGGATGCCGGTGCAACCACCGTCCAGTTCCGCCCTGGTAGGGTGGTCTTGGATTGATTGGTTTTGCACACTTAGCACAAATAACACCTGGACACGTGTCGCTAATGCCGTCGTGAACCGGTCCGATCATTTTGAGAAGATCGTGATCTAGTGAAGGAATATTCCAGTGACCGCAGCCTCCGTGAGGGCATTTGATAATCCACTCGGCCATGGAACTATCTATCCAAAGCCGCTCGATTGTGTTGTCAAGTGTCTTGGGAGTTCCAGCATATTGCTTGATTCCCCAAGAGCGTGAGGCAGAAATAGTCTCGTGAATAACAGGTAGAAACGAGATATCCATGTCCTGGATCTCGTCTATACAGTTATGGCAATTTACACCGTTAGCAAAAAATGAATGATACTTCGCTGTGTTTATATCCCAAGTTGGACGTAAGCCGACATAGGTTACACAAGTTATAACCGAACTTTCGCAGCTCTCTTTCTTTCGCGATATTCCAAATTCAACTTTCTGTGTCGAAGTTTTTTGCAATTTTCTTTTTTGCAAATAGCTTCTTTTGCCTCCAGCTGGTCTTTTCGACCCGAAAAAATCGATCCACACATTGAACAGATTACTGTTTCTTTTTGTCTTGGGATTTTGTAACGCATAGACGGATGCACCCAAGGTGCAATATTTAGCGCTAATTTTCGAGAACTCTCGGCGGTTAGACAAAGCACGTAATACGGCCTGGCTTGATTTTTGTTTTTTACAGGCGTCACCTTGTTGTAGATGCCCAGCTCTTTTAATCGGCTTGAAAGTATTTCGCACTCGGCTTTTGAAAACCCTTGTGTATGAAAAACACAATTGCTTCTTCGAGCACCGCAGCTTCCGTCGTCCATGTACCAATAAGCTATTGCCGCCCAATCCAGTTGATTTGCCCAAGTTGTAGTTACCGTTTTTTTGCCTTCGACGGTGACAGTTCGAGCTATTTCCAGAAACGCAGGACTTGAAACAGTAGCAAATATTACCGACTTTTTTCCGTAGCCTCGGTTGAGCACTTCTTTCGGTTGGGTTGAAACAAACTCGGCCAAAGTGTCGGCTTTGTCCTGACAGTACTGTTTTTGTTTCAGTCCGTGTCTGAAATATATTCGGTAATTTGAGGTTTTTGAAGCTTGAGCTATTCCGGAATCGCCTAGTAAGCAACCTAGTAGCATTTGTTTCTGCGGGTAGCTTAAAGGTTTGTCCTGGTTCCGCTTTCGCTTGTCCGTTTTGGAATTCGAGCAGTTCTGGTACAAGCTCTGCCAAATATTTCCACTGTTTTGTGCTGGCTGTTCTAAATCGCTCATCTGCAGTACACCGTACAACTTCACCGCCGGAAAACTTAACCTCAAAAACAGGCTGCACGCCGTGATACAGCACCTCAGTTATTACATCGGTACTGATTGTACCATTCTTATCCGTAGAAAGTACAGCCATGCCTGGTTTAGCATTTTTTATGGCGACAAAGTTACCGTCAGAAAGCTCCAACATGGTATTTCCGACGAGGCAGTTTTTGTCGGCAGAGATACCTCGAGTTCTCTCGGCGTCCAGGTAGGCAAAAGAAAAGATCATCTTAGATCTATTCTTAAACGAACGTTGTAGTACGTTGTTCACGGTAGTTTCGTCAGTGAACAGTCGGCCTACAGGGCTTGTTGTAATGAATTCTGCGACGTAGTTTTGAGAAAACCGCCGGATCATTTCAAACAAAGGCGTAAGAAAAAGCGTACTGAAGTACGGTATGCAGTTTGAGAACAAAACACCTTGAGCTGCCAGTGAAGTACTTTTACTCACTTGACGGCCCGTTTTTAGCAGCGTCGTCCGTGCCATTCTCGTTCTAAAGAAAGGAGCAAACGGAAAGTGATCATGTAAGTGATAGGGCTTGCCCCTGATGGAAAGCAGTAGCGGAAGAAGTGGCTGAAGCGTCGGGTATCCCGACGATTTCAGCATAAAATCCGCCAAGTGTAATCTGCGTTCCACAAGGCTTGTCGATGCAGACGGCTTGTAGCCCATCTGCCGAGCTACGTTTACCAGCTTAGTTTCGCTGATAACGTAAGGATCGTGTGCTTGTTCTTCTGCCATGACCTCGCTAGAGGTCATTCTGGCATTTTTAATCAAATCGTAGGAGGATGTCATTTTTAAGCTAAGTGATACTGTGTTTGACTTGCTGTCTCTCACAGCCAAAGCAATAATCGGGGTGGCATCGTTTGCCGCCAAGTCCGTAATTTTGATAGGTGCCGGTCTTTTAATGACCGTCGCCGCCGTCCATAATATGGTTTTTGGACAAGATAACAAAGAGTAACCCACAGAGGGGAGGCCACAATGCCGACCAGAAGTTCTTTCGCCTTTAGCCGGAGAAAACAATTGCGACCGCTGAATTGGCCGTCGTCCTCATTTTCTCCACCGCAGTTGCTAGTCAATCAAACCGAGGTGCCTAGCGGCAAACCTCTGGAAGAGTTAATAGCAGGCGAAGGAGCACCTCCCTCTGATAGAGTTAGCTTAAATAGTTGGTCTCCTCCGACAATTTCAGAGGATGATAACAATGGATAACGCGATTGCAGTTTGGTTTCTTGGTTTACTGTGTGCTGGTTTGTATCTGATGCTTTCAGGCCAAATCGGTTTAGGTATTATGGCATTTTTGTTGCTATTTGCTTCTATAAAAATAGTAAACGGGTAATCACGTGGAACTAATCGTTGCAGCCTTGGCAACATGGCAAATCGTCGAGATATGGCATCACTCCTTACTGTTTGCGACACCCCGCGCAATAGTAGAAACTTGGACAAGTAAACTAGGAGAACTCCTGGTTTGCTGTTTTTGCCTGTCTCCCTGGGTTGCACTCCTGTGCACTCTTGTCATGTGCTGTCAAGACACCAGGTTGGCGGTATGGTTTGCTAAATCCGTAATTACGGCTTTAGCAGTTTCCCGACTAGCCAACCTGGGCAACGATTATTTTTACACTGTATGCAGAACGCCTAGGTTTAGTGTCGAAGATTTTAACATTGAAACAGAAACTGAAACAGGAACTAAAAAAGATGAATGAAAACAAAGAAACAGAAGTACAAAAATACCACAGACTTGGAATAAGGAGTAAGCTGCAAATGCACTCAGCGATGGCAGCTGCAATGCTGGTTAATTACAACGGCATGTATGGGTGGGGCGGACAACCGCGGGGCGAACCGGAGATAACTAAAAGGCCGTGCCTTAACTGCGGCAAAGAAAAGCAACACAACAACGCTTACTGCAGCGGCGAGTGCTGCCAAGAACACAGGAAAAAGCAACGCAATACCTAGTCCGTACAAGTTGTGTCGAGAAGCGTGGGACAAATGCATTCAGCATTTGCCTAATGTCAAGTTGAAAACCAAGCAAGCGAAACGTAAGTTCCGCAGGCTGGAAAAAGACGCATTGAAAAAAGGAAAAGAACCACCTGTTAGTATCTCGGCTGGAGCCCGATACTAAGAAAGAAGACTTGAAATGGCTTATACAATAACGATAGCCGCAAAAGACGTAAAAGTTGGTGACTATCTGTGGAATTCTTTAGCCAAACATCCTCCGTATCAGTGGGTACGCGTGGTAAGCATAGAACAAA